>ERZ772901.1636-NODE-1636-length-16544-cov-19.801322_pt1 | contig 16544 bp, 14 predicted proteins | sample MGYA00512123_ERZ772901 | MGnify/ENA primary metagenome ERZ772901 (study PRJEB29015, sample SAMEA2737711) | human gut metagenome | biome: human gut; feature: human-associated habitat; material: faeces | place: China | collected 2012 ...
TCAGGATGCTGATCATCAGCACGCTGTTGTGCTCTTTTTCGTACACCTGATCGGTAACAAGGCGGGTGAGCCGCTTTTGCTTGGCGTACAGCATGAGGATATTCTTCACCCGGCGCAGGATCATAATCCGCTCGAAGGGGCGGCGGATATAGTCTGCCACACCCAGATCATAGGCGCGCTCAATGTTGGCGGTATCCTCTGCCGCCGAAATGACGATGACCGGGATCTCGTCCAGCCATGTGTGATACTTCATCACCCGCAGCACGTCAAAGCCATCCATGCCCGGCATCATCAGGTCCAGCAGCAGCAGGGAGATATCCGTGCGCTGCCGCATCAGTTCCACTGCCGCTGCGCCATCCTCCGCCTCCAGATAGTCATAGCCATCGCCCAGTATCTCCTTGAGCAGGGCACGGTTGATCTCGGAATCATCCGCGATCAGGATCTTCGGTTTCTCGTTCATGGCCATGTTTCTCCTTTTGCGGCGCATCCATCTGCTCCGGCTTTGTTCCGGGTACGCTGCTTGCACTGACCGGATACAGCGGGCTTTCCCCGGCATCCGCTTTTTTTACATTCATTTATACTTTACTGGATTTTACAGCAAAATGCAAGGCTGCGTGCAACATTTCTGCCTTTTCCGGTATTTTCTGCAAACGTTTTCATTCCCGGTTGTATAAATGCAATCCAATTTTTACAGTACCCTTTGCAAACGTTGTTCGAAAGCAAGCCGTTTGTCGTTACAGCCCTTCCTGTGAAAATGCGGTTGCCGCGCTCCGCAGAGCGCGGCAACCGCGAAATATAAACCTTATTTCCGCTGATGATGCGCAGAGCAAAGCGGAGCGCATTTTAAATCGTCCCACGCAGAAAGAAAAAGGACTGCTGCGCAAAACACGCAGCAGTCCTTTTAAGATTCATTCTTGGGGCATCATGGCATCGAACCAGCCCATCAGCTCCGCAGCCATCTGTTCCAGCCGGGTCTCCGGCTGCCATGCAGGCTGTACCGGCTCCGGAGGCAGTGCCTGTTCCGGGGCGCAGAGGCTTTCTTCCGTTTCCGGTGCAGGCTGTTCCGGTGCAGCCTCGCACTGCGGCACAGCCTCGGGGGCAGTGTCCGGCTGCGCAGGTGTTTCCGGGGCGGTCTGCTGCATGGCGGCAAGAGCAGCTTCGGCTCTGCGGCAGGCGGCTTCGGCCTGTTCTGCCCGGGCATTGGCCTGTTCCAGCTGCTCCCACGCCTGCTCACAGGCGGCTTCCAGCTCTGCATTATCGTGCTTGAGGGCAAGCAGGGTGCGCTCAAAGGCAAACATCCGGGTCTGATACCGGCGCACCTCGGCGCGTGCCGCAGCCAGCTTGCGGCTCAGCTGCTCTGCCTGTGCCCGGGCGCTTTCCGCCTGTGCTGCGGCAGATGCCTGTACAGCGGCCTGCCGGGCAAATTGTCCGCGCAGGACACCGGTCTCCCGCTCTGTCTGCACCATGATGCCCTCCCATGCACACCTTGCACGGGGCTTTCGCTGACCGCATGGGCGCAGCTGCCAGCCCCATTGTAGCCTGTAATTACTTCCGCTTGTTCAGGATGGCCAGCAGCTCGTCGTAGTAACGGTTGTCGCTGCTTTCCTCTTCCACGGCCTTCTTTTCAGCCGGAGCAGCAACCGGTGCGGCATTGGATGCCGGGGCTGCACTTGCGCCGGTATCGCTGCTGAACACCGCAGTGGGCACAGACTGTGCACCGCCCATGGCGTTGTTGATGCTGTTGCGCAGGTCGCTGGCGCTCTTGTTGTCAAAGCCGGTGGCCACAACGGTCACGCGCATCTCATCGGACAGGTTCTCATCAAAGGCAGTACCCCAGATGATGTTTGCATCGGGATGTGCGCTCTGGGTAATGAGGCCTGCAGCGGTCTCCACGTCCTCCAGACCGATGTCCGGGCTGGAAGTGATGTTGATGATAACGCCGTGTGCACCGGCGATGCTGGTCTCCAGCAGCGGGCTGGAGATCGCAGCCTTGGCGGCGTTCTCGGCCTTGCCTGCACCCTTGGCGCTGCCCACGCCCATGTGGGCGTAGCCGGCATCCTTCATGATGGAGCGCACGTCGGCAAAGTCCAGGTTGATGAAGGCGGGCACGTTGATCAGGGCAGAGATGGACTCAACGCCCTGACGCAGCACGTTGTCGGCAGCCTGGAAGGCGTTCATCAGGGTGATCTTTTCCTGGCTGATCATCTTCAGGCGCTCGTTGGGAATGACGATCAGGCTGTCAACGTGCATCAGCAGGTTGGCAATGCCCTGCTCGGCCAGCCCCATCTTGCGTTTGCCCTCAAAGGAGAAGGGCTTGGTAACGATGCCGACGGTCAGGATGCCCAGATCGTGTGCCACCTCGGCCACAACGGGTGCCGCACCGGTGCCGGTGCCGCCGCCCATACCGGCGGTAATAAAGACCATCTGGGAGCCCTTGAGGGCGTTGGCGATCTCGTCCTTGCTTTCTTCAGCGGCGCGCTGGCCGATTTCCGGGTCTGCACCCGCACCGCGACCCTTGGTCAGCTTGGAACCCAGCTGCACCTTGACCGAGGCATGGTTCTTAGCCAGGGCCTGCTGGTCAGTATTCATTGCGATGAACTCCACGCCCTGCAGGCCATCGCTCACCATGCGGTTCACAGCGTTGCCGCCGCCGCCGCCCACACCGATCACCTTGATCGTCGTAACGTTTTCGTCCAGTTCTTCATCGAGCATCAATGCCATAACTTTGTCCTCCATCGGATTTTTATGTGGAACTGCGCAAATGCCGCACAGAAATTATCATACGATATTTATATAACTGTATCGTATCATTTTTTTGCTCCGATTGCAAGACAAAATTGCTTTTTCGTGGGTGTTTTTTTCACAACCCCACTCCGGGCGGGTATTTCCTGCCAAATCTGTGCGCCCAGCCCCGCCAAAAGCCGGTCAAGGTCTGCATAGCCGCGCCGGACAAACTCCACCCCGCCAAGGCGGCTGCTGCCCCGGGCAGCCAGTGCCGCAAGTGCCAGCGCCGCCCCGCCCCGCAGGTCCGGTGCGGTCAGCCTTGCCCCGTGTAGCGCCCCGCCCGGCTGCACATACAGGGTGCGCTCTGCCACCCGGACGTTCGCACCCAGCGCTGCAAAGCCCTCGGCACAGGCAAAACGATTTTCAAACACCCTGTCCTGCAGGCAGCTTTCCCCCTGTGCGCAGAGCATCACCGCCGCCAGCAGCGGGGCGGCGTCCGTGGCAAGGCCCGGGTAGGGCGCTGTGTGCACGTTTCCCGCGCCGCGCAGTGCCCCGAACCGTGAAATGGCGGCAGCATCGTGTGCCCGCTCTACGGTGCAGCCCATTTGTTCCAGAATTTCCAGCAGCGGCGCATACAGCCCGGGTGCGCAGCCCGCCAGTTCTACCCTGCCGCCCGCCGTTGCCGCCGCGCAAGCCAGCGTAGAGGCGATGATGCGGTCTGCCACCGGCATGAAGGTGCAGCCCGCAAGGCAGCGCCTTCCCTGCACCCGGATGGTGTCAGTGCCTACGCCCTCCACGCAGCCGCCGCAGGCGTTGAGGAAGGCGGCAAGATCCGCGATCTCCGGCTCTTTTGCAGCGCCATGCAGCACGGTCTGTCCCTGCGCCGTGGCGGCGGCCAGCAGCAGCGTCTCGGTAGCGCCCACGCTGGGGAAACTAAGACAAATTTCTGCGCCCCGCAGCCCCGCCGGGGCGTACAGTGTAAGCTGTCCGGGCGCTGCGGGCAGCTGCCGCACGCCCATCTGCGCCAGCCCCTGCAAATGCAGGTCGATGGGTCTTGCCCCGATACGGCAGCCCCCGGGCAGCACGGTGCTTACCCGCCCCAGCCGCGCCAGCAGCGGCGCACAGAACAGGATGGACGCCCGCATCCGGCCTGCGGCCTCCGGTGCAAGGTCGGTGCGCATAGGCTGTCCCTGCACCACCAGTTCTGCGCCCTGCCAGCCTGCCGTGCAGTCCACGCCCCGCAGCAGGGCAAGACAGTCCTCTACGTCCGTCAGGCGCGGCACATTTTGCAGCCGCACCGGCCTGCTGCACAGCAGCGAAGCTGCCAGCAGCGGCAGCACACTGTTTTTGGCCGCAGGCACTTCCACCCTGCCCTGCAAAGGCCGCCCGCCTGTAATGATCCAATCCCCAGCCATGCCAAGACCCCCGTTCTGCAAAAGATACCCCATGGTATGCAAAACGAGGGTCTTTGGTCAACAAAATGCGCCGGAAACGGCTTTCCCGCCCTCTGCGGGATTTGTCCGGTCATTTGTCCGCTTTTTTTCGGTATTTCCGCGCCGCTCCTACCCCATTGCGGCAGGAAATGCCGGTCTTTATCAGCTTTCGCCCCGGGAGACGGAAAGCACGATGCCCATCTCGCCCAGCAGCATCATCAGGCTGGTGCCGCCGGAGGAGAAAAAGGGCAGGCTGATGCCGGTGTTGGGGATGGTGTTGGTGACCACCGCGATGTTCAGCACCGCCTGCAGCGCCACCTGCACCACAAAGCCCACCACCAGCAGTGCCCCGAAACGGTCCGGCGCGTGTGCCGCCAGCGTGATGCCCCGCCACAGCAGCGCGCTGAACAGCAGAATGACCGCACACGCGCCCAGAAAGCCCAGTTCCTCGCAGAGGATGGAAAAGATGAAGTCGTTCTGCGGCTCAGGCACGAACAGATGCTTCTGGCGGCTGTTGCCCAGCCCCAACCCCGCCGCCCCGCCGGAACCGATGGCATACAGGCTCTGGATGGTCTGGTGGCCGTCGCCCAGCGGGTCGGCAAAGGGGTCGAGCCACGAGTTGAGCCGGTCGGCGGCGTAGGGCACCAGCTCCGGCATGAGCACGATAGCCGTGCCGATGGCGGCAGCGCCGCCCGCCCCTGCCAGCATGAACCACCGCAGCCCGGTGCCGCCCACGAACATGAGCACCGCGCCGATGCTCAAAATCAGCACCGTGCCGGAAAGGTGGGGCTCCAGCAGCATGAGCACCGCCACCACCCCCAGCACCAGCGCAAAGGGCACCACCCCCACCGCAAAGCTGCCCATGCGGTCGTGGTTCAAAGCGATAATGTGGGCAAACACCAACACCACCGCAAATTTTGCGATCTCGCTGGGCTGTAATGTGCCCAGCCCCGGCAGCACAAGCCAGCGCTTACAGCCGTTATATTCCGGCATGAACAGCACCGCCGTCAGCAGCACCAGCGAGATCGCCAACAGCGGCCACGCAAGCTTGTGATAGATATGGTAGTCCACCCGGCTGGCCATCCACATGGCCCCCAGCCCCATGGCGGCGTACAGCAGCTGCGGCCGCACATAAGCAAAGGCGTCCTGCCGCCGGTACAGCGCCACCGCGCTGCTGGCGCTGCACAGCATCACCAGCCCAAAGGCTACCAGTGTGAGCACCAGCACCAGAAAGGGCAGGTCCATGGGCGGCAGCGGCCGCAGCAGCCCTTTGCGGGCAGCAGTTCTGTGCAATCCCTGTCACCTCCGTTTCTGTTATTGTACGCGGATGCGGGGGCGGTTAGTCATACGCACCGCCCCCGGGCGCATAAACTGCCCGCAAAGGGGGTGCTGCCATGTGCGGCTCAAAACCCACAGACGCCCTGCGCACTTTGCCGGAGCGGGCGTTCCGTCTGCGGGCACGGCTCATTGCGGTGGGGCTGTGCGCCGTCTGCTTTGCAGGGCTCATCGGGCGGCTGTTCTGGCTGCAATTATGCACCGGCGGCTGGTACACCCAGCGGGCGCTGGGGCAGCAGCTGCGAGACACCGTTGTGCCCGCCGACCGGGGCAAAATATACAGCGCCGACGGTGCGCTGCTCGCCGCCAACAGCAGCTGCTGGACCCTGCGCGCCAGCCCCCGGGAGATGCCGGAGGAAAAGCTTGCCCTTGCCGCCAAGGGGCTTGCGGAGATTCTGGAGCTGGACGAGGCCAAGCTGCTGGAAAAGTTCAGCGACCGGCGCGCGAACGACTGCCTTTTGCGCTACCGGGTGGAGCGGGAAACTGCCGATGCCGTGCGGGATTTCTGCGCAGAGAACGGCATTACCGGCGTGCGCATCAATCAGGACTCCAAGCGCTGGTACCCACAGGGGGAGTTTTTGGCCTCGGTGCTGGGGTTCACCAACGTAGACAACGCCGGGGTCAGCGGGCTGGAACTCGAATACAACGACACCCTTACCGGGCAGAACGGCGTGGTACTGACCGCCGTGAACGCTTGGGGCTACACGCTGGCGCAGAGCTACGAGACCGAGCTTGCCCCCGTGGAGGGCTGCGGGCTGCGGCTGACCATCGATGCAAATATTCAACATTATCTTGAAAATGCGTTGAATTATGCGGTGCAGGAGCACCATGTAGCCGCCCGCAGCGTGGGCATCGTGCTGGAGGTGAACACCGGGGCAGTGCTGGCCATGGCCACCACCCCGGCCTACGACCCCAACCAGCCCCGGGTCATCGCCGACAAGGCCGCGCGCGCCGCCGTGGACGCCCTTTCCGGTAAAGAGCGCGCTGCCGCCTTGCAGCTGGCGCAGCAGACCCAGTGGCGCAACAAGGCAGTGAGTGACTTATACGAGCCGGGCAGCGTGTTTAAGCTCATCACCTGCGCAGCGGCGCTGGATGCCGGAGCCATTACCCGGCACTCCACCTTTTACTGCGGAGACTCTATCTCGGTGGCGGGCACGCGGTTCCACTGCGCCAACCACAAGCGCCACGGCAGCCAGACCGTGACACAGGCACTGGAAAACTCCTGCAACCAGAGCTTTATCCAGATCGGGGCGCGGCTGGGCAAGCAGGCTTTCTGCGATTATTTTGCCGCTTTCGGTCTGCGGGAGCCCACCGGCATCGACCTGCCCGCCGAGCCAAAAAAGAGCCTGTACTACACCGCCGACCGCATGGGGCCGGTAGAGCTGGCGTCCTGTGCCTTCGGGCAGAGCAGCAAAATTTCCTATCTGGAAATGGCTGCTGCCGTCTGTGCGGTGGTAAACGGCGGGCGTCTGATGCAGCCGTATCTGGTATCGGACATCCTAGCGCCGGACGGCAGCGTTTTGCAGCACAACCAACCGGTCTGCAAGCGGCAGGTGATCCAGCCCGCCACCTCCGCCGCCATGCGGGAGATGATGGAGGCGGTGGTGCTGTACGGCGGTGGGCGCAACGCGCAGATCGCGGGCTACCGGGTGGGCGGCAAAAGCGGCACCAGCCAAAAGCTGGACAGCGCCGACGAGAAGGCGCGCATTGCCAGCTTTGTGGCTGTAGCACCCATCGATGACCCGCAGTTTTTGTGTCTGGTCTGTCTGGATGAGCCACACAGCTGGACCACTGCCGGCGGCAGTCTTTCGGCACCGGTCTGTGCCGAGGTGCTGGAGCAGACGCTGGTGTACAAAGGAGTCCCCCGGGCAGCAGACACCGGCAGCGCAGACGCGCAAGCCGCTGCCCTGCCCGCTGATGGAGACAGCTTTGATGGGGCGTGATGATTTGGAATGCGCGCCGCGTTCGCTTTGCGCATAAACAGCGGAAGAATGATTTTTAATTTGCAATTCTGGAAAATCTGCGGATTTTCCAGAATTGCCTTTTCACGGGTGGGGTTTTGGAACGAACTCCCTCAGAGAGGGAGCCGTTGGCATGGCTGGAAAGCTTCTCATTGCACCTGAAGCTTTAGCAATGTGCCTTAAATCTTGGCTCTCCCTTCGGGAGAGCTGGCGCGGGAGCGCCTGAGAGGGTTATTTATAACTCCTGCTGCTCAAACCCGTTGACGGTCAGCACGGTCAGGGCGGTGAAGCCTGCGGCCTTGATGGCGGCGGCGGCTTCGTCAAAGCCGAAGGTCAGCGCGGCGGTGTCGTGGGCGTCGGCGGTGATGATCACCCTGCCGCCCAGCTTGTTCCACTCACCCAGCAGCCATGCGCCGGGGTAGAAGTCCTTGCGGTAGCCCCGGTATACGCCGCCGGTGTTTACCTCCAGAATGCAGTCGTTCTCCCGGGCAGTGTGCAGCGCCTTGAGCGCTGCTGCCTTGTAGCGGGGGGATTCCTCGTCAAAAAAGCTGCCGTCCGCGTTCAGCTTTTTGACAAGGTCGATATGTCCCAGAATGTCCGGCTTTTTGGCGGCGATCTTCTCCACCTCGGCAAAATAGGCTTCTACCGCTGCCAGCGGGTCACCGTCAAAATCGTTGTTGATGCAGTCCCGCAGATCCTCGGGGCGGAAATCGATCTCGTAGTATTTGCCGGTATTTTTGCCGTACAGATGGTGCGCGCTGCCGATCCAGTAATCAAAGCCCTTGGGCGTGCCCTCGCTCAGCAGGTCCCACTCGATGCCGCACAGGATATCCACCTTGCCCCGGTACTCGTTTTTCAGCTTGGCGATGGTGGCGCGGTACTGCGCGGTGCGGCCGGGGGTCATGCAGTATTCGCGGTCAGGCGTTGTGTAGCTGTGGCCGCTGAAACCAAGGGTGGTCAGTCCCTGCGCACAGGCGGCACCGGCCATCTCCTGCAGGGTGTTCTTGCCGTCACACAGGGTAGAGTGGCAATGTACGCTGGATTTTCTGTAATCTGCCATAGGCTTCTCACTGCATCCTTTCCTGCTTGACCTTGTGGTCGATGACATGGCGCTTTTCCAGCTCCCGGGTCACATCCTCTACGGTGATGCCCGCGCTGACCATCAGCACCAGTACATGATAGGCAAGGTCGCTGATCTCGTAGACCGTCTCGGCCTTGTCCTCTTTTTCGCCCGCAATAATGACCTCGGTGCACTCCTCGCCCACCTTTTTCAGGATCTTCTCCTTGCCCTTTTCAAACAGGTAGGTGGTGTAGCTGCCCTCCGTGGGGGTATCCTTGCGGCCCTTGATGAGGTTATACAGCCCCTGCCAGCTGAACTGCTTCAACTCCGGGGAGACGTATACTTCATTGAAAAAGCAGCTTTCCGCTCCGGTGTGACAGGCGGGGCCGTCTTTCACGACCTCTACCACCAGTGCGTCGGCATCGCAGTCAGCGGTAATGGACACCACCCGCTGCACGTTGCCGCTGGTCTCGCCCTTGCGCCAGATCTCCTGACGGCTGCGGCTCCAGAACACGGTGCGCCCCTCGGCAATGGTCAGCGCCAGTGTTTCGGCGTTCATGTAGGCAAGGGTGAGCACCTGCTTTGTGTAGTGATCCTGCACGATGGCGGGGATCAGGCCTTTTTCATCAAATTTCAGTTCCATGACGGTTCTCCCTCCCCGGATGGGGATACTGTGTATTTTATCGTATTCAAGATAAAAATGCAAGGTGTTTTTGTGTTTTTTACAGCCGCATTTCCACGCCGTTTGCGTTCAGGTATTCCTTCAGCTCCCGGATGCCCAGCAGCTTCTGGTGGAAGATGCCCGCCGCCAGCCCGGCGTCGATGCCCTTGTGGTGGAACAGCTCCAGAAAATCCTCTTTTTTGCCCGCGCCACCGCTGGCAATGATGGGGATGTTCACCCGGGCAGCCACCGCGTCCAGCATTTCAAGGTCGAAGCCGTTGCGCACGCCGTCGGTGTCGATGCTGTTCAGGCATATTTCGCCCGCGCCGTGGGCGGCGCACCAGCTGATCCAGTCCAGCGCATCCCGGCCGGTATCCTCACGCCCGCCCTTGGCGAACACCCGGAACTGTCCGTTCACCCGCTTCACATCTGCGGAAAGCACTACGCACTGGTCGCCGTAGCGCTGCGCGGCGGCGGGGATCAGCCCGGGGTCTTTCAGCGCGCCGGAGTTGACGCTTACCTTATCCGCGCCGCATTTCAGCACCCGGTCAAAATCCTCCAGTGTGTTGATGCCGCCGCCCACGGTCAGGGGGATAAAAATCTCTCCCGCCACCCGGGTCAGGATGTCGGTAAAAAGGGCGCGTCCCTCAAAGCTGGCGGTGATATCGTAAAACACCAGCTCGTCTGCCCCGGCGGCATTGTACAGCCGTGCCATCTCTACCGGGTCGGCTACGTCCTTGATGCCCTCAAAGTTCGTGCCCTTGACCACCCGGCCGTCGCGCACGTCCAGACAGGGGATGATGCGTTTGGTTATCATAAAGACCCCTCTTTCTCAGTCCTGCACCAGCTGCACGCAGCGGGCAAGGTCCAGCGCGCCGGTATACAGGCTTTTGCCCAGAATCGCCGCTGCCGTGCCCATCTGCTGCAATTCCAGCAGCTCTGCCTCGGAGGAGATGCCGCCGCTGGCGGTAAAGGCCACCCCGGGCACTTCCACCGCTAATTGCCGGTAAAGGCTCAGGTTTGTGCCCTGCATCGTGCCGTCGCAGGCAATGTCGGTGTAGATGATGGCGGTGCAGCCGGCTTCTGCCAGCCGCTTGCAGAAAGCCACGCCCGGCTCGGCGCTGACCTCCTTCCAGCCGTGGATGGCAACATAGCCGTCTTTTGCATCCACGCCCACGGCAATTTTATCGCCGTATTTTTGCAGCATCCGGGCGGTAAAGGCAAAATCCGTCACCGCCACGCTGCCCAGAATGCAGCGCCCCACCCCGAGGGAAAGGTATTTTTCAATGCGCTCCTCGGTGCGGATGCCGCCGCCTACCTCGATGTACAAACCGCCCTGCTTTGCCAGCGCGGCAATGGTATCGTAGTTGGAAAGGGTGCCGTCCTTGGCACCGTCCAAGTCCACCACATGAAGATTTTTTGCCCCGGCGGCCACAAAGCTGCGTGCCTGTGCGCAGGGATCCTGCCCGTAAACGGTCATGCGGTCGTAGTCGCCCTGTGTCAGGCGCACCACCTGCCCGCCGCGCAGGTCAATGGCTGGAAATAGCTGCATACATTATGACCCCTCTCGTGAAAATGCGTTTGGAGCGGCCCGCAGGCCGCGACAAACGCGAAATTAAAAATAATTTTTCCGCTGAATATGCCCAGAGCGTAAGCGGAGGGCATTTAAAATCGTTTTGCTCGGTGACTGAGAGGGCGAGCCCGCTCACAATTCGCTGAACGCCTTGAGGATTCGCAACCCGGTGTCGCCGCTCTTTTCCGGGTGGAACTGGGTGCCGTATACCCGCCCCGCCCGCACCGCGCCGGTGACCGGGATGGAATAATCGCTGACGGCAAGGGTGCTTTCGGCGCAGTTTTTGCCGTAGTAGCTGTGGACATAGTACACATACTCGCCCTCGCGGATGTAGTGGAACAGGGGGTCGTCCTTTACGATGTGCAAGGCGTTCCAGCCCATCTGCGGTACTTTCAGACTTTTGTCCGCAAGGTCGGGCCCCAGCGGGTAGACCTCGCCTTTGATAAAGCCCAGCCCGACGTGCTCGCCGTATTCGTAGCTTTTTTCAAACAGCAGCTGCATCCCAAGGCAGATGCCGAGCAAAGGCTTCTCTTCCGCCTGCTCCTTCAGCACCGGCACAAGGCCGGTGGCGGTAAGCTTTGCCATGGCATCCCCGAATGCGCCCACCCCCGGCAGGATAAGCCGGTCGGCGGCGCGGAGGACATCGGCATCGGCGGTGACCACCGCCTGCAGCCCCAGCTGCTGCAAGCTGGAACGCAGGCTGAACAGGTTGCCCACGCCGTAATCAAGAATGGCGATCATACCAGCAGTCCTTTCGTGGAGGGAATCTCGTCCCGGTGTGCCGCGTCGATGCGCACGGCTTCGGCCAGCGCGTGGCCCGCGCCCTTGAAGCAGGCTTCCAGAATGTGGTGGGTGTTCTCGCCCGCAAACTGCACAAAGTGGACGGTGGCGGGCACGCTGCGGGCAAAGCCGTACCAGAACTCCTTGGCGCACTCTACGTCAAAATCGCCCACCTTTTCGGTCTGGCAGCGGATGTCCCAGTTCAGGGTGCAGCGGCCGGAAAGATCCACCGCGCACAGCACCAGCGCCTCGTCCATGGGCAGGTAGAAGCTGCCGTAGCGGCAGATGCCGCGCATCTCGCCCAGCGCCCGGGCAAAGGCCTGTCCCAGCGCAATGCCCACGTCCTCGGTGGTGTGGTGGTAGTCCACCTGCACATCACCGTGGCAGGTGAGCACCAGATCAAACCGTCCGTGCCGGGCAAACAGCTCCAGCATGTGGTTCAGAAAGCCGCACCCGGTGTCGATCTCGTAGCGGCCAGTGCCGTCCAGATCAAGGGTCAGCTCGATCTGGGTCTCGTTGGTGTTGCGTTCCAGCGTTACCATGCGCTCTGCCATTGTCACACCTCCAGTATTTTGTCCACAGCGTCCATCAGCGCCTGCATCTGCTCCGGCGTGCCGATGGTGATACGCAGCCAGTTTTCAATGCGCGGCGCATCAAAATGCCGCACCAGAATACCGTTTTTCTTTAACTTTTTGTATAGCGCACCGCCATTTATCCGCTCTGTGCTGGCAAATACAAAGTTTGTGCGGCTGTCCAGCACGGTAAAGCCCCGGTCAGTCAGCTGCTGCATCGTCCATGCGCGGGTGTCCATAATGGCGGCGCGGGTCTTTTCAAAGTAGGCAGTATCTTCCAGCGCAGCCTGCCCGGCCTTCAAAGTCAGGCGGTTGATGTTGTAGGGGTTCAGGCTGAACTTGACCCGGTTCAGATCGGCGATCAGCGCCGCGTTGCCCATGGCAAGCCCAAGCCGCGCACCCGCCAGCTGCCGGGATTTGGAGAAGGTCTGCACCACCAGCAGGTTTTCGTATTGGTCGATAAGCGGCACACAGCTCTCGCCGCCAAAGTCTACATAGGCTTCGTCCACAATGACCACGCTGTCCGGGTTCGATCGCAAAATACCCTCGATGGCCTCTCGGGGCAGGCACAGCCCGGTGGGGGCGTTGGGGTTTGCAATGACGATGGTCTCGTGCAGGCCGTGGTAATCGGCGGGGGCAAGGGTGAAGTCCTCTTTTAACGGAATGATATGGGCAGGAATGTGCAGCAGACCGCACCACACGCCGTAGCAGCCGTAGGTGATATCCGCAAAGGCCAGCGGGTGGCTCTCGTCACAGAAAGCCCGCAGCGCAAAGAACAGGTTCTCGTCGCTGCCGTTGCCGGGCATGACTTGGGAAGGCTGCAAGCCGAAATGCGCCGCCGCCGTGCGCAGCAGCTGTGCACAGGCGGGGTCGGAGTAAAGACGCAGCTTTTCCACCTCGGCTTCGCTCACGGCTGCCACCACCCGGGGCGACGGCAGATAGGGGCTTTCGTTGGTATTCAGTTTGATGTACTGCTGATCCTGCGGCTGCTCCCCGGGCGTGTAGGGGGTGACAGCGGACAGGGCAGGGGAAAGAAAACGACTCATAATGGTTTCCTCTTACTTCTCATACCGAATGGTCACGCTGCGGGCGTGGGCGTGCAGACCCTCGCGCTCGGCAAAGTCTGCAATGCGGGGTGCAACGGTTTCCAGCGCGTCCCGGGTGTAGTAGATGAAGCTGGACTTCTTGACGAAATCGTCCACGCCCAGCGGGCTGGAAAAGCGTGCGGTGCCGCTGGTGGGCAGGGTGTGGTTGGGGCCCGCAAAGTAATCGCCCAGCGCTTCCGGCACGTTGCGGCCAAGGAAGATGCTGCCCGCGTTGCGGATCTCGTTCAGCACCCCGAAGGGGTCCTCCACGCAGACCTCCAAGTGCTCCGGTGCGATGATGTTGCAGGCCTCGATGGCCTTGTGCAGGTCGGTGCAGAGGATGATCTTGCCGTTGTCGTCCACGCTGGCACGGGCAATGGCGGCGCGGGGCAGCTGCGGGATCTGCACCTCCAACTCCGCCTGTACCGCCTTGGCAAGGTCTGCGCTGTCGGTGACAAGCACCGGGCTTGCCAGTTTATCGTGCTCGGCCTGACTTAACAGGTCTGCCGCCACCCACGCGGGATTGCAGCTGCCGTCTGCCAGCACCAGAATCTCGCTGGGGCCCGCGATCATATCAATGCCCACCTTGCCAAACACCTTGCGCTTGGCGGTGGCAACGTAGATGTTGCCGGGGCCAACGATCTTATCCACCGCAGGGATGCTCTGGGTGCCGTAGGCGAGAGCCGCCACAGCCTGTGCGCCGCCGGTCTTGAAGATCTTGGTCACGCCTGCGGTGGCAGCGGCGGCCAGAATGACCGGGTTCACCCTGCCGTCCTTTCCGGCGGGGGTGGTCATGACGATTTCGGACACGCCTGCCACCTTTGCCGGGATCACATCCATGAGCACGGTGGAGGGATAGGCCGCCGTGCCGCCGGGCACATAGACACCGGCCTTTTCAATGGGGGTATATTTCTGGCCCAGCACGATGCCGGGCTTGTCGTTCACCACAAAATTCTTGTGCACCTGCTGGCGGTGGAAGCTCTCGATGTTGGCGGCGGCTTCGCGCAGCGTTTCGAGGAAGTAGGGATCCATGCCCGCAAAGGCTTCGTCGATCTCCTCCTGCGTCACCTGCAGGGCATCGATCTTCGCGCCGTCAAATTTCAGCGCGTAATCCTTCAGGGCTTCATCGCCCCGGGCGCGCACATCGGCAATGATGCCGTCCACCACATCCTCCACGTTCTTTTCCGCGCGGATATCGCGGTTCAGGATCTCTTCGGGCTTCAGCTCGTCAAAGTTATACAGCTTGATCATTTTGCTTCCTCCTTGTTCTGCAGTTCCGCCCGCAGCTTTTCCAGCATGGTGTCCATTTCGGCGTGCTTGAACTGGTAGCTGGCCTTGTTGGCAATGAACCGGGCCGAGATGGGCATGAACTCGGTGACCACCTTCAGGCCGTTCTCCCGCAGGGTGGTGCCGGTCTCCACGATATCCACGATGACGTCCGAAAGGCCCAGAATGGGGGCCAGCTCAATGGAGCCGTTCAGCTTGATGATATCGATGTCCCGTCCCATGGATGCGTAGTAGCTCTTTGCAATGTTGACGAATTTGGTGGCCACCCGCACCGGGCGGCTGGGGTCGTCCTTGTAATCGGCCGGGGCGGCAACGCACATGCGGCATTTGCCAAGGCCAGTGTCCAGCAGCTCGTACACATCGGCAGAAGCCTCTGTGAGGATGTCCTTTCCCACGATGCCCACATCGGCAGCGCCGTGCTCCACATAGATGGCAACGTCGCTGGGCTTGACGAGGAAGTAGCGGATGCCGGCCTCCGGGTTTTCCACCACCAGCTTGCGGGTGGCGTTGTAGTCCTCCGGGCAGCCGTAGCCGATCCTGGCCAGCAGGTCGTAGACCTTATCGCCCAGGCGGCCCTTGGGCAGGGCCACGTTCAGCATGACTTTATCCGTCTTCTGCTGCTGGACCGGGGACAGCGGAGCGCTCAGGCGGTCCAGCTCGTCCAGATAGACGGCAAACCCGATGGCGTCCGCCCCGGGGGTGAATTTCTGCATCAGCAGGTCGTACCGGCCGCCCTTGAGCAGCGGGCGGGGCAGGGGGCGGAGATAGCCCTGGAAAATAAGGCCGTTGTAATACTCCATCTCGCCCGCAAGGGTCAGGTCCAGCCGGATGCTGCCGCCCGCCTTTGCCAGCGGCTCGGCCAGCGCGTTAAGCTCGGCCACGGCGGCCTCCATCCGGGCGTTGCGGCAGAGGGCCGCGGCCTTGGGCAGGGCCACGGCATACTCCCCGCTGAGGGAGAGCAGGGCCGTCAGGGCGTTGGCATCGGCATCCGAAAGGCCCGCCGCTTTGGCAGCCGCCCGCAGCTCATGGATGTTCTTGGCCCGCAGCGTTTCCAGCAGGCCGGGGCGGGCGGCCTCCGGCACGCCCAGCGCGTCGAACAGGCCGAACAGATAGCCCATGTGGCTGATCTCCAGCACCCACGGCTGGCCCATCTGCTCCAGTGACCGAGCCGCCAGGCAGACCGTCTGCCGCACCTCCGGCTCTTTCACCTCGCCCAGCAGTTCAAGGCCCATCTGGGAGATCTCCTTGAACGTGTGGCTCTCCGCCGAGGGGCGGTAGACGTTCTCGTGGTAATAATATTTCAGCGTTTCGCCCGGGGCGGGCTGTGCCGTCTTGGCAATGGAAAGGGTCACGTCCGGCTTGAGGGCCAGCAGACGGCCATCCAGGTCGGTAAACGTGATGACCTGCTCCGAGGAGAGGAAACTGCGGTTCTCCTGATACAGGCCGTACTCCTCAAACCGGCCCATGTGGTATTTGCGGCAGCCCGCCGCTTCGTACAGCGCGCGCAGCGCAAAGGAGGCGCGCTCCTTGGGCTGCAGCCGTGCAAGATCAAACTCCATGCTGTCTCCCCATTTCTTTCCCAGTGTTTTTCCACGCCTTTTGCACGGCACGTTCCGTGCAGGCTTTTCCTGCAGCCGATGCAGGATGTTCTGATTTTATTTTACTTTATCTCGGTAAAGTTGTAAAGCATAAAAGTAACAGCCTTTTGATTTTCCAGCAAAAATTTTCTGGCGTGTTTGCCAGTTGTCCGTTCTCAGCGGACAAATCCACCGTATCCTGGCTCTTTTGGGCGCAAAAAAGCCCCCGGAGGGTGTTTTACCGCTCTCCGGGGGCTTTCTATGCGTGTTGTGCCTTGGCTCACACGACCAACGTTTTACTCAATTGCAATCAGATTCGGGTTCTCAGGCAAAGCCTTCGTCTGCTGAGAAGCAGGCAGCTCGATGTGCAGGACGCCATCCTCGAACTTCGCGTGGATGTCTTCTTTCTTCACATCGCCCACGTAGAAGCTGCGGGCACAGGTGCCGGAGAAAGATTCGCGCCGCAGATAGCGGCCCTCTTGATCCTTTTCATCGT
>ERZ772901.1640-NODE-1640-length-16523-cov-3.088535_pt1 | contig 16523 bp, 10 predicted proteins | sample MGYA00512123_ERZ772901 | MGnify/ENA primary metagenome ERZ772901 (study PRJEB29015, sample SAMEA2737711) | human gut metagenome | biome: human gut; feature: human-associated habitat; material: faeces | place: China | collected 2012 ...
AGATCAACATTATATAAGAAGAGAACTGACAAAGCGGAGACTTATTGCATTTGTGGCAAATGGTTCTATACTGCCAAGAGAAAGCGGTGTATCACAGAAGCCTATGAAAGGTGCAATTGCTTTTGAAGCACCGGAAAGTATGGAAGTAGAGATGGAACTTCCACACCGGGGTAAAATAAAAGGAATGGGAATCCCGGAAGGAATTACTTTGATCGTGGGTGGAGGATATCATGGAAAATCAACACTTCTGAAGGCACTCGAGCAGGGAATTTACAGTCACGTCGCCGGAGATGGAAGAGAATACGTGATTACTTCGGATACTGCGATGAAGATCCGGGCCGAGGATGGAAGATGTGTATCCCATATCAATATTTCACCGTTTATCAATGATCTGCCGAATAAGAAAGATACAGTAAATTTTTTCACAGAGGATGCCAGTGGTTCGACTTCGCAGGCTGCAAATGTGGTAGAAGCGGTACAGTCAGGTGCAAAATGTCTTTTGATCGATGAAGACACCTGTGCGACGAACTTTATGGTCAGGGATGAGCTGATGCAGGCTGTCGTATCCGGTGAACAGGAACCAATCACACCATTTACTCTTCAGGCAGGTAACCTATATCAAAAGCAGGGAATTTCTATTATTCTGGTGGCCGGAAGTTCTGGATCTTATTTTTACATTGCTGATCATGTGCTGCAGATGGATAATTACCGAACGTACGATATCACAGAAAAAGTGAAAACGGTGATTGGTGAAAAAAGTGAGACCGGAGAGAAAAAGGTTCCGGTTGATGTAGCTGTCTTATTTGATAAAGATCATCACAGAAGCTTAAAGGCCGGAAAAATGGAAAAGAAGAGAGATCAGGTGAAGATAAAACAGTTTGGTAAAGATTCATTTTCTATTGGAAGAGAAAATGTGGATCTGAAATATGTAGAACAAATCCTGGATGCAGAACAGACAACGGCATTAGCGTACTGCCTGAAGAATCTGCTGGAAGAAATGGAACGGAAGGAACAGGATGTTGATCTTTGCGTGGAAAAGCTCTGGAGTCAGATTAAGAAGCAGGGTCTGGCATCCCTTTGCAAAGGAAGTTATCTTTCTGTATCAATGGCACAGATCCGTAAACAGGATATTTACGCATGCCTGAACAGATATCGGGGATTTATTGGATAAGATTAAAGAATTTGGAGGAGAAGATCCGTGAGGAGATGGAAGAAAATTTTAAGTGCATCACTGGTGGCAGTGATGGTTGGAAGTCTTGGAATGACCGCATTTGCAGAAGATACGTCAGCAAATGAACCAATTGATACAACGGTCAGCAATTATAATCTGACAGAGGAAGAAACTTCCGGAAAAAATCAAGAAGAAATTAAAGCCCTGCAGCAGCAGAAAATCGATGAAGTAACACAGCAGGCATATGATATGAAGATTGCCAGCAATGAGCTGGAGAACTGGCCGGAAGGACCGGCTACTTACGGAGAGGCTGGGATTGTCATGGAGGCAAAAAGCGGTGCAATCCTTTATGCGAAAAACATTGACGGAAAGGCTTATCCTGCCAGTATTACAAAGATTTTAACGGCACTTGTCGCATTGGAAAACGGCAATCTTGATGACAAGATCACGATTACACAGAATAGTGTGGATTGTGTAGCAGAGGGGGATGCTTATATCGGAATGATCGCGGGGGAGGAAATTTCTTTAAATGATGCGCTTCACGCACTTCTGATGGCATCTGCAAATGAAGTTGCTTATGCGATTGCTGAAAATGTGGGTGGTTTAGGATATGATGGCTTTATTGCAAAGATGAATGAACGCGCAAAAGAGCTGGGAGCAGTAAATTCTGATTTTGAAAATCCGAATGGGCTGAATGCGCAGAACCATTATACGACGGCACGTGATATGGCACTTATTACACAGGAACTGCTTGAAAATCATGAAGAATTCAAGACGATTGCCCAGACACAGCAGTATACGATCGGTGCAACTAATCTGGTAAATCAGGCGAGAACCTTTCAGCAGAGTGATATGATGTTTTACGAGGGAAACGATTATTATTATCCAAAGACAATAGCCGGAAAAACCGGTTATACAGATGAAGCACTCAACACACTGGTATCCTGTGCAGCGGATGATAATCTGGAGCTGATCAGTGTTGTCTTGAAGACACATGGGAAAAATGTATACCCAGACTCCATCAATTTACTGGAGTATGGATTTAATAATTTCGCAAAATATACGATTGCGGATTATGAAGACTCCGCAGATTTTAAAGAAATTGATCCGAATGCATATGTTGTACTTCCGGAAAATGTAAATTTCCAAAGCCTGGATTACGAAATTACGCAGGATGACACGAACAGCAGCACCGGAACAGTAACTTATACTTATCAGGGCAACCCGGTCGGAAAAGCAGCTGTGACATTAAGTGATGAATATCTGCAGAAGGATAACACAGAAAATGAAGCACAGGTGTCCGGCGATAAGTCAGACAGTGAAACACAAAAGCAGGCTCAGAGTACAATACCACGAGAGGTAATCCTTGTAATCTGTGTGATTGCAGCAGTACTCATTCTTATTATTGTATGGAGGGCTGTTCTGAAACACTTGAGAAAGAAGAAAGTGGAAACAAACAGAAAGCGCAGAAGAGAAGTTGACAAAGATTAACGTCTGGTCAGTCAAATATAAGGAAAGAATCACGAAATCCCGCAGAACCCCTTGACGAAGCAAGGGGTTCTTTATTATAATAACCTAGAAATGGTGAAAAAAGATCAAAAGACATTGACGAAGACAGTAAGGTTTATTTGAAAGGTAAAGCGAACCGGAGATGGTGGAAGACCGGTGCAAGTAGGGTAGATCTGAACATCACTTCCGAGTTGCAGTAACTGAAAGCAGTCTGGCGAGTAAGTTCTGACGGTTATTTCCCCCGTTACAGGAAACTCATATGCTGGTATGCAGTAACAGGTGGTTAACGATGTACAGACTTTCGTCCTTTTACGGGTGAAAGTCTTTTTTAATTTTGCAGGAAATTCCAAAAACTTCCTGCAAAATTAAGGGCACTACGTGCCAAGGCACATTTTTCTATATACCAAAAAATGCATACAAAGTCATTGATTCAGAAAGGAGCTTATCATGGCTAAGTACAAAAAAGTGGATACAGACCTGAAGTTTGTAGACAGAGAAAAAGAAGTTGAAAAATTCTGGAATGAAGAAGATATTTTCAAGAAAAGTATGGAGAACCGTAAAGAAGGAGAAACTTATACTTTCTACGATGGACCTCCGACAGCAAATGGAAAACCGCATATCGGACACGTTCTTACCCGTGTAATCAAAGATATGATCCCGAGATACCGTACAATGAAGGGCTACATGGTTCCGCGTAAGGCAGGATGGGATACTCACGGACTGCCGGTAGAGCTGGAAGTAGAAAAGCTGCTCGGCCTTGATGGAAAAGATCAGATTGAAAAATATGGTGTAGAACCATTTATCAATAAATGTAAAGAAAGTGTCTGGAAATACAAAGGAATGTGGGAAGATTTCTCTTCTACAGTAGGTTTCTGGGCAGATATGGAAAATCCATATGTTACTTATGATAATAACTTTATCGAGTCTGAATGGTGGGCTCTGAAGAAAATCTGGGATAAGGGACTCCTTTACAAAGGATTTAAGATCGTTCCGTATTGTCCACGTTGTGGAACACCACTTTCAGCACAGGAAGTTGCACAGGGATATAAGGACGTCAAAGAACGTTCTGCTATCGTTCGTTTCAAAGTGAAAGACGAAGATGCATACATCCTTGCATGGACAACCACACCTTGGACTCTTCCGTCTAATATCGCACTCTGCGTAAACCCGGAAGAAGATTACGCAAAAGTAAAATGTGCAGACGGATATACTTATTATATGGCATGCGCTCTGCTTGACACCATTCTTGGGAAATTTGCAGAAGAAGACAAACCGGCATACGAAGTTCTGGAAACTTACAAAGGAAAAGATCTGGAATACAAAGAATATGAACCGCTTTACCAGTGTGCATATGACTGTGCAGCAAAACAGAATAAGAAAGCATTCTTTGTTACCTGTGATGACTATGTAACCCTGACAGATGGTACTGGTGTTGTTCATCTGGCACCAGCATTTGGTGAAGACGATGCAAAAGTAGGACGTAAATATGACCTTCCATTCGTGCAGCTTGTTGACGAAAAAGGTGATATGGGTGAGACAACTCCATTTGCAGGACTCTTTGTAAAGAAGGCTGATCCGGAAGTACTTAAAGATCTGGATGCTCGTGGACTTCTCTTCGATGCTCCGAAGTTTGAACACAGTTATCCGCACTGCTGGAGATGTGATACTCCACTGATCTACTATGCAAGAGAATCATGGTTCATCAAGATGACAGAAGTTAAAGATGACCTGATCGCAAATAACAATACTATCAACTGGATTCCGGAAAGCATCGGTAAAGGACGTTTTGGTGACTGGCTTGAAAATGTCCAGGACTGGGGTATCAGCCGTAACCGTTACTGGGGAACTCCACTGAATATCTGGGAATGCGAATGCGGATGCCAGCACTCGATCGGAAGCATTGAAGAACTGAAATCCATGTCAGACAACTGCCCGGATGATATCGAGCTTCACCGTCCATATATTGACGATGTAACAATCAAGTGTCCGAAGTGTGGAAAACAGATGCACCGTGTACCGGAAGTTATCGACTGCTGGTTCGACAGCGGATCCATGCCATTTGCACAGCATCACTATCCATTTGAAAATAAAGAAGTATTTGAACAGCAGTTCCCGGCTCAGTTCATTTCTGAAGCCGTTGACCAGACAAGAGGATGGTTCTATTCTCTGCTGGCAATTTCAACTCTGATCTTCAACAAAGCACCATACCAGAACGTAATCGTTCTCGGACATGTACAGGATGAAAATGGTCAGAAGATGAGTAAATCCAAAGGAAATGCGGTTGATCCGTTTGATGCTCTGGAGACATACGGTGCAGATGCGATCCGCTGGTATTTCTATGTAAACAGTGCACCGTGGCTGCCGAACCGTTTCCATGGAAAAGCGGTTATGGAAGGACAGAGAAAGTTCATGGGAACACTCTGGAACACCTATGCATTCTTCGTATTGTATGCTAATATTGATGATTTTGATGCAACAAAATATGCACTTGAATATGACAAATTATCTGTAATGGATAAATGGCTCTTATCAAAACTGAATACACTGATCAAGACAGTAGATAATCATCTTGCAAATTACCAGATTCCGGAAGCTGCAAGAGCACTTCAGGACTTCGTAGATGATATGAGTAACTGGTATGTAAGACGAAGCCGCGAACGTTTCTGGGCAAAAGGAATGGAACAGGATAAGATCAATGCTTACATGACTCTTTATACAGCACTTGTTACGGTATCAAAGGTTGCAGCACCGATGATCCCGTTCATGACCGAAGAAATTTATCAGAACCTGGTAAGAAGCGTAGATGAAACCGCTCCGGAAAGTATCCACCTTTGTGATTATCCGGTTGCAAATGAAGCTTATATCGATAAGACTCTGGAAGAGAACATGGATGAAGTTCTGAAGATCGTTGTAATGGGACGTGCATGCCGTAATACAGCCAACATCAAGAACCGTCAGCCAATCGGAAAGATGTTCGTAAAAGGTGCTTCCAATCTGCCGGAGTTCTATCAGGATATCGTGACAGATGAGCTGAATGTAAAAGAAATCGAACTTACAGATGATGTTCGTGCATTTACTTCTTATACATTTAAACCACAATTAAAGACAGTTGGACCAAAATATGGTAAACTGTTAGGTGGAATCAAAAATGAACTCAGCAATCTGGACGGAAATGCTGCTATGGACGAACTGAATGCGACCGGTGTTCTGAAGCTTCAGGTAAATGGACAGGAAATTGAACTTACAAAAGAAGACCTTCTGATTGACATGGCACAGATGGAAGGATATGTATCTGAGAGTGACTATGGTATCACCGTTGTACTGGATACAAACCTGACAGAAGAACTTCTGACGGAAGGATTTGTACGTGAGATCATCAGCAAGATCCAGACTATGCGTAAGGAAGCCGGATTTGAAGTTATGGATAAGATCAAGGTAACTTACGACGGAAGCGAAAAGGCAGAAAAAGTATTTGCAGAGTATGCAGAGCAGATCGGACAGGAGACACTTGCGGTAGCAGTTGAAAAGGCTGAACCTGCAGGCTATGTGAAAGACTGGAAGATCAACGGTGAAGCTGTAAATATGGGCGTAGAAAAGCAGGGAGAATAATCCCTGCCGCTGCGCAAAAATGAGAAGGGAATATAGGCATGTACAGTAAAAGATTTGAAAAAGAAACTTTTAAAAATGATGTGAAAGAAAATGTGCGGACACTGTATCGTAAAGAGATTGAAGAAGCAACTCCGCAGCAGATTTTCCAGGCAGTATCTTATGCAGTAAAAGAAGCAATCGTAGATGACTGGCTTGCGACACAGAAAACATACGAAAAAGAAGATCCAAAGACCGTATATTATATGTCAATGGAATTTCTTATGGGACGTGCACTTGGCAACAACCTGATCAACATGACTGCATATAAAGAAGTAAAAGAAGCCCTTGATGAGATGGGCATTGATCTGAATGTGGTAGAAGATCAGGAGCCGGATGCAGCACTTGGTAATGGTGGTCTTGGACGTCTTGCAGCTTGCTTCCTGGATTCACTTGCATCTCTTGGATACGCAGCTTACGGCTGTGGAATCCGTTACCGCTACGGTATGTTCAAACAGAAGATCAAAGATGGCTATCAGGTAGAAGTACCGGATAACTGGCTCAAAGATGGCAATCCGTTTGAAATCCGTCGTGACGAGTATGCAAAGGAAGTCCGTTTTGGTGGTACCATTCGTGTACAGTATAATGAACAGACCAAGAAAGAAGATTTCATCCAGGAAAATTATGAATCCGTACTTGCTATTCCATATGATATGCCGATCGTAGGATATGGCAACCACGTAGTCAATACACTGCGTATCTGGGATGCACAGGCAATCACAGACTTTAAACTGGATGCATTTGACAGAGGAGAATACCATAAAGCGATCGAGCAGGAAAACCTTGCAAAAACGATCGTAGAGGTTCTTTATCCAAATGACAACCACTATGCAGGAAAAGAGCTTCGTCTGAAACAGCAGTATTTCTTTGTATCTGCCAGTCTTCAGGTTATGCTTGATAAATATAAAAAGAAACACAAAGATGTGCGCAAACTGTATGAAAAAGTTACGATCCAGATGAACGATACTCACCCGACTGTAGCAGTTGCAGAGTTGATGCGTCTGCTCATTGACCAGGAAGGTCTTGGATGGGATGAAGCATGGGAAGTAACAACAAAGACGGTTGCTTACACCAACCATACTATCATGTCAGAAGCACTTGAAAAATGGCCGATCGACCTGTTTTCAAGACTGCTTCCGCGTGTATACCAGATTGTACAGGAAATTGACCGCCGTTTTGTAGAACAGGTTCGCCGTATGTATCCGGGCAATGAAGATAAAGTCCGTAAGATGGCTATCCTGATGGACGGTCAGGTAAGAATGGCACATATGGCTATTATTGCAGGCTACTCCGTAAATGGTGTTGCAAGACTTCATACAGAGATTCTGAAACATCAGGAATTAAAAGATTTCTACGAAATGATGCCGGAGAAATTCAACAACAAGACCAATGGTATCACACAGAGAAGATTCCTTCTTCATGGAAACCCGCTGCTTGCAGACTGGGTAACAGACCACATCGGAGACGGCTGGATCACAGATCTGTCCCAGATGTCAAAATTAAAACCGCTTGCAGATGATCCGAAGGCAAGAGCAGAATTTATGGATATCAAATACAAGAACAAAGAACGTCTTGCAAAATATATTCTGGAACACAATGGAGTAGAGATCGATCCGAGATCTATTTATGATGTACAGGTTAAGCGTCTTCATGAATATAAGAGACAGCTTCTTAATATTCTGCATGTAATGTATCTGTACAACCAGATCAAAGAACATCCGGAGATGTCCTTCTATCCGAGAACATTTATCTTTGGTGCAAAAGCTTCCGCAGGATATGTCCGTGCAAAAGAGATCATCAAACTGATCAACTCTGTAGCAGATGTGGTAAATAATGACCTGAGCATCAATGGAAAGTTGAAAGTCGTATTTATCGAAGATTACCGCGTATCCAACGCAGAATGGATCTTCGCGGCAGCAGATGTCAGCGAACAGATTTCTACCGCTTCCAAAGAAGCTTCCGGAACAGGTAACATGAAGTTCATGCTGAACGGTGCACCGACACTTGGAACTATGGATGGAGCCAATGTAGAGATCGTAGAAGAAGTTGGAATTGAAAATGCATTTATTTTCGGTCTCAGTTCTGACGAAGTTATCAACTATGAGAATAATGGCGGATATAACCCGCAGGAGATCTACTTCAATGACTGGGATATTAAGAGAGTCGTTGACCAGTTGATGGATGGAACTTATTCACATGGTGACCATGAGATGTTCCGCGACCTGTATAATTCACTTCTGAATACACAGGGTGGAGACAGACCGGACAGATACTTTATCCTGAAAGACTTCCGCTCTTATGCAGAAGCACAGAAGAAAGTAGAAGAAGCTTACAAAGATCCGGATCGTTGGGCTAAGATGGCACTTCTGAATACAGCAAGCTGTGGTAAATTTACTTCAGACAGAACCATTCAGGAATATGTTGATAATATCTGGAAACTGGATTATGTTACAGTTAAACCAGAAGCATAATCAGTCAAAACCTCTCATACAGTGGTATGGGAGGTTTTATTTATGCGAAAATACTTCAGACAGGCAGGCTATTTTGCTGCCATTCTTATATTACTTCCGTATGTGGTTACGATTCTGCTGAATGGCAGAAGCAGTTTGGCGCAGGACAATGGGACGAGCCCGTATGTGACCGTAAAAAGTGACGAAAAGAACAGAAAAATTTCGCTGGATGAATATGGGATCGGGATTCTGGCTAAAGAAATTGAGGGAGATGCGGAGGAGGAAGCGTTAAAGGCACAGGCAGTGTTGATCCGGACCAGCATTTACAAAAGCATCCAGGATGAGGGCACCAGCACTGTCCTGACGAAGGAATACTGGACCAGGCAGCAGATGGAGAGCAACTGGGGAGCAGATCATTATGGAGAATATTATGAGAAGATGAAAGCTGCGTGGGATGAGACAAGGGGACAGGTTCTGATGTATGACGGAAGGCTGATTCTGACCCCGTATCACCGGTTAAGCAACGGAAAAACAAGGTCTGGAAATGAAGTGTTTGGTTCGGAAGAGTATCCGTATCTTCAGAGCAGGGAATGTCCCGAAGATGTGGAGGCAAAAGAGGAAATGACAGTGTCCATGATCCAGGGAAGCGACATGGAAGTGACAGGAACTGACAGTGCCGGGTATGTGACAGCAGTCCGTTGTGGCAGTGAAACAGTAAATGGTGAAGAATTCCGGAGAACCTACCATCTTGCCTCGTCATGTTTTGCGCTTCAGGATTATGACGGGCAGACAAGGGTTACGGCGAAGGGAATCGGGCACGGTCTTGGGATGAGCCAGTATACGGCAAAGAAGATGGCAGAGGAAGGGAAATCCTGTGAAGAAATTCTGCAATATTTTTTCACTGATGTCAGTCTGGAAGAAGTCACGGATATTGTGATCGAAAAAAACAAAAAGGGAGAATAAGTTAGTCAGTTTCTGGCAAAAATATTGTCAGAGGTGATAGAATATGAATAAAAAGCAGCAGTCCTCTAATAAGAGGAGAAAAAGAGCGTCGATCGGTCTTGCGGTCTGCTTTGCCGCTGCTATTGTGCTTACAGGAGCCTATACATGGAGAAATTACCGGGCAAATGTGAAGGATGAGCAGGCAAAGATCGAGGAAGAACAGCAGGCGAAAGAGGAAGAAATCAAAAGAAATACGGAAGAGACAAGCAGTATTGCAAAGAAAGCGCTGGAAGATGAAGAACCTGTGACAAAAGAGGACAGCCAGGCTGCAAATACGGCAGCAGATGGAAGTACAGAGAACCGGATGGATACATGGGAGACGGACAGCACACAGACCGCAGGAACGGCAATGAACCTGAATTTCGGGGAAGACAGCCAGCTTCTGTGGCCGGTGGACGGCAATGTGCTGATGAGCTACAGTATGGATAAAACCGTATATTTTTCTACATTGGACCAGTACCGATATAATCCGGCGATGATCATATCCGGTGCGGTGAACGATAACGTGATCGCAGCAGCACCGGGTCTTGTAAAATCCATTGATAACTTTGCACAGACGGGAATCACGGTGACACTGGATATGGGGAATGGCTACGAGTGCATGTACGGACAGCTCAAGGAAGTGCAGGTGAAAGTTGGTGATTATCTGGAAGCGGGAAATGTGATCGGATATCTGGAGATTCCGACCAAGTATTACAGTCTGGAAGGCTGCAATCTGTATTTCGAGATGTTAAAAGATGGTCAGCCGGTCAATCCGATGGACTATCTGGCTGAAGAATAAGAGCAGAAGAAAGGAAGAGGGGCTTTTTGGTCCCTCTTTGAAGCGATGAATTATACATATATTTTAAAATGCAGGGATGAAACATTATATACCGGGTGGACGAATGATATTGAGAAGCGTCTGGAAGCGCATAATGCCGGGAAAGGCGCAAAATACACCAGATCCAGGAGACCGGTGGAGCTGGTGTATTTGGAGCAGTTTGAGACAAAGGAAGAGGCGATGCGGCGGGAATATGCGATCAAGCATATGACGCGGAGGGCGAAGCTTGGTCTGGTGATGAGCTATAAAGAAACGGGGCAGTAGGGCATGAAACAGGAGAAGCAGATTTGCTTCTCCTGTCGGCATTTTGTGCAGAATAAAAAATTACTTCCGCAGCTTTAGTGGGGCGAGATTTCTGGATTTTTCGAGGATGCAAGGTTTACAATAAAGAATACATTACAACAAAGTGGCAGGCACTTCCGCCCATCACGAAGAGGTGGAAGATTTCGTGGCTGCCAAAATTCTTATGCTTATTGTTGAAAATCGGAAGCTTCAGTGCATAGATCACACCGCCGATCGTGTAAATGATTCCGCCGGCGAGAAGCCATCCGAATTCTGCACGTGTCAGATTGTTGAGGATCTGACTGAATGCGAGGACACAGATCCATCCCATACTAATGTAGAGGACGGAGGATACCCATTTCGGGCAGAATACCCAGAATCCTTTAATAATAATTCCGGTGATTGCGATACCCCATACAAGTGCGAGCATGATAAGTCCGGTTCTGCGTTCCAGTACCAGCAGGCAGATCGGTGTGTAGCTTCCGGCGATCAGTACGAAGATCATCATATGGTCGATCTTTTTCAGGATCGTGTTGACACGTTCGGAAAGATCAAAGGTATGGTAGGTTGTGCTTGCGGCGTATAAAAAAATCAGGCTGACTGCATAGATTGCAAGCGAGATCAGGTAAATCCGGCTCGGTTCGTGGGCTGCTTTTATTAAAAGTGGAAATGCGGCGAAAATTGCCATCAGCATGCCGATAAAATGTGTGATTGCACTTCCTGGATCTTTAATATGTTTCTTTTTCATCACAAATCCCTCCTTAGAGATGAATAATTAAAACCATTACATGTAGTAATTGATACTACATTAAGTATATGAGTATATTATACCGTTTATGCATAAAATGCAAGTGAAAATTGACTTTTTAAAAATTATTTGTTAGAATATAACGCGAATGTTACGATGCTCTTTACTTGTATTGTCACCAAGTAAGGAGTTTTTTATTGTGCATTGCGACGGATAAGGAAGTTGGCGCAAGCGACCGTCGCAGGCGTGGGAATGCGCCCCGGCAGAGTTTATATGATGGAGTTTAAGGTCATATTTGTAATTGGTATTGTAGTAGAAAGGATAATGGATGGAAACAGTTAGATTTGAAGAAATGGGGCTTTCGGAAGAGATTCAGAAAGCAGTAAGATACATGGGATTTGAGGAGGCTTCACCGATTCAGGCGAAGGCGATTCCGGCGATGATTAGCGGGATCGATCTGATCGGGCAGGCACAGACCGGAACCGGTAAGACCGCAGCATTCGGAATCCCGATTCTGGAAAAGGTAGACCCGAAGCTGAAAAAGCTGCAGGCGATCGTTCTCTGCCCGACCAGAGAGCTTGCAATCCAGGTGGCAGACGAGATCCGCAACCTGTCCAGATATATGCATGGAATCAAGGTTCTGCCGATTTACGGAGGACAGGATATCGTAAAGCAGATCCGTTCCTTAAAGAGTGGAACACAGATCGTCATCGGAACTCCGGGGCGTGTGATGGACCACATGCGCAGAAAGACAATGAAACTGGATTTTGTACACACGGTTGTGCTTGATGAAGCAGATGAAATGCTGAACATGGGATTCCGTGAGGATATCGAATTTGTATTAAGTGGTGTTCCTGAGGAGCGCCAGACTGTGCTTTTTTCGGCAACTATGCCGAAGCCGATCATGGAGATTACGAAGAAATTCCAGAATAACGCAAAAGTGATCAAAGTTACAAAAAAGGAACTGACTGTTCCGAATATTGAGCAGTATTATTATGATGTAAAGCCGAAGAAGAAAGAGGAAGTTCTTTCCAGACTTCTTGATATTTATTCACCAAGGCTTTCGGTTGTATTCTGTAATACGAAGAAGCAGGTAGATCTTCTGGTAAATGCACTTCTCGGACGCGGATATTTTGCGGCAGGACTTCACGGTGACCTCAAACAGAGCCAGCGTGACAGGGTTATGAATGGTTTTAGAAACGGAAGAACAGATATACTCGTGGCAACGGATGTGGCGGCAAGAGGAATAGATGTTGACGATGTTGAAGCGGTCTTTAACTATGATGTGCCACAGGATGATGAATATTATGTACACCGTATCGGAAGAACAGGCCGTGCAGGAAGAACAGGTCGTGCATTTACGCTTGTTGTCGGAAAAGAGATATACAAACTTAAGGATATTCAGAGATATTGCAAGACAAAGATAAAACGCCAGCCGATACCGTCAGTAAATGACATTACGGATATAAAGGTCGAAAAGGTGCTTGAAAAGATAAGCGGAATAATCGAGCAGGACAATCTCGGAAAGATGATAGATATTCTTGAGGAGCATCTTGAGGACAGTGATTACTCGGCAATCGAGGTGGCAGCAGCACTCCTTTCTATGGAAATGGGAGATGCAGTGCTTGACAATAATTCAGGTGAAGAATTTGGAGATACCGGAGCAGAGCCTGGAATGGTACGACTTTTCGTAAATATAGGAAAGAAAGACCGTGTCAGGATAGGTGATATTTTAGGTGCAATCGCAGGCGAATCCGGAATGCAGGGAAACCTTGTCGGAGCAATAGATATGTATGATAAATATACATTTGTCGAAGTGCCGAGAGAGTATGCAGCAGATGTAATTGAGGCGATGAAGCACGCAAAGATAAAAGGCAGAAATGTTAATGTAGAGCCGGCAAATAAAAAATGAGATGGCTCGTTTTTTAAAGTATGGTAAAGAAATAGAATAGTATGCCGATATATTTATCAGCAAGGGAATGCGTCACAATACATGGTTAGTGTATTGTGGCGCATATTTTTTGTAATAAAAAGAAAAGAGGGATTAGTATGGTAGGATTAGAGAATTTATTTAGTGGAAGAAATGATATGGCATATGTTTCGGCTTCATCGCAGGCGGAGCCTGATAAAACTATGGATGAAAAGGAATGGAAAGATTATCTTGCAAAGATAGACGATGTTTTGGAGGTCTACAAGGAGATTGCTGTTCAGGATGGCAAGGATAATCTTGAGAGGGCAGATAAAGAGCGTGAGGAAAACAGGTCAATGTGGCTTGATGATATATCCAAACTTATGCAGATGGGTCAGACATTTGTCGCCGAGAAGATAAACAGCGAGAATATACAGGAGAAAAAACAGGAGCAGGAATTATTAAAAAATAACAAAAATGAATATTTTGCACTTGGCGACGGTGTAAATATTATTTATAATGGTGTATGCTTTAATTGTAATCTGCAGGACAATTCAATAACTCTCGGTGACATGAGCGACCCGTCAGAGGTGATAATAATTCCGTTAGCGAAAGGTGGAACACTCAGAGTAAACCGTAAGAACATAGGTGAACTCGGCAAGGCAATCGGGATGTTTTCACCGGAGGATATAGGAAATATACTTCGTGCTATCGCAGAGGACAAGAAAGCACAGGAGACGAAAAGACAGATTGAGGATGACAAGGATAAGGAAGCAATCAAACAGGCTGATGAGTTACATGACAGTGCAGATGAAACAGATAAAACAGATGATAGTGTGGACAAAGCAGATGATGATGCAGATAAAAAAGATAAAGAGTATAGGTGATTGCAAAATTAATTATATGTTGTGTCGATTGCACAAATATAACAAATACTAACGGGTGATGAAAATAAGTACGAAGGAGGAGAGGGTATGTCACTGTATGCAATAGGGGATTTACATCTTGGTTTTCAGTCGGGAAAATCGATGGAGGTGTTTGGTGATGAGTGGAAAGACCATGCTGCTAAGATAAAGAGAAACTGGTGTAATATAATAAATGAAAATGATACAGTGGTTGTTACGGGTGACCATTCATGGGGCAGGAAACTTGATGACAGCATGAAAGACCTTGAGTTTATTGCGGCACTTCCGGGTAGAAAGATACTTCTTCGAGGAAATCATGACAGGTTTTGGAATAAGACAGGTAAGACGGACAGCCTGAATGAACTTTTTGCAGGGAAACTCTTATTTCTACAGGATAATTTCTATGAATATGAAGATGTTTTGAATGGAAGAAAATATGCACTTATCGGTTCTAAAGGTTTTTCGACGGATGAATATTGTTATTTGGCAGAGGATAAGATAGAAAAAAGGTTTAAGAATGAGAGAAAGAGATTGATAAAATCGTATAAAGCCGCAAAAGAAGCGGGTTATAACGATTTTATCATGTTTCTCCATTATCCTCCGACAAATAAACATGAAAAAGAGGGCGTATTTACTGAGCTGGCACGGGAGTTTGGTGTAAGGCAGGTAGTTTATTCGCATCTTCACGGAAAAGACAGGTTTGATTACAGTATAACGGGTGAGCATGACGGGATAAAATATAGTCTTGTCTCGTCTGATTATCTTGATTTTGTACCGAGATTGATAGTGTGAAAATTTAACGGATTAAAATTTGTTTACCGCTCTGTCATAAGTCAGGATTCCGTTTAATTCGTTTTCAATATCGGAAAGCTGGGTATAGATGCTTGCACAAAGTCCCTTAGGAATAAGTGCGGAAACTTCCTTTTCTCTCTGCTGGTATCGTTTCTTTAATTCTCTGGAATTTTTACAGGCACCATAGCCGTAACACTTGTCTGCGGTATTATGGTGCTTTATTATCTGCGTATAGCCGCCGTACTCGGTAAGTGCATAAGCACGGTTTTCTTTCTTGAAAAGACGGAGAGGGAAAAAGTAATTGTGTATGCTTTTGATGTCACCGCCGCCCTGGTCAAACCATCCGCTTGCCTGGTCTATAAGCCTTGAATTGTCGGCTTTTCTTACAAGTTTTGTGATTTTGTTTGTCTCAAACTGTCCCCAGCCCTCATTGAATATCACCCATGCTGCGATTGACGGATGATTTGAGAGCGTGTCAATCGTCTGCATAGTTTCTTTTATAAATTCTTTTCTGCCTTTTTTGGAAGTTCTTGCAAAAAGATGATTAAAATTATCGCTGCATGAAATATCAAAAAGACTCATAAAAGTGGCAAGATAAGTCACAAACCATGATTTGTACCTGCTGCCGCTATTAACCATATCCTGCCAGACTATCATGCCGAGACGGTCACAGTGGTCATTTTCTATTTTAATATGTTTTCTGAGCATATTGAAACCGAGAGATTTCATGGTCTTAATATCATATATAAGTGCGTAGTCGCATGGAGGAGTATAGAGTCCGTCAGGCCAGTAACCCTGATCTAAAACACCTTTTTGAAAGATTGGTCTGTGGTTAAGACAGATGCGGGGAATATCATTTGCATCTTTTTCTATCGTAAAAGTACGGAGTGCGAAATAGCTTTGTACATAATCTTTTCCCAAATTTACTGAAAAAGTGTAAAGGTATGGGGTGTCGGGAGTCCATGCTTTAATATCGAGTTCGTCAAGTGGGATTTCAATAAAAGTGTCACTTATGCCGTAATATGTAAATGGTGCGTAAGGGCTGTCTTTATATAATTCATCGTGGGTACTGTCAGCTTGTGTTTTATCGTCAGGTATGTCTATATAAATATCAGGATTGTTGATACAGACTTTGATTTCATTTGTTTTTGTTAATCTGTTTCTGTGAATGGTTGATTTGCCACCTGAAATTTTAGTATCGTTTTTGTTAATCTGACAGTTATCATGTTTTTTTTCTGTTTCTGATATATAATAAAGATTTTTTACTGTATTGTCGGAGTTTGTGACAAC
>ERZ772901.1661-NODE-1661-length-16314-cov-3.613998_pt1 | contig 16314 bp, 14 predicted proteins | sample MGYA00512123_ERZ772901 | MGnify/ENA primary metagenome ERZ772901 (study PRJEB29015, sample SAMEA2737711) | human gut metagenome | biome: human gut; feature: human-associated habitat; material: faeces | place: China | collected 2012 ...
TTAAAACGTTCATCTGTTAGTCTTCTGTTAAATAATATGGAAAAAAGCGACTTAATTCAAAGAGTTCCTGTTGCAGAAGATGCACGTTTAAAAAAAATTATTTTAACAGAAAAAGCTATGATACTTAATGAAAATATATCCATGGCTATTAACTCAGTTGAAAATAAACTGTCTGAGAATATAACCTTAGAAGAAATAAATGTCTTTTACAGAGTACTTGATAAAATAAGAAATAATCTAGAATAACCATTTTTAAATTTAATGGTTATTTTAAATATATAGTTTTGTACAAAACTTAATATTTTAAAGGAGGTTTATTTATGACAAAAGTGTCTAATTTTACAGAAGGTAAAATATTCTCACCTTTAGTAAAATTTACAATACCAATACTAATGGCATTATTTTTACAAACAATGTATGGAGCTGTGGATTTACTTATAGTTGGACAGTTTGGTAGTGTAGCTGATGTCTCTGCTGTTTCAACAGGAAGTCAAATAATGTCTTCTATAACGGCAATGATTAATGGACTTACTATGGGAATTACTATATTAATAGGTCAAAAACTTGGTGAGGGAAATAAAAAAGATGCAGGAAATGTTGTAGGAAGTGGTATTTCTATATTCACTATTATAGCTATAATTACAACTATAGTTGTGGTTATTTTTTCATCTTATATTACAGCTTTAATGCAAGCACCAGAAGAAGCCTTTAATAGTACTGTTTCATATTTAAAAATATGTGGTATGGGTTCTATTTTTATAGTTGCTTATAATGTTATAGGCGGAGTATTTAGAGGACTTGGGGATTCTAAAACACCACTTATTACAGTTTTTATAGCATGTGTTGTAAATATAATCGGTGATTTAATATTTGTAGGTGTATTTAAAATGGCTGCAACAGGTGCTGCTTATGCTACTGTATTAGCTCAAGCAATTAGTGTTATTTTATCTTTAATATTAATAAAAAGAAATGGTGTTCCTTTTGAGTTTTCTAGAAAAAGTATAAAATTCCATAAAACTTTAACTTCACAAATAATTAAATATGGTGCACCAATATCTATTCAAGGTGTACTTGTAAACTTATCTTTCTTAGTTATTATGATGATAGGTAACTCAATGGGAGTAGTTGCATCAGCAGGCATGGGTGTAGCTCAAAAACTTGTTGGATTTATAATGCTAATACCATTATCATTCTCTCAAGCTGTATCTGCATTTGTTGCTCAAAACTATGGTGCGAAAAAATATAATAGAGCTAAAAAAGTTCTTCTATATTCTGTAGCAACTTCCCTAGCGTGTGGAATTGTAATGTTTTATATTACATTTTTCCACGGAAACTTACTTTCTCAAATATTTACTAAGGATGAAGCTGTTATCTTAGCATCTTGGGACTATATGAAATCTTATGGAATTGATTGTTTATTTACTGCAATAATGTTTTGTATGGTTGGGTATTTCAATGGCTGTGGAAAAACAACTTTTGTTATGATTCAAGGTGTTATTGGGGCATTTTGCGTAAGAATACCTGTATCTTATCTTATGAGTAAGATAGAGCCAGTATCTTTATTTAAAGTTGGATTAGCAACTCCAGCATCTACTTTGGTTCAGATTATATTATGTGTATCATTCTTTGTATTCTTATCTAAGAAGTCACCAAAGGAAGACGATCCTATAGATACTTATCAAGAAATACAAGCTTTATAAAATTTATAATTGTAATTATTATAAAAATAGGTGAACTTATATTAAGTCACCTATTTTTTATACTATTATGTAGATCTTTTTATATACTATCTAATAGTTCTTGGTATATTTCCTCATCTGTCATTATAGTTAGATAATCACCACATATTATTTCAGTATCTCCATTAGGTATTAACTCATTATCTCCTCTTAATATAGATACAACTAAACAATTTTTTGGCCATTTAATATCTTTTATACATTTTCCAACCATTACACTATCCATACTAACTGCTATCTCTAATAATAATTTTTTTCCTTCTGTTAGATTATCCTTTATAGCATATCTTTCTAATATTCGTTCAAGTAAACTTTCATAAATTGGACTTGATTTAAGTATATCAGAAGTTAAAAGAGATATAATAACAACAATCCCCAAAGCTAATAAATGATTTAATGATCCTGTCATTTCAGATATTAGTATTATAGCTGTTATTGGAGCTTTTACTATAGATGCAAAATGTCCTGCCATAGCTAAGATTATAAAATTTATAATATATGTATTATCTATTCCAAAATAAGTTGTAAATAAAAGTCCTATTAAATTCCCTACTAATGCACCTAAAACTAAAAGAGGGAAAAATATTCCTCCTGGAACACCTGATCCAAAGCAAATAAATGTAAAAAGAAACTTAGCTATTATAAAAGTAAATAATACAGTTACTGTAAAGTTTTGCTCTTTAAGTGCCATAATAAGATCATGTCCTCCTCCTAATAATATAGGATAAATAAGAGCAACTACTCCTGTAATTACAAAGGGTATTATGCATTTTATTTCAATACTTAATTTTGACTTTTTAAATAAACTTTGAGTTTTTAAAATTCCATTATTAAAAATAACACCACTTATCCCTATTATTATTCCTAAAATTATAAGTGTCCAATAGTTTTTAAGTGGTAGAGGTTCAACTTTTCTAAAATCCAAAGATGGTATTAATCCAAAGAATTGTTTTGATACAAAATCAGCACTTATAGATGCTATCATAGCTGATGTTAAAACTAAAGGTGAAAAGTTTTTATGTGCTTCTTCTAAAGCAAACATAACCCCTGATAGCGGTGCGTTAAATGCTGCTGATAATCCTGCACTTGCTCCACTAGTTATTAAATATTTTTCTTCATTATCTAAATTTTTTAAGTTTTTTGATACCCCTTCTCCTATACAAGCTCCCATTTGCACTGAAGGTCCTTCTCTCCCCACAGATAGTCCTGCACATAAACAAATAAGTCCTCCTACAAACTTATAAAATAATACACTAAACCAATTCATTTTTAAATTTCTAGTTAATATACCTTCTACCTGTGGTATACCACTTCCGCTTATCATAGGTTGCTTTTTTAAACACTTTCCTACTATATATCCTAATGCTATAAGTGTTAAAAATATTAATGGTACAATTATAAAATTATGTCTACCATTTTTATAAATATTTAAAAATATAGGTGACAATTTACTTATAATTATTCTGTGTGCTACAATAGTTAATCCAACCAATATACCTACTATTAAAGAGTTTATTGCTAAACGGTATTTTAGATTTTGACTTCTTTTTAGCATTTCAAATACTTTGTATTTTTTCATCAATATCACCTCCTAAATTTTTTATATTATATGATTTTACAATTTATATTTAACTATTAACAACCTCCATAATCAATTTTTGATTAGTATGTGGTAAAATATAGGAAATTATGTTCTTTTTGTGATAAAATGATGTAAATGCGGGAATGCATAGCAATGGAGAAATCCGGTTACATCAGTGAGTGGCAAAATTTACTTTTGACACTCACATCATAAAATACTTAATACTGATTATGAAACAAGGAGATTTTAAATGAAAATTGTATTTTTAGATGTCAAAACAATTGGAGAGGATATTGATCTTTCCGCATATGATGAACTCGGCGAAGTTGTAAAGTACAGCTTTTCTTCACCGGAAGAAGTCCCGGCGCGTGTCACGGATGCCGATGTGATTATATTAAATAAAGTTCCGGTCAATGAGCAGACAATTGGAATTGCGAAGAATCTGAAACTTGTCTGTGTCACAGCCACAGGCACGAACAACCTGGATAAGGAATATCTTGATTCAAAAGGAATTGCCTGGAGAAATGTTGCCGGCTACTCTACAGAGACTGTCGCACAACACACATTTGCAATGCTTCTCTTTCTATTAGAAAAGCTGCGCTATTATGATGATTATGTGAAAGAAGAGCGCTATGTAAATGATGTCTCTTTCACTCATTTTGCAGAACATTTCACAGAAATCCATGGAAAAACCTGGGGGATCATTGGACTTGGAGCGATTGGCAGACGTGTCGCTGAGGTTGCGCGTGCGTTCGGAGCGAAGGTCATTTACTACTCCGCCTCCGGTGCTCCGGCGCAGGAAGGTTATGAACAGGTTGACTTTGAGACATTGCTTACGCAGTCTGATATTATTTCCGTCCACGCTCCACTCAACGAGCATACGGAAGGACTGATCAACAGCAAAGCGTTTGAAAAAATGAGATCTTCCTGTATTTTCCTGAATCTCGGAAGAGGACCGATCGTCGATGAGCAGGCATTATATAATGCACTGGTCAGGAATCAGATTGCCGCAGCAGGATTAGATGTCCTTTGTGAGGAACCAATGTCCGCAGATAATCCATTGGTTCAATTCAAAGACAGCAAGCGCCTGCTGATCACGCCACATATTGCCTGGGCAAGCGTGGAAGCGAGAACTCATCTGATGGAAATTATCCACGGACAAGTCAAGGATTTTTTTGCTTAAGATCAACATTTTGTTTATCCCTACAATTTTTCTGCAATTTGCAATCAATATTTTTCTGTAAAGTTTAAAGAAAATAATTGTAAACTCCGGGTAAAGTGTTTTATAATAGCCATGTACGTAATTTTTGCAAGACGTAACATGTCAACTTAATAACTTAAGAAAAAGGAAAAAAGAAAATGGGAATTACAATGGTTTTGTCCTTGCTCAGCGGAGTTGCCCTCTTCCTGTACGGAATGGCACTCATGGGAGACAGTCTTAAGAAGGTTGCCGGTAACAAACTGGAACTTATCTTATACAAGCTCACAAACTCCCCAATCAAAGGATTGCTGCTGGGTACAGTCGTAACAGCGATCATTCAGTCGTCATCAGCTACTACTGTTATGGTCGTAGGATTCGTAAACTCCGGTATGATGAAAGTTGCTCAGGCAATCGGAATCATTATGGGTGCCAACATTGGAACAAGTATCACAGGCTGGATTTTATGTCTTTCTTACATTGATGGCTCCAGTGGCATCGCGCAGCTTCTGTCCACCGCGACAATCTCTGCGATCGTTGCGATCATCGGTATCATCTTCCGTACATTTGTAAAGAAGAAACCTTATTCCGATATCGGTGACATTATGCTTGGTTTTGCGATCCTGATGTTCGGAATGCAGACAATGAGTGGTGCGGTTTCACCTCTGAAAGAGAACCCACATTTTGTCAGCCTTCTGACAATGTTTAAGAATCCATTCATGGGTATCCTTGTTGGTATCGCATTTACTGCAGTGCTTCAGAGTGCATCTGCATCTGTCGGTATTCTTCAGGCATTATCAATCACAGGCTCTATTACATTTGCTGCCGCACTTCCTATTACAATGGGTATCGGTGTCGGAGCTGCCTGTCCTGTACTGCTTTCTTCTATCGGTACAAACAAGAACGGAAAGCGTACAGCACTTATTTACCTGCTGAATGACTTGTTCGGAATGATCTTTTGGTCTATCGTATTTTACTCAGTAAATGCTGTTGTCCACTTTACATTTATGGACATGGTCATGAGTCCTGTCAGCATTGCTTTATTGAACTCAGTATTCCGTATCGCTACGATCCTGATCCTTGCTCCATTTATCAGCAAGATTGAGAAGCTTGTCTTCTTCCTGATCAAGGATACAGACGAAGACAACGAAGAGCAGGCTGATTTTGATCTGCTCGAGGAACGTTTTCTGGATTACCCGCCACTGGCGATCAGTCAGAGTCAGATGGCTGTTAACGGTATGGCGAAGAATGCCCGCAAGAATCTCATGCGCGCTTTCGAACTTCTGACAGACTTTAGCGACAGCAAGTTCAATAAGATCCAGGAAAAGGAAAACATGATCGACAAGTACGAGGATAAACTTGGTACTTATCTGATGCAGTTAAGTATGCATGATATGACACCTGATCAGGCGAAGCAGACCTCCAAGTTCCTTCATACGATCAGTGACTTCGAGCGACTTGGTGACCACGCAGTCAACATTTCCAGAGTTGCCCAGGAACTTCACGAAAAGTCCCGTACATTCTCTGAATCTGCTACTTATGAGCTGAATGTGCTTGAGAAGGCATTGGTTGAGATTGTTGATCTTACAGTAAATTCTTTTGTAGATGAAGATCTTGAGACTGCTGCAAAGGTTGAACCTCTGCGCGAACTGATTGGTATTCTCTGTAATGATCTGAAACTTCGTCACATTAAGAGACTTAGAAATGGTCAGTGTGATCTGAATACCGGATTTGCTTTTAATGACCTGCTTACAAACTACGAGCGTATCGCAGCGCACTGTTCTAACATTGCTGTAGCGATTCTCGAGCTTGATTCTTCTAACTTTGATATTCATGAATATACAAAGAGTGTCCGCAAGCTGAAGGATGAAACTTATCTTACAGCCTTTGAGGAATATGAGAAGAAATATGATATCAACGGATATCAGCCGGAAGCTGAAGCAGATAAGAAAATCTCTGTGAAAGCAAAGGATAAAGACAACGAGAAATCTTCCGGAAAGAAGAAAGACAAAGACAAGAAAAAAGATAAAAAGAAATAAATTCCTTTCTATTTTATTTGAAAAAGGAACAGTTCACAAAGAGCTGTTCCTTTTTTGTATGTATTCTCCTTACGTGCAATACCGAAATGTCTTATCCGTAAGAATTCTTGCAAAGATCAACCCTAACGGAAGAGCTGCAACAATCAATATTGCCGCCGCAAACCAGGAAGCTGATGTAGAAAGATTCATTGTTCCCAGATTATAAAATCCACGGTACAGATACAATCCAGGAACCATGATTACAATCGACGGAACCGTGACAGAAATTCTCGGATATCCAACCTGATTTTTAATCATAGTTGCCAGAAGTCCGGCTGTTAATGCTCCGACAAATGCTGCTGCCGCCGGAGGCAATGCCGTCAGATCAACCAGTTCCAATCGCAGTGTATTGGCAATCGCACCGATTCCTGCCGCCACTGCCGCAAGGCGCGTAGGGCTGTTGAACATAATCGAGAATCCAAACACACCACAAAAGCTTGCAAGCAGACGGAAAACAATCCATTCTGCCTGCGTCAGGTCAAGCTTCAGAAAATCCACCGGCTGTAATCCTAAGATCAACGCCATGATCCATGCAGACATTGTAGCTACCAAAACAATAATCAGTGCATACATGAGTCGTTCCATGCCAGAACGCATGTCCAATTTTGCAAGGTCAATTCCACTTGTGATGAAAGGAAAACCAGGAATAATAAATAGCATTGCGCAAATATAGCCCGCCTCATGCTGAATTGAAATTGCCCACAAAAGTTCTGCTGCTTTCAAAAGTCCCGCATAAACCAGACAGGCTGCTGAAACAGATGAGGCTATGCACAAAAACAATGTAAAATGATGTTTACTCAATTTACACCTGATAAAATTTCCAATCCCTGCACCGACAAAGGCACAGAACATTTCAATCAATCCACCGCCAAGCAGAAATGTAAATCCACCGCATGCCAATGCTGCTGCCATTCCCAATGCAGTTGGAGAATAGAGTCCATGAATCTCTTCAATCTGATCTAGCAGCTTATGCAGTTCTTCTCCGGACATTTCCTGTTCTCCCTGCTCAAATTCACGGATAAAGTGCTCCAACCTGTTTAATTTTGATGTATTCACGCCCGTATTCGTCAGACACAAGGACTGCGTGAATCCGTCGTCACCGTCAAAACAGGTATACTCAATCGACATCAGACCAATATCCGCTGTACACGTTATCCCCATCTCTTCTGCCAGAGCATTCATAGAACTTCTCACTCTCCAAGCTCCGGTTCCACAGGAGAGAAGCATAATCCCCACTCTTCCGACAATTGATGCTTTCTCCGTCAAACTTGCTTGTGTTACTGGTGTTTCTTCTCCACCTTTATCTGTATATTCATGCCAGAGAATATCCATATGATTTTTTCTTATTTTCTGTGTCTGCATCTCATTCACTTCCTCTTTATTCCAGGTCAAGGCTTTCCGCTCCGGCCTTTTTCATCATCTTCTCTCTGCATGAAAGAACAATCCCATCAATCTCATCCAAATGATGAAGCATTCGTTTCTCAAATCCATGAATTGGAAGTAAAACCCCTATCTCGTCAAATCCTTTCTGACGCTTCTCACCGGTATCCTGCCCATAATAAACTTCTACTCTCGGAGCCTGTTTCTGAATCTTCTGGAAAGTATCCCAGACAACTGCATAGGCCTGTGCTTCTGTCAGTCCAAGCTTTCTGGTATCCGGTAATGCATATAACGCCATCACGCCACGCTTCTTGTTCTCTTTTTTCTCCTGAATCTGCATGCCCTCTGTATAGGAACGAACTATGTCATATCCGTCAGCAAGATACAGTTTTGATCTCGGTGCACATTGATGTTGCCTGTATGTCTCATGGAACTTTTCATATTCACGAGCTGTTACTTCCCTTTTCTTACTCTCCAGAAGCTTTCCCTCTACATCAGTCAGGAGAACCGGATTCTCTCCTGATTTTCCATGAAATTTCTTTGGAATCAGATATGCGTCCCGAAGCAGATCAAACATACTTCCTCCGCACAATTCAAGTAGCAACGCGCTGACATCTCCATTTTTATACGCCTGGAGCAAGACCTCTGCAAAATGTCTGTCACCATCGTCATTTATTTCCTGATAATTCTCCAAATGCTCATAAAATACTTCATTTAGCCGATCACAGGCCTCTTGTGACTCAAGAACCTTAGATATAACTCCTTCTACAGCTTCTTCACGTGGTAATACTGTCTGCATACTCACACTTCCTTTGTTATTTCTTGTTTTTCACCTGTTAAAACAGAATAAAATCCTACTTATTAATATAGAAAGCGCCGGTTCTAAAGTCAAACCGGCGCATACTGTTTTATTCACATATCTGATATATATTTTCTACATAGGAATAGATTGAATCCATAATATCTTCTTAAACAATACCTTATTTCAGAACTAACATTTTTTTGAACATCTCCGCCGCAATACTTGGCGGAAATGTATGATTCTCAACCAGACAGATTTTTCTCTCCGGAATATTCTCCTTTAGTGGAATCTGACAGACCTTTCTTTCCTCGATCACTGGTCTTACGAACAGCTCCGGAAGGAATCCAATGCCCAGTCCATTCATAATAAGCGGCAACACCTGATCGATCGTCTCAACTTCCGTATCCGGAGATAGAACCAGATCGTTCTCCAGGAAAAATTTGGAATAGAACTCATAGGTTGTGCTTCCCTGCCCAAGAGAAATCAACGGATTCTCAATTAAGTCTTTCAGCCTTATTGGTTTTTCTTTCCCCTGAAAAGATGATCTCCCACTGCAATTTCCTTAAAAGACATCAAAGAAGTACTTTTCAACGGCTTCTTTGCCTGAAGCGGCGTAGTCACAACTGCAAAGTCCGCCAGTCCATTCTTGACGGACTCAACTGCCTCCGGCGTGGAATGATTCAGAAGTCTCAGCCGAACACCCGGATATTGCTTATGAAAGCGCCCCAGTATAGGAAGAAGTAAAAGATGAAGTGCAATCTCACTCGCACTGATCGTGATACTTCCGCTCTCCATGCTTCGCTCCATTGCAAGCTCCGCTTCAGCCGCATGAAGATGCTGATATGCAACAGAAACATGCTGATACAGCTTCTCTCCTTCCGCTGTAAGCGTAACTCCTCGATTAGATCTGACAAACAATTTACACCCAAGCTGATTCTCCAGATTATTCATAAAATGAGTAATATTCGGCTGGTTGCTCATCAATACTTTCGCCGCTTTAGAAAAGCTCTTATACATTGCTACATAATAAAAAATCCGGTAATAATCATAAGTAATTTCCATAAGTCCCCCCTAAACTGACACTAATCTGTTACTCTCCACCTGCAGAGGTGGGAGTCAAACCACATCTGATAACTTATATAAAAAATGTATATCTGTTATAACAAATATGTATTTTTATTTCTTTGTTATTTATTATATACTGAATGACGAAAAAATCAAACACATTCATTTACGAGGGGCGATATCATGATCAAGCAAAACATTAAATTTCTCACAACCGGACAATTTCTCACTTTTTCACACACTTGTAAAAATCTTTCTTCGGATGTGCGCATCCAGGATCTTGAGAACCACAATCGCGTAGATATCAATGGAAAAGAGCTTTCTGAACTTGCCACGATCCAGCTTGGTCTTCCGTTTCTCCTCGTTATTCATGGAGAAGATGAAAAAATGGCCAGAAGAATGTTGAAGAAGTATTGTGCATAAAAATTGAGTTGCCGTTTACACTCTGTATAAGCAGCAACTCAACTCTTATTACTCTCCCCAGACTTCTTCTGCAATTTCTTTCACAAGCTTTAACTTTGCCCATTGTTCCTCTTCTGTCAGTTTGTTTCCGATTTCACAGGAAGCGAACCCACACTGTGGACTGAGATAAAGTCTGTCTAATGGGATATATTTTGCAGCTTCATGAATTCTCTTGATCACAACTTCTTTCTCCTCGAGCTGAGGTATCTTCGTTGTAATTAACCCTAATACCACTTTTTTATCCGGAGATACCTTGGCAAGCGGAGCGAATCCACCGGATCTTGCATCATCATATTCAAGGAATAATGCATCCACATTTTCTTTTGCAAAGACATAATCTGCTACAGAATCATATGGTCCGCTTGTAAAAAATGTTGAATGATAATTTCCTCTGCAGATGTGGGAAGTGATTACCATATCCTCCGGTTTTCCTTCCAGTGCAAGGTTATTCACTTCAAGAAGCTCTTTTTTCACATCTTCAATATCCGTTCCAAGAAGTTTGTATCTCTGCTTTGCCGCATCTCCGACAATTGCTCCCCAGGTACAGTCGTCAAGCTGAAGATTTCTGCATCCTGCTTCATAGAACTGACGGATCACTTCCTGATAAGCTGTTCCAATGTCATGGATCAGTTCTTTGTTTGTCTCATAATATTTTCTCGTATTTTTATAGTTGACCGGAATAATCATCTGCTGGAACATCTGCGCCGGCGCCGGAATTGTATATTTTGCAACTGTGTTCTCATCCTCAAACTGTTTCAGGAATTTGAAATGTTCTACAAACGGATGCGCCTTTGCCTTTATCTTTCCTGTCAAATAAGTATCTTCCAGTGAGGCCAGCTCTCCATCAAACTGTACCCCGCTGCCGGTCTGTTCATGACCGACACCTTCAAATCCCCACATAAAATCCAGATGCCAGTAAGTTCTTCTGAACTCTCCGTCTGTGATCACATGAAATCCAAGCTCTTTCTGCTTTGCTACAACTTCTGTAACCGCTTTATCAATGATCTGATTCTTTTCTGCTTCGCTGATCTTTCCTTCCTGATAATCTGCATTCGCTTTTTTAACCTCTTCCGGTCTCAAAAAACTTCCCACAAAATCGTATCTGCATGGTGTCTGATATTTACTCATAAATTAATTCTCCTTTTATTTTTGTAAGTGATGTTTTATCGTTACTGTTCACTCCCGTGTCAATCACTTCGCTGATTGACACGGAGGATGCATGTTTTGGCCTGAATGCATCTCGCCCCATCGCCAAAGGCGATTTAAAATGGCGAGATGCGTTGCTGGTCGCACATCGTGTGAACAGTAACGTTTTATCTGCAATCATCTTATCATCCCATGCTTATTTTGAAAAATATATAAATTTATGCATTTGTCATAGTTTGAAACTATGGTGAACTATATTCCTTTTACCCCTGATCAAATCACAAGAATCTCATCTTGCACCGGTCCATACACTTTCGTTTCTCCCTCCGAAGTAATATGAACATCATATTCCAGTCTTACACCGTACTTCTCTGTATACAGTCCCGGCTCTATGGAAAACATCGTCCCCGGAAGCAGACAGCGATCATCATGTGTCTCATAATCATCCAGATTTGCGCCGATTCCATGACATCTATGACCGATATTATGTCCTGTCCGGTGCATCAGATACTGTGCACATCCAAGCTGTTCAAACCGTTCTTTCAGCCTGCGGTCTACTTCATATCCTCTGACAGTTTCTCCTTCATCTAATCTCGCCTGAATAAACTGTCTTGCATCTTCACGTGCATCATATACTATCTGAAACCATTTCTTGTACTCCGGCTCAATCTTCTCTCCGACATTCATACACCAGGATACATCATAATATACCGCATCCTCTTCCGGAAGACGTCCGGCAATATCTATGATCAATCTGCTGCCTTCACGGATCTGCTTCGAATCATTTTCATTTGGTTCATACCCCGGATCACATGCATGTTCATCAATACCGAAAAATGGCGGAGAATCCATATAAATGTTTTCCTGTCTGATCAGCTCCTGCATCTTCTGAAGCATTGCATACTCATCAATATAAGTTCCCGCATCTATCTTCTCTCGGATCCAAGAAAATGTATCAGTAAGGATCTTATGTATGATAACTCCGGCCTGTCGGTGTGTTTCTATCTGATGTTCCGTTAGTACTGCACCGAAATGCTGCATCAGATCTGCACTTGTAACCGGCTCGATTCCGTAAGTTCTAAGATACTCGATCAGGCCGGCATCCATAGAGCTGATTGTCGGGACATTTCCACCCGGAGAGTACTGGCAGGCAATCTTCATACCCGGCTTCAATAATTCTGACAGCACTTTCTTCTGTCCTTCGATCCCTTGATATAATATTTTCTTTCCCGGTAGATGTTCGAGAAGAAGTGGTTCAATCGCTGAGAGCACCTTCACCGGTTCGCCCTGCGCCGGAATCAAATAGAACAGCCTTCTTGTGCAGAAACGATTTCCAAGCTCAAGAAACTCTTTCGTGATAAAGTCATGACCTTGGAAATCTGTAAATAACCAGCCGTCCATTTTTGCTTCCCTCAATAATTTCTGTATCTTTATAATATCCAACTTATGAAATCTCCTTAATAAGCGCCTGGCACAAATGACCTTGAAACTACCTCTATAAGTGCCTGGCACAAATAATCTGAATCCTGATTCTTATGCTCCAAGGATTCTCTTGTAAGCTTTCTTCACCGGAACATACAGAATCGCAATTCCTACTACTGTGAATCCGGCATTGATGATCGTAGCCGGGATAGATGTAATCTCTGCTGCCAACGCTGCACTCCAGGAACTTCCGAGAACAACCAGTTCAACTGTTGACCAGATAAAGTCTACGATAATGTTCGTAACACCGTAGATAGCCGCACAGAGGATCGCATAACCATATTCCTTCTTCGCATCTCCCTGCGCTTTTTTCTTCAGAGACTGAAAGATCATGCCCACAAGCAGACATTTGATAATTGTGCTGACGAATACATTCGGGATTGCCTGAATATAACCGTTCAATACATCAAAGACGAGAAGTCCGAGAACTCCTGCCACAGTTGAAAGCTTAGGTCCAAGCATTAATACTGCAAGCATTACGAAAATGTGTCCGAAATGCAGAAATGGTGTTCCGACAGCCGCCGGAAGCGGAATACGGAAAGACTGGATTCCCAGATAAATAATAGCTGCAAAAAATGCAGTCATTACGATTTTCTTTGTGCTGATACTTTCGTTTTTCATATTTTGTAAATCTCCTGTTTGTTATCTCTTATGTTGAGTAATTACCTGACGGATAATGTCAGAGTTGTAAGTGAATTTCCCCAACATACCGCCTTATTATATCAGCGCCCTGGTCTGTTAGATATATCCAGTTTTAAAATATTTATACAAGCCAGTTTTATAGTTATATAACAAAACAAGTAAAAGCAACACAGAAAAAAGAAAACGTCCCCCGGGGAAATCCCCGGAAAACGTTTTCTTTCAACTTATATTCTTAATATCATCCATATATGGATTACAAAAGTATTACAGAAGTCCTCCGATAGAAAGGAACAGTGGAGCGAATACAAGTGATACAACTGTCATAAGTTTGATCAGGATGTTGATGGACGGACCTGATGTATCCTTGAACGGATCTCCTACAGTATCTCCAACAACGGCTGCCTTATGAGCCTCACTACCTTTTCCGCCGTGGTTTCCTTCTTCGATATACTTCTTAGCATTATCCCATGCACCACCTGCATTTGACATGAAGATGGCCATAAGAACTCCTGTTACGAGGGATCCTGAAAGAAGTCCGCCAAGAGCATCAACTCCAAGAAGAACACCTACTACTACAGGAACGATAACCGCCATCAGACCTGGAAGAAGCATCTCGTGAAGTGCTGCTGTTGTAGAAATAGCAACGCATGACTTGTAGTCAGGTTTCTCTTCACCTTTCATGATGCCCGGTTTCTCACGGAACTGACGTCTAACTTCCTCAATCATTGAGTATGCAGCCTTAGATACAGACTCCATAGTAAATGCTGAGAAAAGGAATGTAAGCATACCACCGATAAAGATACCGATGATTTCTTTGTAGTCAAGAAGATTGATGGATTTCAGACCAACTGTCTCTGCATAAGATACGAACAGCGCAAGAGCTGTAAGTGCTGCAGAACCGATAGCAAATCCTTTACCCATAGCTGCTGTTGTATTACCTACAGAGTCAAGCTTATCTGTGATGTCACGAACGGACTCATCAAGACCGGACATCTCTGCGATACCACCAGCGTTGTCTGCGATCGGACCATATGCATCAACTGCAACAGTGATTCCTGTTGTAGAAAGCATACCAACTGCTGCAAGAGCAATTCCATACAGACCAAATACATTATAAGAAACAAAAATACCAACACAGATCAGAAGCAGCGGGATAGCTGTTGATTTCATACCAACTGCAAGACCACTGATGATTGTTGTAGCTGCACCTGTCTCAGACTGCTCTCCGATTCCTTTAACCGGTTTGTAATCTGCTGATGTGTAGTACTCTGTGATGTTACCAATGATAACACCAACAACCAGACCAGCGATAACTGCGATTGCTGCGTTCATGTTTCCGAAAAGCACCCAGCTAAGTGCTAAAGAAGCAATGATTACAATTGCTGAAGAAGCATAGCTTCCTTTTGTAAGAGCTTTCTGAGGATTTGTGTTCTCTCCGCCTCTTACGAAGAATGTTCCAAGGATAGAAGCGATCAGTCCGCATCCTGCGATTGCAAGTGGGAATAATACTCCTGAAACTTCGCTTACTGCAACACCAAGTGTCAGTGCTGAGATCAGAGATCCACAGTAAGACTCGAAAAGGTCAGCTCCCATACCTGCTACGTCACCTACGTTATCTCCAACGTTGTCAGCGATAACAGCCGGGTTACGCGGGTCATCCTCTGGAATACCAGCCTCAACTTTACCTACAAGGTCAGCTCCAACGTCAGCTGCCTTTGTATAGATTCCTCCACCTACACGTGCGAAAAGCGCGATAGATGAAGCACCAAGACTAAATCCAAATAATACGTCTGTGTTCTTAGTAAAAATGTAAACAAGGCTGACACCAAGTGCACCAAGTCCTGCTACACACATTCCCATAACTGCTCCGCCTGAGAATGCAATTGAAAGAGCTTTGTTCATTCCGTGCTCTTTTGCAGCGTTAGCTGTTCTAACGTTAGCTTTTGTAGCAACTGTCATTCCGCAGTATCCTGCGATTGTTGAGAACAGCGCTCCAACTACGAAACAAATAGCTTCAATCCAGTTTTGAATTCCTACTCCGATCAGTACGAAAAGTACTGCAACGAAGATAACAAGAATCTTGTACTCTGCACCTAAGAATGCACGAGCACCTTCAGCGATTGCATCTGCAATCTCTTTCATTCTGTCAGTTCCAGCGTCCATTTTGCTTACTTTATTTGCAAGGTATGCAGCAAATAACAAAGCTACTACAGCCGCAACCGGAACCAGATACATGTAATTGTCCATTGTCCAATCCCTCCATAGAATTATATATCCTAGATAGTTTATCACAGAGTTCTTAATAATTCAAAGAAAAAATACAAATTTCTTATTTTTTTCTTACATTTTTCTTATATTCTTCTATTGAAAGCGTTTACAGTGGATAATCTATTGATACAAGCACCAGTCCATTCGGCGGTGCTGTTATTCCCTCGGAAGTATGTTCCTTCGCCTCCAGAATATCTCTGATCTTTTCTGGTTCATAGAATCCACGCCCCACACGGATCAACGTTCCGGCAATGATACGAACCATATTATATAGGAAGCCGTTTCCCGTTACACGAATAACGATTTCTTTTTCATTTTCTGCTTCGCACGAAGCTCTCTGAAAAATTGCTTCATCATCAGGCTGCATTCTTCTTCTAAGACTTTGGTCTTTACTTCAGCCTGGTGATTGAATGCCTGCACATCCAAAAGATTCAGCACCGATCCGGCACAGCCTGCCTTTGGATTCATGC
>ERZ772901.1664-NODE-1664-length-16288-cov-17.633278_pt1 | contig 16288 bp, 13 predicted proteins | sample MGYA00512123_ERZ772901 | MGnify/ENA primary metagenome ERZ772901 (study PRJEB29015, sample SAMEA2737711) | human gut metagenome | biome: human gut; feature: human-associated habitat; material: faeces | place: China | collected 2012 ...
CTGCTTCGACGTGACCGTGGTCAACGGATACAACCTCGTACCCGAACCACCGGCAAGAATAATACCCTTCATGTGGATTCCCCTTCCCTGTTACGTATTGGCGATTTCCGGACGGCCCCGTGAACGAGGCCGTCCGGAAATGGTCTGTTATTTGTTGAGTTCCTTGTTGACGTATGCCTTCAAGGAGTCCTCCCAATCAGGCACGTCCAGGCCAGTCGCCTCGATCTTCGCCAGATCCAGCGCGGAATACGTCGGACGCGGACTCACCGGAGCCTTCGCATTAGCGAAATACTCCGCAGTCGAGATCGGCTCGACCCTGTCGCCGTTGCCGTTCGCCAGATCGAACACCATACGCGCGATATCCGCCCAGCTCTTCACCACGCCAGAACCGGTCAGATCATACGTGCCATACACAGCACCGGAATCCAGCAGATGGAAGATCGCGGCCGCCATGTCCTTGGTGAACGTGAGACGCCCGTACTGGTCGTCCACCACCGTCACCTTGTCCAGCTCGCCCCTCGCGACCCTGTCGGACAGGCCCATCATGGTCCTCACGAAATTACGCCCCTCACCAATCACCCAGCTCGAACGCAGGATGTAATGGCGCGGCGCGTTCGCGACCGCGATGTCGCCCGCGGCCTTCGACTGCCCGTACACGCCCAACGGGGCGAACGCCTCCGACTCGTCATGCAGCTCGCGCGTCCCGTCGAACACATAGTCCGAACTCACGTGCACGAGAGTGATGTTGTGCTCCCGCGCCACCCTGGCCAAAAGGGCCGGTCCCTGCGCGTTCGCCTTCCATGCCGCCGCGCGGCCCTCCGGGGTCTCCGCCTTGTCCACGGCCGTGTACGCGCCCGCGTTGATGATCGTGCCGTACAGGCTCCAGTCGAACTGCGAATACTGTTCCGGGTCGGAGAAGTCGAACGTGTCGATGTCGTTGAACTCGAAGCCCTGAAGGTGGTGCGCGTCCACGTAACCGCGGATCGCGTGGCCCAGCTGTCCGTTGCAGCCCGTGACCATGGTACGGCGCGGCGCCATCGGCCTCGCGTCCCTCAGCATCGGATGATGCAGGTCCGCCTCGGAGCGTTCGGAATCCTCCAACGGGATGGGCCACTGGATGTGCAGGTCCGGGTCGGCTAGGTTCACGAACGTGTACGTCTTCTTCTGCTCCAGGCTCCAATGCGCGTTCACGAGATACGTGTACACGGTACCGTCCTCCAACGCCTGGAAGCTGTTGCCCACGCCACGCGGCACATAGATCGCCTTGCTGGGATCCAATACGGTCGTATACACCTGGCCGAACGAGTCGCCCGGACGCAAATCCACCCACGCGCCGAACACCGAACCCGCCGCGATCGAGATGTACTTGTCCCACGGCTCCGCGTGGATGCCACGCGTCACGCCCTTCTTCGCGTTGAAGCTGATGTTGTTCTGCACCGGCCCGAAATCCGGCAGGCCCAAAGCCGTCTGCTTCGCACGCTGCCAATTCTCCTTGAACCAGCCACGATTGTCGCCATGCACCGGCAGGTCGAACACCAACAGGCCGGGAATGTTCGTCTCCACGGCCCTCAGATCCTTCTCGAAATCCATCACTCACTCCATCCTCAAAAAACATCAAAAAACACGCGGAAACCGGCACGGACGATCCCCACCGTCCATGCACGGAATTCACTGGCCCTGCTGCTTGTAACGTGCCTCGGTCGCGGCCTTGGCAGGCTCCCACCAGGCACGGTTCTGCGTGTACCATTCGATCGTCTGCCTCAGGCCCGATTCGAAGTCCGTGTGCCTCGGGGTCCAGCCCAATTCGGTGCGCAACCTGGTCGAGTCGATCGCGTAACGGCGGTCGTGGCCCGGACGGTCCCTGACCCAGTCGAACGCGTCCTCGTCCTGCCCCATCATCCTCAGGATCATGCGCAATACGGTGATGTTGTTCCTCTCGCCGTCCGCGCCGATCAGGTACGTCTCGCCGATACGGCCCTTCGTCAGGATCGTCCACACGCCCGAACTGTGGTCCTCGGTGTGGATCCAGTCGCGCACGTTCTCGCCCTTGCCGTACAGCTTCGGACGCTGCCCGTCCAGGATGTTCGTGATCTGACGCGGGATGAACTTCTCCACATGCTGGAAGGGACCGTAATTGTTCGAGCAGTTCGAGATCGTGGCATGGATGCCGTACGTGCGCGTCCACGCGCGCACCAGCATGTCCGACGCCGCCTTCGTCGACGAATACGGGCTGGACGGATGGTACGGGGTATGCTCCGTGAACTTCGCCGGATCGTCCAATGCGAGGTCGCCGTACACCTCGTCCGTGCTCACGTGATGGTAGCGGATCCCGTACTTGCGCACCGCCTCCAACAGACGGAACGTGCCCTCCACGTTGGTCCTCAGGAACGGTTCCGGATCCGCGATGGAATTGTCGTTGTGCGACTCGGCCGCGTAATGCACGATCGCGTCATGCCCCGGCACGATCCTGTCCAGAAGGTCGGCGTCGCAGATGTCGCCCACCACGAGCTCCACACGGTCCTCGGGCAGGCCCGCGATGTTCTCCGGATTGCCCGCGTACGTGAGCTTGTCCAAAACGGTGACATGCACGTCCGGATGATTCTCCACCACGTAATGCACGAAGTTCGAACCGATGAAGCCGCATCCACCGGTCACAATGATGTTATGGGGAGTAAACAATTCTTCAGCCATACTACTAACTCTACCGCACATTATCCCCTCTCAGGGCTAGCCACCTGGGAGTGTCCCCTACCATGCTTCGTTCCGGCACAATAATGTTTAACCCACCTGAATACATTACCGTTTCAGAGTCATGTTTAAAGCATGAGCAACAATAATTTAACAGGCAAGCGGACTTGCAAGCGTTACGCCACAGCATATACATACGAGCAAATTCTCAAAATCAATCTGCTGTTCTATGCACAAGGCCAGTCTTGAAGATAATATCCGGATTCTTACGCACTTTGTGATTTGAACCTCCCAGGAAAGAGTATGGCACATGACAAGGCGCAACTGATACTCCCCTTCACGGTCATTCCATCCCCATACAATTTCACACGAGAGAATGACGAAAACAGAGGAGAATCATGAGCGAGAGCACCCAAAACATGAGTAATAATGGCGCACACGTCAGGCATACCGCGTCGTTCGTCGGAGTTCGTCCGTCTCAAATTTCGAATGGGGGGGGCGAAATTCGAGTATCGAATTGCTTCGCATCATCGCCACATATCTAATCATCCTTCGTCACTTTGTCGTATTTAATACTCTGGATGTCTGGAGTCAACCATTATCGGTTAACAAGCTCGTACTCGAAGGAATTCTCTATCCCAGCGGAAAAGTTGGCGTCGTGCTCTTCTTCCTTATCTCCGCATGGTTTCTTTGTGAATCATCTACAGACATTAAAGCAAGCTTTAAACGAGTCTGGATCCTCGAACGGGAAATCTTGTTCTATAGTTTTGCGCTTCTCGCGCTCTTTTATTGTATTGATCGCAAGCAAATAACCAAGTCCCTGCTGGTCAAAACCGTCTTCCCGATCTCAACGAATTTGTGGTGGTATGTTACAAGCTATGCAATTTTCCTAGTCTTAATGCCTTTTGTTTCCAAGGGTTTGAGAGCCCTCGGAGAAAAAGTTCACAAGACATGCTGCATAGTGTGTATCATCATGTGGAGCGTTTGCGGCGGACTCGTAAATTTCGTATCCTTCGACATGGTTGAGCAGAACGTCCTCATTTTCCTTTACCTCTATACCTTGGTCTCTTATTGGCGTTGGTATATCAAAAAACCGATTCAGACAAAAAACAAAATTCTTGCGATTCTTGCAGGATACGCGGTAACGGTTCTTAGCGTTGCCATTCTATCTATCATAACAGCCAAACTGCATAGCAATCCAGCCAATCAAGGAATGCTAGGAAAGAACGAGTGGATGCTGCCGGTAATGCTCATCAGTTTCGGCACCTTTGCTCTGTTCAAAGACCATCATTTTGTGAACCGAATAATAAACAACATTGCAAAATCAATGCTTGCGGTATACCTAATCACCGTATATCCACTTTCTTCAACATTCCTATGGGGCAAATTGTTCGACATGACTAACTTCTACGAAACCCCGCTGTTAATTCCCCTCACGCTTGCATCTGGACTTCTCATTTTGGTCGCTTGCCTGTGTTTCGATTATCTGCGACGTTGTATTTTCCGTATAACAATCGATCGTAACAAAGGCAAATGGTTCGACCTCTTATGGAATAGAACAAACGCAAACTCCAGATAATGTGAAGCGGACGTTGTAAAGAGCTGTGGACATTCTTGGGAGGTTGAAAATTTTACCGTTTAGCCTCTCAGGAAAAGTTCACTTCACATTATCAATGATGCTCCACCGTTGCATGTTCATCTATATTCAGATAAGTTCGAATCAGCAACTACAATATAGTGCATTCTCTTTCCAGCTTTTAATACTTTTTCTTTACAACTGCGACAATCACAGAGCAAACGATTTTTTCACGGGTGAAAATAAGCACAATCAAAAAGAACAAACCAAACAAACAAAAAATAAAACCTATATGCAAAATACTGTTTTGGATGTTTATCATTGAATTAATGATAAGTGTAAGGGAAAATGCCACTAAAGCACTACACGGAGCCTGCCATAATTCAATATTTTTAGCAACAGACTTAAGATAGCTTTTTGCAAACCAGCATCTAACAAGCAGCGCAGTAAACTCACATAATGAGCAACTGAGAGCAGCGCCCATTGCCCCCAGCTTAGGAATGAAAAACAAACAATAAAGTACCGAGCTAGCTAAACCCATGGAATTAGCAATAGCATATTGGCGTTCCCCTCCAGAAGATATAAGATATTGCGATAGTACTGTATTTAACGAGACAAACAGAAAAGCAGGCAAAATGCATAAGAAAGGAACATGTGCCGCACTATACTTGTCACCGCCTAGTAGAGCAATAATATCAGTAGCGCACAAATATGCCACTCCGATTCCAGCAAAAGAAAAAATAAAAATTGTATTAAAGTTTTTAATTAACAAATCGTTGTATTGATCTGATGATTTCTTTGCGTAATAAGACAGACGCGGCAACATGACATTGACGATGCTGTTGATAGCCATGACAAACATGTTCTTGATTTTTGCAACGAGCTGATATATACCTACAATCGCGTTCGTGGATAAAAAGCCAAGAAGGACAATATCTGCTTGAGCATACAAACCAGATGAAACGCTAGACACAAAAAAAGAACGCATTGGCTTAAAGTGCCGGCGAATGCAAAGGGAATGAAGTGGTTGGAACACGATTAGTTTTCGAAGTCTGAAAACATTGACTACATTAGCTCCGTATCCTGTAAAAGCAACCATAAATCCATACATATGGTAGTCATCAGCATCATGCACAAACAAGAACATGAGAATAAGCCCCACAAACTTGAAGAGAATACTGCGAATCGTAATATATCCATATTGTTCAATAGCTTGGTAAAACCACTCAACTCCAAAAGAAGCCAGCCAAATACCAAACGAAAAAATCAGGTATAAAAGTTTATCTTGTGATAACCGGGGAACAGCAAATATGCAAACAAGATATATAGTATAGATAAGAGAAGTTGAGCATAAGATAATTATCAAAAGCTCTTCAACAGTCTTGCCAAGCTCTTTGGGATCATCTCGTACCTGTGCACAAGCACGTACTCCATACATCGGGATCCCAAGCAACGAAAAAATAGAAAAATACGTTATCAAACTTTGCGCAAATGATACTGCACCCATGCCCGACGGTTCCAGCACACGTGACACATAGGGTACAGTAATCAATGGAAAAATCATAGATGATGATGTAAGAATCATATTCATTACAGCATTGAATTTTAGTGAACGCATAAAATCCCTATTCCTATATTCTAGTGGCTAATAGCCTTTTATCATTCTCTTCTTTCCTTTTATACGTCATCGGAATTGCAAATAAAGCTAAAAGATAAAGATCATATCTCATGATATTGTCACAGAACATTAATATGAAAGTATAACTTATGAGTAGAAAATATAGCAGAGCAGATTTAATACAACACTTTCTCAAGAAAAATCTAAGATTCGAGATAAAGAGAAACCACATATAAAAAATAAACATCAAAAAACCAGCATCAATATATGTTTTCAAAATATCGTTATGAACATCACCAACCTTATTTATATATCCATATATATAGACACCATCTATATTATGAAGATAATAAGTAGAAAAACCGACTCCATTTCCAAGAAAAAGAGGCGATATATGATATTGTGTTTTTAACGCATCCCACGTTTCAACTCTGGACATAGTATCAATTCCTGCGATATGCGCAAGAGATTCGATAATATCATATTTTACAAGTAATAGATAAACAAATGCAAGAATAAAAAAAAGCAACATAAAGAAATTTAATTGTTTTTTTTCAAACTTCTTAGAAGTTTTAGATAATATATGGTACAAAATAAAAACAACTACTATACCTAACAAAGCAATTCGCTTGCCACACATGAACGTGTATAAAACACCAATCCAGAAAGTCCATTTAAGGTGAACTTTATCCTGATAATACCGGAAAAGAAAGAAAATCAAAAAAAGAGGAAGCGCCAACCCAATAGGATGGACTTCAAGTAAGCTCCCATAATTTTCACTATATGTCGACCATTTGAAGAGATAAGATATACCATTCACAGAAATGCATTTAGCTACAACGCAAGTATAATTCAATAATACGGCATTATATATTATGTAAATACCAAAAATTCCCATATTTAAACCAACAACAATTCCAACTAATATTGGAATTATCCAATACAGCCCTGTATTTATAGAAATATACAATGGAGTTTTATGAGTAAAAAAATTAAGAAATATAGAATATAAAGTAACAACAACAAATGGAATTAGAAATCTCAGGTTCTCTTTTAGTTCCAGAAAACGGAATTTCTTTTTTTGAATCAATAATTCAAATAAACCTAAGAATAAAATACACATATCAGCAACATATATCCATGTGCCCCTAACATTTAAGTTAAACGCATCCTCTTGAAATAAGAGGTTAATGAATATAAATACTGTTAAAAACAAAGAGTATATTCTTATATTAGGTTTTTTTGAAATAAAATTAGACAGCACCTACTCTATCCTTCTCTTCATATATGCAAGTTCCAATTACTTTTCTAAGAATTCACTTTGAGAGTGCATGTTGCGTCACTCAATAAAACTATACTCACAAATACTAAAACACCGAAGAAAGGACTATAAGCCCACATTTTATTTTTTCTTTGACATATGTTTTAAACAAGACTTTATCAGGAATATAACATTTCTTAATTCTGCTTCCTAGAACTCGAATTAATTCCTTTTGATCGCTCTTCCTTAAAAAACGTATTTTCCCCAACTGAGACCGATAAGCAATTAGCTCGACAATAGAAATGAATTTCTTATATTCATTAAATTTTCCTAAAGAAATATAATATTCTTTAGCATTATCTATAGAATTGCAGATATCCAAAATTTTTAAAGAATACTGTCTGCTAATGCTTCCCTGAACAATTCTATATCCCATAACTTCTTGATCTAATAGAACGATTTTTGCGATAGCTAGTATTTTCAAATACAAATTTAGGTCTTGACCAATTTTTAACTGCTCAAATTTTATCCCGTGTGAGATAAGAAATGCTTTTTTAAACAACTTGTTCCCTGGAAGAGGCGCACAAAGAACGAATTGCCAGTTCTCATCAAGGTTGACAACACAATCCTTCTGGCTCATTTTCCTTAAGAAATGTCCCTGTTCATCGATCTCATCGTAATTCCCCATTACAACATCAGCAGAACTAATAGTCAGACTGTGAAGCATGTTCTTTAAAGCATTAGGAAATAGCAGATCATCCGCATCAAAGAACATTACATACTCCCCTATGGCATGTTTCAATCCATTATTCCTTGCTGCAGGAGCACCAGAATTTTGTTGATACAAATATTTCACGAAATGGTTCGAAGCGCTGTATTCTTTTATTTTTTTCCCTGAATTATCAGTAGAGCCATCATCTACACAAATGACTTCCAAATCAACATTCTGCATCTTTATAGAGTCTAAACAGGCAATAATATATTTTTCGGCATTATAAACAGGAATTATAACTGATATCATTATATCTCCATCAAAAACTTAAATTAGATTATCTAATAACAATCTTTTAGTGGACACTAACTCTATTGTTAGATAGATACTTCTCTTCGAATGCTCATTCTTCTTCTTTCAGAATATTCTACCATTAAAAGATCAACCGTCAGTATTATTTGCCCCAGAAAGTAGTGCTCGGCATAACTGCTACCTTCGACAATTCAAACAATATCAATCCTTGCTAAATTTTGCAGAGTAAATATATACCTACATATGACTCAACGTCTCCCTTAATCTGATTATCTTTGTGCTTTCATCAAATAAAAATCCATCATACTCTTCGCTACATCTTGGATGGCGTATCCTGCATCTACAACTGAATCAGCGGCCTTTATTCTGTCTTCCTCAGAAGCGTATTTCATAATCTCGCTTGCCCAACCTTTTTCTCCAAGACTTAGTGGAAGAAAATGCACTTGACCGTTCAGTTTTATTTCCTTTGTAATGTCGTTTGAAAAAAAGCAAGGTAAACCTGAACACTCAGCTTCTATACCTGCTACTGGTAGTCCTTCATAGAGAGAAGGCATTAGATAACAATCGGCAGCAAATAAATAGTCCTGCACATTCGCTTTTACGCCTAAAAATAAAATAGTGTCTTCTAACCCGAGTTGCTTGACTTTCGATTTATAGAAATCTTTCAAAGGACCATCGCCGAGTAACAGTAATTTAATATTATGATTACTCTTTTTCAAAACATTGACAATATCTAAAATAAAACTCTGATTTTTTTGTTCGGTAAGTCTCCCTGTGTTAATAATCGTAAAGTTATCTTCTAAATCCAGTTCCAGTCTGATTTTTTTACGAATTTCTGCATCAAATAGAAAACGCTTTATATCAATACCGTTATGAATAATCTGAACTTTATTTTCTTTTACTGCTTTTTCAGAGAAAACCCATTTTGCAGCCGCTTCTGAACAAGCAAAACAATCTGTGGCGTACTTATCAATGACGCTTTGACAATGCCTATAGATTGCTAGCTTTAACTTAGACTTCCCACCCACTGCAGCACTGTGGGAATGATATATACGGACTGGAATACCAGCTTCTTTGGCTGCCTTTAAATAAAATGCTCTAAGTGGCGTCGTGTAATGAATATGTACAACATCGTAATGATGTTTCTTTAAAAAAGCCTTAATCTGACGTGATTCGTCAAGTACTCTTAGAAGAGTGTTTTTAATCCCTGAGTGCACAAAATACTTCTTCCCTCCTAAAGAAGCAATCTCATCATCATAAAACTCTTTTTGATTGCGTAAAACTAGAAAATCAAATTGAATTTTCTCTCTGTCTATATTTCGATAGACATTCATTATAAATGATTCTATCCCAGCAGCAGATAGCATTTCTGTGATATGCAGAATCCTCTTTGGGTTGCTGTTCATTTTTTTAGCTTCTTTCTGACAGTTGCCGCAATAATTATAGCTGAATATATTCCAATTTTAGAAGAGTAAATAATTAATTTCCTAGAAAGAGGAATATGAACCTTTTCTACATTATGGAACAAGTCATCAACCCAATTTTTTTTAGAAATTAGATGAATTTGTTTCACTTTTTCAGCATATGAAGTACTGTCATTCCGAACTACACCGTTCTGGCATATAACTATATACGCAATTGCTGCAAAAGAATAATAAGCACATAAACTCTTTGCATCGCTGGTCTTCATATATGAAGCAATTTTTTGTATTGGATAAATAAATTTACTCTCTACATTCGGATCATATCCATGAACTGCTGACTGCTCCAAAATTCTATAGTGTAAAAGGCATTGATGCGTATAAAATGCTGATTCAACTTGTTTATACACTCGGAAATTGAAATCTACATCCTCAGCTGTTTTCATCTGCTCATCAAAAAAAACACCGTTAATACATTTTCGCGAATATAACTTGCCCCAAGGGGTTATAGTACGCATATCTAATAATGCAGAATCATTTTCTTGATTTATTTTATAACAAAAATCCTTTTTATATGTAAAATGTTCGACATCTTTTCCTGCAAAATTTTTATAGTAATCGAAGAATATGATATCTACTTCGTGTCTCTCTTCAATATTTACAAGTTCCTCCATACAGTTTGGAACTAACCAATCATCAGAATCCAAGAAGAAAATATAATCACCGTGACATATTTTCAATCCTGCATTTCTTGCAGCAGATGGCCCACCATTTTCTTGGTCAATAACAATAATGCGCTCATCTGATGTTTTAATCTGAGCAAGCTTTTTTAAAGTATCATCATTTGAGCCATCGTTAACTATAATTATTTCAAGATTACGATACGTCTGTTTAATAACAGATTCAACACATTTTTGAATATATTTTTCAGCATTATATGCTGGAATAATTATGCTAACTAATTTCCCCATTAAGCATCGTTCCACTTCTTCATAAAGTTTCTAGCGTGAAGCTGTGCACGATGGTAGTAAAGCATTGTGCACAGCGTCACGCTGTTATCAGAGTTATCAGACAAAACAACTTAAATATTCATCAGCTATATGCTGCCATGAATAGGCTTCAGCAATTCGTTGCGAAGATTCCTTCCCCAACTTGGAAATCTCAGCATTAGTCATACAATCTGCTTGATCAATAAGCGAAGCAAGATTATCTGACTGCTTAGTCCAGTACAACGCAGAATCCTCAGCAACCTCACGATTAAAGCCGACATCGAGCAAAAGATTTAGATCCGTGGACCCAAGAGCCTCTAACAAGCTTGGATTTGTTCCGCCCACCTCATGTCCATGGAAATAGCCATAGGCATTTTCACGAATTTTCATGAGTAGTTCTTTGTCATACACCGTTCCCACGAATTTGATACGCGGATCCTGGTCAAAATGAGTCTTTTCCTTGAGCTCTTCAAGGAATTTGTCACTCACATTGGTGATGAGCGCGAAATCATGCTTGGAATGACTTTTCATAAACTCGCGAATCATGGTTTCGTAGTTGTTTTCCGGCACAAAGCGACCAACAACCAGATAATATGATTTCGATAAAAGACCCTTCTCTTTATACCAAGCAATCAGCTTCGGGTCATCATCAGTTAGTTCGCTCTTCCGAGTCTCAGCACCATACGCGATGAACGTAGTTTTTGGATTGTACTTCCCATACTCATCGTGAATATACTTTTCAATGTTCTTGCTGTCACAGATAAGCAGATCACAGTGCTTAGTCATCAGCTGCTCAGAAATCTTCCAATACTTACGTACTGGAGCACTCCACTTAGCACGCATCCACTCATGACCATCCGGATTGATATACAACCTTCCACCGAGCTTGTGAATCGTTCTCTGGAAATGCGCTGCAAACGGCCCGATACGACAAGCAAGAATATACACGATCGGGTGTTGAATATTGTGTTGTCTGATGTACTTAACGCAATGATTCAACGCTGCGACGTCATAGTAAATTGCCTGAGCTGGACCGATATCGGGTACTTTCACGTTGAAGCAATCGGCGTTGTGGTACTCAAAATTTCTAGTGTCCTTAGCCTTGCATGCCACATGGTATTTCAGGTTTGGATTGTCCTGATGGTACTCAGTAAGCTTGTCCACGAATGTTTCATAGCCACCATAGTTACCAGGGATACCTTTTGATCCCACAATAAAAACATGTTGCACGGATGAGTTGCTCTGCATTTGTTTTCTAACCTTAAAGATAATTTAGTCGCGTTTGAACAGGTCGCGGGTGTAGACCTTGCCGCGCACGTCATCCAGGCACGGGTCGTAGCGGTTCGCCACGATCACATCCGAACGCCTCTTGAACTCGTCCAGGTCGTTCACCACCACGGACCCGAAGAACGTGGAGCCGTCCGCCAGCGTCGGCTCGTACACGACCACCGTCGCGCCCTTGGCCTTCACGCGCTTCATCACGCCCTGGATCGACGACTGGCGGAAGTTGTCCGAATTCGACTTCATGGTCAGGCGGTACACGCCCACCGTCACAGGCCTTTCCGATTCCCCGCTGTACTCGCTGTTGCCCGCGTAGTCGTAGCCGCCGGCCATCTCCAGCACGCGGTCCGCGATGAAGTCCTTGCGCGTGCGGTTCGACTCCACGATCGCCTCGATCAGGTTCTCGGGCACGTCCCGGTAGTTCGCGAGCAGCTGCTTCGTGTCCTTCGGCAGGCAGTAGCCGCCGTACCCGAAGCTCGGGTTGTTGTAGTGCGTGCCGATGCGCGGGTCCAGGCACACGCCGTCGATGATCGCCCGCGCATCCAGCCCCTTCGACTCCGCGTACGTGTCCAGCTCGTTGAAGTAGCTCACGCGCAGCGCCAGGTACGTGTTCGCGAAGAGCTTGACAGCCTCCGCCTCGGTGAACCCCATGAACAGGGTCCTGATGTTCTCCTCGATGGCGCCCTCCTGCAGCAGCGCCGCGAACGTGCGCGCGGCCTCCATTAGGCGCGGGTCATCCGGGTCGGCGCCCACAATGATGCGGCTCGGGTACAGGTTGTCGTACAGGGCCTTGCTCTCGCGCAGGAACTCCGGGCTGAAGATGATGTTCCTGGAGCCGGTCCTCTCGCGGATCGACCTGGTGTAGCCGACCGGGATGGTGGACTTGATCACCATGACCGCGTCCGGGTTCACTCTCATGACCAGGTCAATCACGGACTCCACCGCGGACGTGTCGAAGAAGTTCCTCTTGCTGTCGTAGTTCGTGGGCGCCGCGATGATCACGAAGTCGGCGTCCATGTACGCGCTCTCCCCGTCCAGCGTGGCGGTCAGGTCTAGGTCCTTCTGCGCGAAGTACTTCTCGATGTACTCATCCTGGATCGGGCTGATCCGCTTGTTGATCTTCTCGACCTTCTCCGGGATGATGTCCACCGCGGTGACCTGGTGATGCTGCGACAGCAGCGTCGCAAGCGACAAGCCCACGTAGCCAGTACCGGCAACAGCAATTTTAAGAGAATCGAACCTATGCAAAACTTCTCCATTCTACTCAATACACCTGTGTCTAATTATCCCCCTCATATGGACGAACCTTCTTATAATGTAGATGGCACAAATACAAGAAGAAAGCTTGTCTCCGTTAAAGAGAAGCATAATTTAGTACAATTATTTTACAATGAGTGTTGTAGCTTTCATGCTCTTTTTCCAAAGAATTGAATTGAAGACAGACTGTGTCTTCTTGTCGATGGAGTATTTAGATAGTTTATTAGAAAGCATTTAATATTGAAGAAGCGATCATTAAAGAAAAATGCATTGTTAAATGCAATACGGCAAATAACGTCGGCTTTATTTCCTTTGATAACGGTTCCGTATGCCACAAGAGTCCTAGGCGCGGAGCATTATGGTCTTGTCAATTTTTCGGCATCAATTATTAATTATTTTGTACTGATTGCAGGATTAGGTATCTCTTCGTATGCCGTTCGTGAGGGGGCAAGAGTCAGAAATGACCAAACAAAAATTAATCAATTTGCTTCTCAGATGTTTACGATCAATGTTATCTCGACGATATGCTCATATGCGTGTTTGATTTTCTTTCTTGTTATATGGCCTCAAAACCATAATCTCGTTTTATTGTTGCTTGTTCAAAGTTCTCAGATAATTGCCACAACTTTGGGAATGGACTGGGTCAACAATGTTTATGAAGATTTCTTTTATATCACAATAAGATACATTATTTTTCAATGTCTCGCGTTAGTGGGCATGTTCATTTTTGTACATGGGCCTAATGATTATCTTGCATATGCGTTTTGTATGATTTTATCGGTGGTTGGCGGCAATCTATGCAATATTGCCTACATCCGGAAATATGTTCACGTTTCCCTAACTAAGAAAATAGATATGGGTAGACACCTCAAACCGATTCTTGTCCTTTTTAGTAATAGTGTGGCAACTATCCTTTATATTACAGCGGGCACAACAATACTTGGTATTTTAATGTCGAATACCGAAGTTGGCATATATAGCGTTCCGGTCAAAATTTACACTATTATTAAAAATATCATTAACGCCGTTATTATGGTCACTGTCCCTAGGGTGTCATTTTATATTGGGCAGCAGCATATTAAAGAGTCGAAGCTGCTTTTGGATAAAACACTAAACATTATTGTTGTTCTCGTTTTTCCCGCGATGATTGGTCTGGCGTTCTTGGCGGAACCAATTATTACCATTATATCTGGTGCTGAGTTTTCTTCAGGCGCAGTCTCTCTAAGGTTGCTCTGCGTTGCATTGCTTTTTGGCAATCTTGCGTGTTTTTTCGCTAATGCTGTTCTACTTCCTTTTAAGAGAGAAAAATTCTTTTTACAGGCAACTTGTATTGCTGCAATTTGTAATGTCGCACTTAATTTTATGCTGATTCCTTTATGCGGAATTAAGGGACCGGCAATAGCTACGATTGTCTCTGAGTTTATTGTGATGGTTTACAGTGCATTTAAAGCTAGAGAGGTATATATACCTAGTACTTTTTTAAAAAATCTGGGGCAGACCTCTATTGGATGTGTCACTATTTGTTTGATTTGCTATGTGACTCGTATGCTTATTACAAAGCCTTTTTTTGATATTCTCATAAGTGTGACGTTATCTTTAATTGCTTATGGATTAACGATGATTCTCATGAAAAATGAAATCATTCGGTCTCTTGTTCTCATGATTATTAGTGTTGTAAGAGATAAGTAAAATTCCTTATGTCATCTCTTCATAACATAGACGGTGTGAATTACGGAAGATTGATTAAACAATGTTAATAATTTCCAACCTTTAGCATCTTGGTTTTGTTATTGCCTTTAGTGTTTTTTAAAATTTTATATCTAATTTTTTATTATCCGCATAAACACTATACTTTCAAGTATTTTGCAGTATAGAAAATCATTCATTTTACCACGAATTTACCACGATTGAATGAGCCTTGATATGACCATTATAATAACACCCAAAAGACACCATTACACCTAAATGGTGTCTTTTTAAAAGCAGTCAATCCTAAGACTAACTGCTTTGTGTGTATGGATATGAAATTGTCAAACTGGAAGTTGTCTGATTAGCAATTATCTTTTGCAATTTATAACTGCATCAAAAAGAATACCAGTACACTCGAGAGTATTGTTACTGTCCCCATTATGATAAACATCATGGAAGTATATTGTAGATGACCAGTTAGATGGGTCAATTACAATATACCAGGATATAAATCCATTTTCTTCAGCCTTATTATAGAACTCTATAGCCTTAACTTTTTCATTCATCAACACATAAATACTTCCGATAGAAAAATATGCTTCAACATAATTAGGGTCCACTAATAATGCTTTTTTAAATGATTCAATCGCTTCATCGTACTTTCCAAGATTTGCACATGCATTTCCAAGATGAATATATGCTTCCATTGTTCGTGGTGCTTCCGCAATAATATCCTCGAGCAACAGCTTTGCGGCATCATATTTTTCAGCAGAAATAAGCATAATTCCCTGACTCACTTTGTCATTTATCATTTCAGTATCCATAAAAACATCCTCCTAGTTAATCTTTGATTTTAATACCTCGTACAATGAAGGTGTAAAATAATCATTTATCTTTATATTACTATCCACCATCTCAGTTATATTTATTTTGTGAATATCAGTAGATGTATTAACAATTTTCTCAACCATCATTCCATCAATGCTTATTTCGAACAGCTTATCATCATAACTCAAATTATTTATTCTGTTCAAGTCAATCACAACAATATTTCTTTTATCTGCAGGTGTTTGATATTTTATTCTAAATATGTAAAATAATTTATCATCAACAATTTCTATCATCTCGTCAATACGACCACCTATAAACGTGTGTTCAAGTCGCATTCTAAGTACGTAGATTAATAACACAGCCGTCAACCCCATTGATGTGTAAATAGATGTTTCACTTGCCACTAAAAAATAACTAAGCTTTCCAGTTCTCATATTTGTTGAAACTAAATTACCTGTTACTATACAATAAATTGGAAATAATATCGCATAAGCAATAACCAATGCAAAAGAAATCTTCTCAAAGAGCCACAAATAATAAATGCCTCTTCTATTCTTACGATTCTCTATTTGAATTTTCTTTTTTAGACCACTGTCAACCGAAATACTCATATTAACCTCCAATCAAACCAACAACGTCTTCAATTGTTTTTA
>ERZ772901.1676-NODE-1676-length-16193-cov-5.870182_pt1 | contig 16193 bp, 10 predicted proteins | sample MGYA00512123_ERZ772901 | MGnify/ENA primary metagenome ERZ772901 (study PRJEB29015, sample SAMEA2737711) | human gut metagenome | biome: human gut; feature: human-associated habitat; material: faeces | place: China | collected 2012 ...
TGCTGCTGTAATAGCCATTGTTTTATTCCTCCGTATACGTGATTCAGCAGACTGCATCTTCATGCCGATCTGCTATTGTGAGATTCGCCGAAGGGAACCTGAATTTCAAGTTCCCCCCAGTTCATTACTTCGCGTAAATTATTCAGCGTCTGTCTCTGCTGCTTCTTCGTATGCAGCTTCCTCAGCCTCGCCCTGTTTTGCCTCGATAACTGCGTCTGCCATTTTGGAAACGATCAGTTTTACGGCACGGATAGCGTCGTCATTACCCGGAATTACATAGTCAAGCTCTTCCGGATCGCAGTTGGTATCGCAGATACCGATCAGCGGAATTCCCAGTGTATGAGCTTCCTGTACGCAGATTCTCTCTTTTTTCGGATCTACTACGAAGATAGCGTCCGGCAGTCTCTTCATTTCTTTGATACCGCCAAGGTTTTTCTGCAGTTTTGCAAGCTCTTTCTTTAACTCAATGACTTCTTTTTTCGGAAGAACTTCGAAGGTGCCATCCTGCTCCATGGTCTCGATTGCTTTCAGTCTTGCAATACGGCTCTGGATGGTTTTGAAGTTGGTCAGCATACCGCCGAGCCATCTCTCGTTTACATAGTACATTCCGCAGCGCTCTGCCTCAACAGCGATAGCGTCCTGAGCCTGTTTTTTGGTTCCTACGAAAAGGATTGTGCCGCCGTCTGCTGCGATGTCTGCAACAGCTTTGTATGCGTCATCTACCATTCCTACAGATTTCTGCAGGTCGATGATGTAGATACCATTACGCTCTGTGTAGATGTACGGAGCCATTTTAGGATTCCATCTTCTTGTCTGATGTCCGAAATGAACACCGGCTTCCAGTAACTGTTTCATTGAAATTACGCTCATTGTTTTATCTCCTTATGGTTTTATTCTTCCCCATGTTTTTTCACCTTGGAACCTGTTTTTCAAAAAACAGGCACCATCCTTGGTACCGCATGGGTGCTTATTGTGCAACAGTAAGATTGTATCACAGAGTTTTTTTCATGACAAGCATTTTTTTCGCGGATTCTGCGGTTTTTTTCTGTTATTTTTGTGTTTTTCCCTGTTTATCCTTTAAAAACAGATACCAGAATGTTCCGGCGCAGATTACCGCTTCCAAAAAGATGAACATCCATGCACCTGCCGGTGCTTTTTGGGTCATCCAGGATACGAACTGGCTCCGGTAAAGTCCCCAGATATTTTCTGCCATGTGCGCAAGAACCGGGGCAAGGAGTGTTCCGCACCGCTCATAAATAAGGATCAGAAGCACACTTACCACGGCTGCATAGACAAACTGCGTCACATTGCCGTGATATGCACCGAACAGCAGACATGATGCTGCGATGCCCCAGCCGGTTCCCCAGAAATCTTTTGCCCTGCGGTAAATCATGCCGCGGAAAACAATTTCCTCTGCGGCCGCGCTCAGCACACCGACGGACAGGATCAGAAGCAGCGGGTTCTGTCCTTCATAAATCTTTGATGCCATGTCCTGATAGCCGGAAAAGATTCTGGTAAAGCCGGTCACGTTCATTACAGTATTCAGGAGATGGCCGAAGGTCATAACCAGCAGAATACAGGCGGCTGCCTCTGCCGCACTCCACCGTTTTTCCGGTTTCGGGAACATGCCTTCATCTTTTTTGTACTGTTTCCAGAGAACCGGGATCGCCGCCAGACTGCCGATTGCTGATGCAAGAACGGATGTCGCGTGCATACGCTCTTCCAGATAACCGCCGGTCGTAAACGTCATCAGGATCAGCGCCAGAAGTACGGTTGCTCCGATCAGAAACAGTTCGTACGTCAGAAGCGGTTTTAAAAGACGCCATAGCTTCCGCTGGATAGGAATTACGATTTCCTCCGTTTTTGGCTCTGTTTTCGCTGTCCTTTTTTCTTTTATATTCTCTGCTTTTTTCTCTTTCTGCGCAAAGATTCCTGTTCCACTTTCTCCTCTTGTCAGCCACGGGATACGCTCCGGCTTCATTTTTTTGATGCGGTCGCGTCTTTTCTTCTCTTCTTTCGGATCCTCCGCCAGCAGTTTCAGTTCTTCCGGTGTATCACATACCTTTGCGGCACCTGCTGCCTCGAGTTCTTCTCTTCCGCCGTACCCATACGATACGCCGACACAGAGCAGTCCGTTTTCTCTTGCCCCGATTACGTCATAGCTTCTGTCACCAACCATCACCACGTCGGAACGGCTGTCTTCTGCTCCGAGTCGGCGCAGCGTCTCTGCGATGACTTCTCCTTTGTCGGTTCTGGTTTCGTTCATTTCTGAACCGGTTACTACGGTAAAATACTTTCTGATTTCGAAATGCTCCAGGATCTGCTCCACGTATTTTTCCGGTTTGGACGATGCTACCGCCAGAATTTTTCCCTTCTCTTTCAGATACGCCAGAACCTCCGGGATTCCCTCGTATACTTCATTTTCAAAAATGCCCTCTGCCTCGTACCGCTCCCGGTATTTTGTGATGGCCTGCTGTGCTTCTTCGCAGCCAAGGCCTGCAAAATTCATGAAAGATTCCAGAAGCGGCGGTCCCACGTAACAGTTCAGTTTTTCCAGATCCGGCTCTTCGATGCCAAAGGATGCCAGCGCATACTGTACGCATCTTGTAATTCCAGGACCGGAATCGGTCAGGGTTCCGTCCAGATCAAATAATATCATATCTGACATACTCTTATTTCCTCTTTTACTTTTTTATCGTATGACATGTCTTTTATTCTAGCATATCGAAATTAGAAATACAAACAAAACCGGATCAGGCTATTTTCTGCAGAGTGCACGCAGATAGCGGGTGGTCTGATTCTGAATTTCGGCAATGGCACGAATCAGGTTCCAGAGGCGCCTTAAGGACTGCAAGAGGCGGGTTCCTTTTGGTTTCTGGCTGGTTCTTTGGCTGACAAGTGTGGAAGTTTTTGGTTTCACGTTGACTTCCCACGGTTTCATGGTTCGTACAATGCCGTCTGCGCCACGCACTTTTACAGTGATGCGGTTGTAGCCTTCGGAAAGGCTCTCGGCTTTCAGACAGATTTTGTTTTCTTTCCATTCATATTCGGCTTCGGAGCCATTTACCATGCAGGAAAGAATTTCAGCCGTGTCGGCGGCTCCCTCGAGCAGAATTTCCGGGGTATAACCGGGATCTATTTCGACGCTGGTGTCGGCCGGGCGGATAATCAGGGGGTTCGGCGCTTCGAAATCTTCGTCTGCTATCTGTGATAATACGAAATCGGCGATGATCTGCGGCCGTATTTGAGATGGCTCCTCCCCGGCACTCTTAGATGGAGTTTCGGCAGGCGGAGGACTGCTTTCTTCTGTTTGTAGCGGAATATCATCTGGATCTTGGGTCACCTCCTCGGGCGTGGCTGCAGCAACGGGCAGCTGTTCGTCTGTTTTGAGTTCTTCTTTCTCCGGAGACGATTGCCCGGGCCCCGTTTGTTCCTGCTTTTCTGTGTTTGACTTTCCGGCATCTGGCATTACGGTAGGCTCCTCTTTTTCTGGTGCTTTTGTTTCCGAGGTTTGATTTTCTGACTCTTTTTCGGTTGACGGAGATTCCTGCTTCGTTTCTTCCATATCAGGCTTTTCCGGTTCCGGATCTTCTGGCATCAAATTTTCCGTTCCGGATTTTTCTGAACCTGTATCTTCATAATCTGGTTTTTCTGTGTCCATTTCTCCAAAATCCGTTCTCTCCGAATCTGACTCTTCTGTCTCTGATTCTTTTGTATCTGTTTCTTCACATCCTTCCTCTGATTCCGATTCCCCGGAACCCATATCTCCTGCCTCCGGCAATTCTCCTGGCTTCCCCGATTCTGAATCTTCCGAAATTTCTTTCTCCTCTTCTTCCCACCTTTCCGCTGGTTCTTTCTCCGGATCCGGAATTACCGTCGGGGGAAGCATTTTTTCTTCTCCTTCTTTCTCTTTCTTTCCGGTCTCTGCCGGATCTGTTTTCTCTTCCGGCGGCTCTGGTTCCTGCTCTGGTTTCTCTTCTATAGGCGGTTCTTCTTCTGACTTTTCGTCCGGCAGCAGTTCCTCCGGTCCGGCTTTCCCGTCTGCATCTGTCACATCACTGTTCTCGATGATTTCAGCTTCTAATTCCACGCTTTCCACCGCACTTGCGGCCTCGCCTGTCGTCTGCTGTGTCTCCGCGTGGACTTCGATTCCCTGGACTGCCAGGAATCCTGTCATCATTGCGCATATGGTCTTTTTTCTCATCCTGCTTCCTCCCATCTTTTTCTGATCTGCTGATAAAAAATATCCTCCTCCATTCCCGGAATTTCTGCGGCCTCGTTGAGGTACTGTTCTGCTTTTTCCTGCATGTCGAACTGAAGTGCCAGCTCTGCGGCCCTGAGCAGATTTTTCCGCCGGTTTCCATCCTGTCTGCTGCACAGAAGCCGTTCGTAATAGAGAAAGCTCTCCTGGCACCAGTCCTGTTCTCTTTCCCCATCCCCGGATTTTCCGCCAAGATAGCACGCATCCGCCAGTCTCTGCCAGATAACCGCCTCCCACTGCCCCTCCATATTCTCGCCTGCGGCCTTTTCCAGCACTTCGATTCCTTTCCGCATGGCGTCTGTGTCATTTTCACGCGCCAGTTCTTCGGAAAAACTGAAATACATTCCTGCAACAGCAAGATATCTGCGGCAGCGTTTTTCCTTTTCCGGCTCCTGCTGCGTGTCATCATAAAATTCAGCCAGCAATGGCTCCATCTGCATTTTTTCCCTTGCCGCATCATCCGCCAGACAGTATTCCACAAGTTCCTGCTCCACACGCCCCGCCTGACTGAGATGGTCTGCCTTTAAGAACGCTTCCCGCGCTTTCTGGTAGTTCGGCAGACTGCCTTCTTCCACCGGATTTCCGCAGAACCAGAGATCTCCCTGCTCCTCCCATTCGTCTGCCGCCGGAAACTGCCCCCATGGCATCCTGCTGGCAACCGCAGCCGCTCCTCCTGTCAGAAAAGCAAAAACTGCAAAGATCCGCAGAGTCTTCCTGCCTTTTTGCTTTCTTTCCAGCCGCCGCAGTGCCTTTTTGACTTCTCCGGCAGACGCATACCGCTCCTCCGGCTTTTTCTGCATACACTTTTCCATCACCCGCCAGAGTCCTCTTTTCTGCCGCTTTTTCGCATGCTTCGCCATTGCCGCAAGCAGTGCGCCGAGTGCATAAAGATCGGAACGGGCGTCACACTTCCCGTCATACTGCTCCGGCGCTGCATAACCGCGGGTTCCATAACGGACTTCCACACCCGTTTCTTCTGTTCCGGCTGCACCGAAATCCACAAGGTATATTTCACCACGCTCTGTTATCATCACGTTGTCCGGCTTCAGATCCCGGTAGAAAACCGGCGGGTTCTGTGCATGGAGATAACAGAGAATCCCGCTCAGGGCAATTCCCGTTTTCAGAATTTCCCGGCTGGAAAACCGTTCTCCCTTACGCATACGCTGTCCGATAGATTTTCCGTTTACAGCTTCCATCACCAGAAAGCTTTTTGTCCCACTTTCCAGAAGTTCCACCGCACAGGGAATCCCGGGATATGAAAACTTCTGTAAAAGAAACGCTTCCCGGCGCAGTTTTTCCCTGTCACATATACTTACCTTGACTGCATACCGCTTTCCGGATCCAGTTTTCTCTGCAAGATAAACGACAGACGTTGCCCCTCTTCCGAGCACTGACAGCAGGCGATACTTCCCTCCCGGAAGTTCTACTTTTCCAATGATCCCGCCTCCTCTTTTTACGTCAAAGTGTTTGTCAGTCCGATATTCTGTTTTTGTACATGGATATAAATTGAGCCGAATGGCTCTTCGATAGAGTAATATAGAATCGATTTTTCAGGACGAATGTCCAAGCGGATGAAAAATCGTGATGTAAGTATAACACAACAGCCGCCGTTTCCGCAAGAACTACAGAAGCCGACGGCTGCCAAAAAAATCGCCTGTTTTTTATCTATTTTTTCCCTCTTGACGAATCTTACATCCGTTCCGGTGCCGAGAATCCCAGCAGGTCGATGCAGGTCTCAAGTACCTCGCGGACAAGATCCAGCAGTGCCAGGTAAGATGCTTTTCTTGCCTCATCCTGCTCACTTAAGATCTTGGTCTCGTGGTAGAAATGGTTGAACTCGTTTGCAAGCTCGTAGATATAAGCACAGATCTTATGCGGTGCTTTCTCCTCGAATGCGTTCTCCACAACGCCGTTGAAACGGGATACGGAAAGCATCAGAGCTTTCTCGCTGTCGCTCTTCGGTGCCAGAAGTGCGCCTTTCTTCAGTTCATTTCCCTCTTCTTTATATTTTCCGAGGATGGATTTTGTACGAACGATCGTGTACAGGATGTACGGACCGGTGTTTCCCTCGAAGGAAGTAAATCTCTCAACATCGAATACATAATCTTTCGATGCCTGGTTGGACAGGTCACCGTATTTAATAGCAGACAGTCCGACAATCTGTGCCGTTCCTCTTGCATCCGTATCTTTTACGCTGCGGTTCTCCACGATCTTCTGATACATCTCATCGTTGATCTCGCCGATCAGACGCTCCAGACGCATAACGCCGCCCTCACGGGTCTTGAACGGTTTTCCGTCTTTTCCGTTCATGGTACCAAAGCCGATAAAGGAAAGAACGGTATCATCATTCACCAGTTTTGCTTTTCTTGCACAGCGGAAACACTGTACGAAGTGAAGCTCCTGACGTTTGTCTGCCAGATAGCAGATCTCGTCCGGCTTGTACAGTTTCATACGCTGGATGATGGTTGCCAGGTCTGTCGTATCATACAGAGCTGCTCCATCGGATTTTAAGATCATGCACGGCGGGATCTCTTTTGTGTCTGTCTCTTCTTTGACATCAACAACGAGTGCGCCCTGGTCATAATGTGCATAACCATTGTCTTTCAGGTAATCTACCATGTCTGGAATGTACTCCTGTGCATCGGACTCACCCATCCACAGATCGAAATGAACGTCGAGGTTTCCATAGTTCTTTTTCAGATCGGCAACAGAAACGTTCATAATGTGTTTCCAGATCGCACGATATCCTCTTCTGCCCTGCTGCAGCTCTCTCGTTGCCTCGAGTGCACGTTTCTTATAGTCCTCGTCCTCTTTCGATTTGCCGCTTGCGCAAGGATAAATCTCCTCGAGCTCGCTGATCGTAAACGGTGCTTCCTCCGGGTACTCTCCCGTAAAGGACTCATCAAAATAAACAAGCTCCGGATGGCGCTCCTGCAGCTCGGTGATGATCAGTCCCATCTGCAGACCCCAGTCTCCAAGATGAACGTCACCGATCATGTTGTGGCCCATGAAGCGTCCCATACGCTTAATGCTTTCCCCGATGATCGCGGAACGGAGATGGCCGACGTGAAGCGGTTTTGCCACGTTTGCTCCGCCGTAATCTACGATGATGGTTTTCGGATTTTTTGCTTTCTCTACAGAAAGCTCTTCATCGTTCTGCATTTTGGAAAGATAATCTGCCAGAAATTCCGGGTTGATTTTCAGGTTGATGAATCCCGGTTTTACGGCTTCAATTTCACCGATCACGCTGTGATCGGTCACTTTTTCTACAACTGCTTCAGCCAGCTGGATCGGTGCTTTGTGGTATGCTTTTGCAGCTGCCATTGCGCCGTTGCACTGGTATTCGCACAGATCCGGGCGGTTGGAAACGGAAACCCTTGCATAGGACGGGTCCATCTCCGCAGCGGTAAAGGCTTTTACCAGCTCTTCCTGGATAAGATCGATCAGTTTTTTCATAATGTTTCCCTCATTTTCTTCTTTACTGCAGAATCATCTGTTCTGCGTTTTGTTTCCGCGCGCTGCGCCGGGCTTCTTCCTCTTCTTTGATGCCGCTTTTCTGATAACAGTACTGGATGATATCTCTTCTTCGGATGATGCCGATGAAGATTCCCTCGTCATCCACAACTGGAACGAAATTCTGCCGCATGGACATCTCGATCAGGTCCTCGATGTTGCTGTTGATGTTGACGGACTCATAATTCCACCGTTTCGGAACCTGCCAGAGCGGGATATCCTCTGCTTCATGGTAATTCAGCAGATACCGTTCTTTTATGATGCGGAGCAGATCTCCTTCCGTCAGTGTTCCCACATAGCAGCCCTTTTTGTTCAGTACCGGAACCGCCGTGTATTTATGATATTCGATCTTCTCGATGGCCTGCCGAAGTGAGCAGTCGTCATACAGATAAGCCGTTTCACTTTTCGGTGTGATAAAAAACAAAATATTCATTCGCGTATACTCCTTTTCGTTGGTCATACTCTTGTTTGATTATACCATAAACGAATGTGAAATGTCTTTGAATCTTTCTTATATTTTCATAAACATACCGAATCCGAAACTCGAATGCCTCTTTGCTGCGCCGCAAATTGCGCTTATTTTCCAGTATAACCGACTTTCCGCAAAAAGTAAAGATCTTAAGTTTCATCCGCACACGCCGCACAAAAAATCCGCACGGATCCAGCACCTACGCTGTACCCGCACGGATTTTTCAACTCTTTTTTGTTCTATTCTCTTCGCAGCGCATCGATCGGATTCAGGTTCGCTGCTTTTACCGACGGCAGCAGTCCGAATACGATACCGATCACCATGGAGAAGACCACGGAGAAAATGATTGCCGGAATACTGATCGCCACAGGCGTCTGCGATACCCTCGAAATCACCTGTGCCATGATAATGCCGCCCAGCACGCCGAGCAGTCCGCCGATGCTGGTGAGCACCGCCGCCTCGGTCAGGAACTGGAACAGAATTCTGCGTTTTCTTGCTCCGATCGCCTTTTTCAGGCCGATCTCGCTTGTACGTTCCGTTACAGATACCAGCATAATATTCATAACACCGATACCGCCGACCAGAAGCGAAATGCTCGCGATCCAGATCAGCTGCTGGTTCGTGCTCTGGCCTAACTCCTGCAGACTCTTTGCTTTCTCCAGCAGATCCTCTGCCTGATAGGAAAGAGAATCAGTTGTATTGGTCACGGATTCGTTCATGATATCCGCTGTTGTCTTTCCCACCGTGCTCATATCCTCGGTCGTTTTTGCCATCACAACGGCATTTTCCGGTTCATCATACTGGAATACGATCGGCCAGCAGACATCCGGCATCAGCACCAGCGGATAGGATTCCTGATTGTACGTATAGTAGTCATCCCTGGAATTGATGACCGGCTGAAACGAATCGGCTTTTTTGATCACGCCGATCACCGTGAACGGCTCTCCCATGATCTCGATCGTTTTGCCGACCGGCGACTCATCCGGGAAGAGTGTCAGCACTGCGGTATCGTCGAGGAGGACAACTTTGTGGATCTTCGAGAAATCGCTCTCCACAAAGCCGCGTCCCTGATAAATCTGATAGCCGCACGTCGACAGATAATTTTCATCCACGCCAAGCGCCTTCGCACTGTCCAGTGTTGTGTTTCCTTTTGCGATGCCGCTCACATACGTTCTTTCGGTGTAAAACGATGCATTTTCCGCCTGATCCTGCTCGCGGATCCGCTTTTTCTGGTCATCGGACAGTTTCGACACGCCGCTTGGCAGTCCGTTGTCCATCCAGTAATTGCCGTCGCCCTGCTTTAAGCTGACGGTCACGTTGTTGTTTCCGGCTCCGATCAGGTTCTGTTTGATCTGCTCATTCGTTCCCTTGATCGTGGAGACAATCGAAATGATCGACGCAATTCCGATGATAATACCCAGCATCGTCAGGAAGGAACGCATTTTGTGTGACCAGATTCCCTGAAAGGAAAGTCTTACATTTTCTAACATGGTGCGCCTCCTTAACTGTTGTAATAATCCGATGAACTGGATTCCTTCGTGTCTGCGCCTTCCACCACGGTTTTGCCGTACGGAAATGCAATGTAATCCTCTTCGGAAAGACCGCTCTTCACTTCGTAATAGCTGCCCCACAGAAGTTTTCCGGTTACCACATTCTGTTTCTTTAATTTATCATTTTCATCCCGGATATAAACGAATTTCTGTCCGTTTTCCTCGCGGATGAATTCTTTGCTGACGTACAGGCCGTTGCCGTTTTCTACATCGTTTCCGACAGTGATTGCAATCTCGATCCAGTCACCGTTTTCAAAACCTTCTCCGCCTTCCGGGATAACGGCTGTGAACGGATAGAAGGAGGCTGGTGTCTCGCTGTACGACATGTAGCTTGTTGTCGGGTACGGAGAAATCTCGGTTACGGTTGCCGCTGCAAAAGCACCCGAAGACCAGGAAGTCACGTTAAGTTCATCGCCGACTTTTACCTGATCGAGATACGTCTCGCTTAAGTAGCCGCGCACGTACAGACCTTCGTTTCCGCTGACCTGGATAAAGGCGCTTCCGTCGTTGGACGGGTTTTCTGCATTTCCAACCTTCTTTACCACACCGCTGATCGTCGCTTTTACGGTCTGGGAATCCAGGGATTTCTGCGTATTTTTGACTTTGAGTTCCTCTTCCTTCTGATCCAGCTTCAGATTACGGATCTGGCTTTCTTTTTCGCTGATGGCTTTTTTCAACTCATCTTTTGTGTAGGTCATCTGGGTATCATCACCGGAAGAAGTATTGTTATTTGCGCTGCTTCCTGTGGATGATGTAAAGAGGGACTGTACCGATGCTTTTTCACCGTAGAATACGGTTTTTGCTGTCGTCTGCACTGCTTCCGGCGCATCTTCGCTCTGCGGTTCCGCTTCCGGTTCTGCCGGGGCTTCAGTCGGCGTCGGCGTTTCCGTCGGAACTGGGGTCTCGCTCGGCACCGGAGTTTCTGTTGGAACCGGCTCTGTGGTCGGAATCGGTGTTGTACTTGGTTCCGGGCTGACGGTCGGCTCTGGAGTTACACTCGGTCCCGGCGTAACGCTCGGGGTCGGAGTTACACTTGGTGTCGGGGTAATCGTTCCTTCTTTTACCGCCACATTTGCAGTGCTGACTGCCATGGAAGTACCCTTGTCATTTTTCGCTGTCACTTCTACTGTATAGATTCCGGCATCCTCTTTTGTGATGTTTTCTTTTGTGTAAGTATCCTTAAAATCTCCGTCGATTGTCTTTCCGTTGTGTTTCCAGACGTATGTGTAAGTGACATCTGTTTCGGTGTTTTCCGTGAAATCGTCTGTCTCTCCGCTTCCATTTCCGGCTTCACCCGGCTGTGTCACATCGTCCTCGGACGTACTCTCGGTTTTATCATCCGTTTTATCGTCAGCTTTCTCATCCGGCTTCTCTTCGGTATCTTTCTTCTCATTGATTCCGATTTTCAGCTTCAGCTCGCCGCCCTCTGCCACCTCTGTGTTGGCAAGCGGCGTGGTGATTTTTATTTCCGGTGCATCCGCCGATTCGGATTCTTTCAGACTCAGGACTGCTTCATACGAAGTCTCGTATGCTTTCGCAATCTTCGTTCCATCCTGCTCCCACACGGTTTCCAGCGCCTCTGCGGCTTTGTTTTCCTCATGAATCTCCAGGCGAAACCAGTATCCTTCGCTGTCCTCTTCTTTTTTCGTTCCCTTTTCATCCGCGTATCCTGCCATCTGATTCAGGAATCCGCCTGTCAGGACTGTTCCCGGTGCGCAGAGATAGGTGTATGGGTCTTCCTGCGTTCCTTCTCCTTTGTATGGTTTGGAACCAAATACAAGCTTATTCGTACTGCTGTACAGAACAGCATCCTCGTACGTCGGCTCCGGTTCTGGGGTCGGAATCGGTTCGTCCGGGAAATCCGGATCGATGGGTTCATCTGGAAAATCCGGAAAGTCGGGATCTTCCGGGAAATCCGGCTCCACCGGATCCAGCGGGGTATCCGATACCGGTTTTGTCTTTTTCAGCTTTTCCAGTTCTTTTTCACTCTGCTGGATTTTCAGCTTTGTCTGTGCAAGCTGTAACTGCTGCGTTTCCAGATCCAGCTCGATCATGCTGGTATCGTATGTCATCAGCGTGTCTCCGGCATTTACCACATCGCCCTCTTTGACGAGAACCTGGGAAATGGTCTGGCTGTCGGAAAGATAGATGTTCTGGGAAGCCGTCGAGGTGATCTGGCCTTCCATGTTCATGCTGTCTCCCCAGTATCCACTCGTAAAGTCACTGACCGGATACACTTTTACGGTTGTCTTCTGCGCCTGGCGAATCCCATAATAGCCGCCGACACTTACGCCACCCACGGCAACCGCTGTCACGACTGCAATCGCTGCTTTCTTTGCGGCTTTTCCTTTTTTCATGCTTCGGCCACCTCCTTCGATTTCATCATTCCGTCGCGGATCTCCACGGTGCGCTGTGCCATCGATGCGATCTCCGCGTCATGCGTAATCATCAAGATGCTGACGCCCTCATCGTTCAGGCTCTGGAACAGCTCCATGACCTGCTCGCCGGAATGGGAGTCGAGCGCTCCGGTCGGCTCATCAGCCAGCAGAATTTTCGGATGGTTGACGATCGCTCTTGCAATCGCCACACGCTGTTTCTGTCCGCCGGAGAGCTGGGTCGGTTTGAAACTCATACGGTCGCCGAGCCCCACCCGCTCGAGGGCAATCGCTGCCCGCTCTCTTCTCTCTTTTTTCGGCACGCCCGCGTACGTCAACGGCAGGCATACATTTTCCATTGCGCTCTGTCTTGCAAGGAGTTGGAAGTTCTGGAAGACAAAGCCGATTTTCTGCAGGCGGATGTCCGACATCTGATTGTCACTGCATTTGCTGATGTCCTGTCCGTCGAGGATCAGCCGTCCGCTCGTCGCCTGGTCGAGGCAGCCGACAATATTCATCAGTGTTGTTTTTCCGGAACCGGAAGGACCCATGATCGCAACGTACTCGCCTTCTTCCATGGAGAAGTTGATGTTTTTCAGAACCGGAACCGGGATTTTGCCCTGCATATATTCTTTACAGATATTCTCTAATTCCAGAATCACGGCTGCACCTCCCCGTCATCTGCTGATCCGGCTTCCTGTGTGTCTGCCGGTTCTGCCTTACCATTGTCGGCGCCGCCGATCACGTTCGTTGTATCTTCCTCACCGCTGTACTCTGCGCCGTCCATGGTATTGTCAACCATGCCGTTTTCATCCTGCGTCATACCGTCGTCGACCATTCCATCGTCGTTGTCAAGCATACCGTCATCCACCATTCCGTCATCCTCGCCGCCGGCCGGATTGCTCTGTCCCAGTGATCCGTCGGTGCTGACTACGGTCTTCATCCCTTCTTCCAGACCGTCCTCCGGGAAGGTGATTGCATCATCTTCTGCAAGGCCGTCGGTGATCTGATATTCCATCATATTTTCATCGTGTGTTCCAAGGGTTACGCTTCGTTTTTCCAGTTTGCCTTTTCCATTATAGGCCCAGACGTAAGGATTGCTGTCGACATCGTTGATAAAGGAGTCAGACAGCCAGATTCCTGTTTTGACTTCCTGCTGGCCGACATCCGGCTCTACGTAAACGTGCTGACCGAGCATCAGGCCATTTGTTCCATCGAGCTGTACATAAAACGGATAGTTGCTTGACTGCGTCATACCGTCTCCCGAACTGCTGTAAACGTTATTGCTTCCTGTCCGTGCATTTTCCCGATCAATCTTTGTCACGGTTCCGGTCCAGGTCTGATTCTCATCTACACGAGAATGCACGATCACCTGGCTTCCTTCGGTAATCGAACCGTCGCTCATATTCTGTTCATTGATCTGGCCTTTTACACGGAAATCTCCCGTTGCAAGAACGGTCAGGAAGGAATTGTCGGAGTTGTCACCGGAGTAAGCGCCGGCGCTGCTGCCATCGTTGTTGATTGATTTTACAACACCGGCGATTTCGCTGATCACGGTCGCATTGGTGATGTTATCGTTTAATTTATCAATCTCCGCCTGTTTTGATTTTCCTTCATATTCTTTTTTCTTTAAATCCAGCTCCGCTTCCTGAATTTCCAGTGTGATGCTTGCCTGCTGGTCTTTTGATGCCTGCTTTTTGTCTTTGTAAAGCTGGTCGATATTGGTATTCATACTTGAAAGTTCATTGTTTATACGTTCCAGATCCAGCTGCGCCTGCTCGAGGTCACTCTGGAATTTCTCGGTATCGTAGGAGAACAGCGGTGTTCCGACCTGAACCTCCTGACCGACTTCCACATAAACTTCCTTTACCTTTTTCTCGCTGTTTTTCTCTACCTTCCAGGTATTTTCCGACTCCACAACACCGGCATAGCGGTTTTCCATTCCATTTCCGGTTCCCAGATTGGTCAGGGCTTTTACAGTATTGACATAGACGACGTTATCGTCCTCTTTTGTACTGTTTCCAAGGAAATGCCATGCCACTCCCCCTCCGGCTGCCGCCAGCACTGCGACTGCACACACAATCGCGATTACTTTTTTCTTCATACGCTTCCTCCCACTTTTCTATTTTACAAATTAATTTTCTGCTTTCCCAAGTTAGTTCTATCGTATCACATTTTGTTTTTTGTTTTCTTACTTTTTCCTTACTCTTTTTTTAGCAAATACTGGCTTTTTCTGAAAATAGATTTTTGTTTTTGTCATTAAAAACCTGCCTCCGTGTTTATGACGGAAAGCAGGTTTTCTTTCGAATCTGTTAGATTTTATTTTTTATGCTACAAGTTTCATCTCCCGCAGAATGCGGTATACGAGATAACAGATCAGCGCTGCACAGACCAGTTTGAACAGAAGCGGAACGACGGCGAACACGATTTTAAATCCAAGCCAGATCACGCCGATCGGGAGAAGAATAGTGGCGCATGCGCCGAGGACTTTTCCTCCAAATTTCAGCAGCAGTCCGACGATCCCAAATAAAATTCCAATTCCGCAGAGCAGACCAAAACAGGTTGCCAGCATGACTAATGTAACTAACATCGTGATCCCTCCTTGTCTTTTTCTCTATGTGTTCCACTTGCTGTGGATGTTTCCGTATCTTTCTTACAAACCATATTGTAGCACTTTTTTCCAGCAAAACAACGGGGAAGACGGGGAAGAATTTCTTAAGTTTTTCTTTACACCGATCGAGTGAAACCTAAAAAAGGACAGACAACGCTGCACTTCTGCAAAATTGTCTGTCCTGTAAATTACAAAATTTTCTTTACTCTTCTGTTGTCTCTTCCTCAGCCTGCGGCTCAACCTCAAGACCAAGCTCTTCCAGCTGTGCTGCGTCAACCGGTGACGGAGCCTCGGTCATCAGACAGGAAGCATCTTTTACTTTCGGGAATGCGATGACGTCGCGGATGCTGTCCTCTTTTGCCATCAGCATAACGAGACGGTCCAGTCCGTAAGCCAGTCCGGCGTGAGGCGGAACTCCGTATTTGAAAGCATCCAGAAGGAAACCAAATCGCTCATGTGCCTGTTCCTTTGTGAAACCAAGCATCTCAAACATCTTCTCCTGCACATCGTTCTGGTGAATACGAACGCTTCCTCCTCCGATCTCAGTGCCGTTCAGGACGATATCGTAAGCTTTTGCACGAACTGCGCCCGGATCGGTGTCCAGAAGCGGCAGATCCTCGTCCATCGGCATGGTGAACGGGTGATGCATTGCGGTGAAACGGTTCTCCTCATCGGACCACTCCAGAAGCGGGAACTCGGTAATCCATACGAAACGGTACTCGTTCTTGTCGAGCAGTCCCATCTGCTCTGCCAGTTCCAGACGAAGTGCGCCAAGAACGTTCCAAACAATCTTGTTGCGGTCTGCTGCGAAGAGAAGAAGGTCTCCAGCCTGTCCGTCCATGGCTTTGATGAGGGCTTCCATCTGCTCCTCTGTCATAAATTTGGAGAAGGAAGATTTCCAGCTTCCATCCTCATGGATTGCAATGTATGCAAGACCTTTTGCACCGTAACCTTTCGCAAACTCAACGAGCTTGTCGATTTTCTTTCTCGGCATTGCGCCCTGTCCCTTTGCGTTAATACCGCGGACAGAACCGCCGTTTTCAAGTGCGCCCTTAAATACAACGAACTCGGTATCTTTTACGGTCTCGGAAACATCAACCAGTTCCATACCGAAACGCAGGTCCGGTTTGTCGGAACCGAAACGGTTCATAGCCTCTTTCCAGGTCATTCTCTGGATCGGGAGCTGTACCTCAACGCCGAGCACCTCTTTGAACAGGTGTGCCAGCAGTCTCTCATTGACATCGATAACATCATCTACATCAACGAAAGCAAGCTCCATATCGATCTGGGTGAACTCCGGCTGACGGTCAGCACGCAGGTCCTCGTCACGGAAACATTTTACAATCTGGATATAGCGGTCATAGCCGGAGCACATCAGAAGCTGTTTGAACAGCTGCGGAGACTGCGGCAGTGC
>ERZ772901.1680-NODE-1680-length-16159-cov-3.378291_pt1 | contig 16159 bp, 15 predicted proteins | sample MGYA00512123_ERZ772901 | MGnify/ENA primary metagenome ERZ772901 (study PRJEB29015, sample SAMEA2737711) | human gut metagenome | biome: human gut; feature: human-associated habitat; material: faeces | place: China | collected 2012 ...
TACCCCCTTATTTGCTGAAATAACTGTGATACAAGGAGAAAAAGTTGTCACTGTTACAGCCTTCTCCTACTGAAAAATCAATATTTTCCCAGACATCCCCATCCAGGCGGACTCTGTATTTTTCCTGATACGGCAGATATATCTCCTGAAATGCCTCTGTTTTCTTTTTCTGGGCCAGCCGCTCCTTGCGCAGGGCAGTTGCCTGCTGGTCATAGGCATTCACACATTTCTGGATATAAAAATGACCGTCTTTTTCTATAATATCACTGATCTCATCTGCCTCTAAAGCAAAGGCCGACCTGTCAGGTTCTTTCAAGTCCGGTCCCCACTCCAGCTGAAACTTTATCTGGCTGTTCAGGGAATTTTTCTCTGCGATAGAGACAAAATCTGCTTTTTTCTCACTTGCCTGGAGCAAAAGTTCTTCTGCTTTTTCCCGGGAATCTGTTTCGATCCGTTCTACCTGGATCACTTTTGCCTCTGCATCACTGACTTCCAGATTTTTCGTATCGGTCAGCTGTCCCACCGTCTTATCTGCCAGATAATATTTTCTGTAAAGATCCAAAACATCATTTTCCGTTATCTGCAGATAGTTCAGGTCCTCGTTAGAAAGACTCTGAAAAAATTCACTGGAAAGATTTTTAATATCGTCTTCTTCCTGCCCTGTAAGGGAAATATTCTCTTCCTGGGCCATCCTATCTACTACTGCCAGTTCTTCCAAAAACTGCTGTACCTGGTTCTTTAAAAGAGTTTCAAAGGTATTTCCATTGGAATCTGCCGTTACTCCCCACAGCTGCCCTGTATAAATATTCTGATAGCGGTTTCTTTCCGTTATCGCGATCAGGCGTATCTGTTCCTGGGTATACTGCTCTGCGTCCTGTTTTAACATTCCTTCCGGCATTTTGCTGCAGCCTGAAACAAAGAAAAGCATGACCGTCAGGAAAATCAAAAATACCCTCTTATTTAAGTATTCTGTGATCTGCAATTGTTACTTACTCCTTTTTACAGCAGGTTCTGCAGGATCTTTAAAACACCCTGGTTTACATTGCTGTCTGCCTGAAACCTGGCTGCTTTTTTCACTTCATCCCTGGCATTTGCCACTGCGAAACTGTAATAAGCCTGCTGCAGCATTTCTATATCATTTAACTGATCCCCAAACGCCATGGTCTCTTCCGGCTTTATCCCCAGACTGTCCTGGATCACTTTTACCGCATGACCCTTATTTACATTTTTAGCCATACAGTCAAGCCATACGTCTCCTGCACAGGAGATCTGAAGGATGTCCTTAAATTCTTCTACCAGAGGTTTTACCGCTTCTTCCACGCCGCCGGCTCTGTATATAGAGAGTTTGGTACATGGAACCGGCACAGTCAGCAGATCATCCACACGGTGAAGATTAAACTTATAGCTTTCCACCAGCCAGTTGCAGAGAGCATCGTCCTTGGACTCCGTATAATCTCCGTCTTCCGCTGCATATACCATGGAAAATTCCGGATTTTTCCGCACTGCATGGATCAGCCGCTTTACGATCTCCCGGTCCATGGCATATACATACAGGCTTCTGCCATAGCAGCCAATATAAGAACCATTATTTGAAATATAGAACACCTTTTTCTTTACAGGCTCAAAGGTACGTTCCACACTGGCCCAGGGTCTTCCGCTGGCAACTGCAAACTGGATTCCTTTTTCCCTCAGTTTCAGGATCGTATCAAAAAGCCGTGGATCTACATTGGTAAAACCATCTTCCACCAAAGTTCCGTCTACATCTGTGACGATCAGCTTAATCATTTTCCCGTTCCTCCAAAAGCCTTTTTATCTCATGGCAGAGACGTCCTAAAGGAAGGCCTACTACATTGCTGTAATCTCCTTTGATCCCCTTGATATAAGCTGCAAAGGATCCCTGGATCCCATAGGCACCTGCCTTGTCAAGAGGTTCCCCGCTTGCGGCATATGCCCGGATCTCATCTTCTGCCATCTCATAGACTTCCACATCCGTCTTTTCTGCAAAAGTAGTTTCTGCAAACCGGTCCGCTCCCAGACATAAGATCACCGTCACACCGGTATATACCTGGTGGGTGCGTCCCTGGATCAGCGAGATCATCTCTTCTGCTTTTTCTACGGTTCCAGGCTTTCCTAAGATCACCGGATCACTTTCCCCGTCTTTTACAATAGAAACTACGGTATCCGCTCCGATCACCAGGGTTCCCGCCGGAAAACAACCGGCTACATCTTCTGCTTTTACACTGGACAGTTTTTCCACCAGTTTCTGTGGGTCTGTCTCGTCTTTCTTTTCTTCTGCATTGCTTGGACAGATCTGTGGGCAGATACCGATCTGTTCCAACAGTTCTTTCCGTCTTGGGGAGGCAGATGCTAACACTACCTGCCAACCCTTTAAATCTTCTTTTAATTCCATTTTAATATACCTTCAATCTTCCTATGGTCTCTTCTGTTTCTCCCTCTTCCCCTTCTTCCGGAATTCCCAGACGCATGCGGATACATCTGATAAAGTCAAAAACATAAAATAGGGTAAGAAGGACTGCCAGGACCTTTCCTATCCTTCCCGGGATATAGCCTACTGCTGTGCGCACCCAGCCGTCTAAATAATTGAAGAAGAACAGGCCTAAAAGTCCCCACGCCAGACTGCTCTCCAGGCAGATGATCCCTCTGTAGTTAAATGGTTTATGGCTGTAATCCCACCAGAAACTTCCAAACAGCCGGATCATCACATTGGCTGTTATCAGTTCCATGGTCGTAGCCATAGTCATGGATGCTGTATACAATTCTATGGGATGATCTGACAAAGGGCTTAAAAGCAGGCAGGCGCCCACTGCCCCGAAACCGTATATGACGCAAAAGGGGCCATGGCCAAAGCCACGGTCCACTACCGGCCTCTTATATTCAACGGTGAGCACAATACATTCCAGAAGATATCCCAGAAAGCTGTAGAGAAAAAACCAGTTTATATAATTACAAATACTCATCAATTCCTCCATAAGGAAAGTACATTACAAATAAATAGTTACATTAATAACAGTTATTGATGACCAGTGCCAGAACGATACCTAAAATAGCACCTGCCACTACCTGGATCGGGGTATGTCCCACATATTCCTTTAACTTCTGCTGAAGTACCTCACTGCTTAATTTCAGCGGATTTTCAAGTAAAATGGAATTTAACAGTCTGGCCTGTTTGCCAGTCTCCTGCCTTACGCCTACCGCATCATACATAACTACCATAGCCAGTATAAAGGATATGGCAAATTCAAAGGATCCGGCACCATATTTTAAAGCCGCCGCTGTCGTCAGTCCGCACACAGTAGCTGAATGGGAACTTGGCATACCTCCGGAACCTACCAGACGCTCTGCGTTAAAGCTTTTATTCAAAGCAAAGTCGATCAGGGTCTTTAATACCTGGGCTACTGTCCAGCCCACTACAGCACTGACAAGAACCTGATTTCCCAGCATTGCTTTCCATGTATCCATATTTTAAAATTTTCCCCTTTCTGCCGTCTGCGCAAACAGAAGATGTCCCGGTACAGCCGCGTACCGTTTCACGGTAGCTTTTGTTTCTTCCAGGCAACACATCTTATCGGCAAAAGTGACCGCATAGCCCGCTCTTGTTGACGGCGGGACCGGTGTCAGCGGCCACATGTGACGCAGGATCGTGTCTTTTTCCTCATCTGTCAGTTCAAAATACTGTTTTGCATTTTCCATGGCTGTCCTCGGGTGGGTAAAGCCATGGAAATGATCTCCTGTTTCCCTGGCGTGCGTGTGCCAGTCGTATAAAAAAAGATCATGGAGAAGCCCTGCTCTCGCAGCGCTCCTCCAGTTTCCCCCAAATCTTTTACACAATTTATAAGCCAGATAAGATACCTGTATACAATGACATTTACAGGTCGTTGTTCCATGCTGTATATACTGGTCCATGGACTGGAATACAGGATGGTCTAATATATCTGCCACACACTCCATATACCCCGGATCCATTAAATATTCATTTGCTTCCGGCATATCCATGAGTGTCACACCTCTTTCTAAACTTGCCATTTTAGCCAATGAGCCAGTCATAAAGTTCCTGATACTTGGCTGCAGATGTTCCCCAGGAGAAATCAGCTGCCATATCACGGTCTATGATCTTATTCCACTCACGGCGTTTGTTATAATAAATGTATTTTGCGTAGCGGACGCTTCCAAGCATCTCATGTGCATTGTAGTTTGCAAAGGAGAAGCCGGTTCCGGTATTTTCAAATTCATTGTAAGGCTGTACGGTATCTCTTAAACCGCCGGTCTCTCTGACGATCGGCACAGTACCATAGCGCAGGGCCATCAGCTGGCTTAAGCCACATGGCTCAAATAAGGACGGCATCAGGAATGCGTCACATCCTGCGTAGATGCGGTGGGACATTTCCTCAGAGTAATAGATCTGTGCAGATACGCGGTCATGATACTTCCAGTCATAATGACGGAACATGTTTTCATACCGCTCATCACCGGTACCTAATACAACAAGCTGCATATCGTCGCTGCAAAGCTCATCCATCACACCCTGTACCAGGTCAAGTCCCTTCTGGTCTGTCAGACGGGAAACGATACCTACCATAAATTTCTTTTCATCTACAGGAAGTCCTAACTGCTGCTGAAGGGCTTTCTTGTTTTTCACTTTTTCCTTGCGGAAATTCTTAGCTGTATACTGCTGTACGATATATTTGTCTGTTTCCGGGTTAAAATCATCATAATCAATACCGTTTACAATACCACGCAGGCTGTTTGCCCTTGCACGCATCAGGCCATCTAAGCCTTCGCCGTAAAATGGCATCTTGATCTCTTCTGCATAGGTATTACTTACAGTAGTGATCGCGTCTGCATAAACGATACCGCCCTTTAACAGGTTGCCGTCTTTGTATGCTTCTAACTTATCCGGTGTGAAGTAATAATCCGGCAGTTCTGTAAATCTCTGAATCGTCTTTACATCCCATACGCCCTGGAATTTCAGGTTGTGGATGGTGATCACAGACTTCATATTGCGGTAGAAATCTCCGCCATGGAAACTGTCTTTTAACAGAACCGGGATCAGACCTGTCTGCCAGTCATGACAGTGTACTGCATCCGGCTGGAAGCCGATCACAGGTAATGCGGAAAGAGCTGCACGGCAGAAGAAACAGAATTTCTCCAGATCCCAATACCAGTCCCCATATGGCTTTGGTCCGTTAAAATAGCTTTCATTGTCAATAAAGTAAAATGTAATTCCCTCATGTACATACTGAAGGATGCCCACATAACGACTCTGTCCCAGATAGTCCATATAGAAGTGGTCAACATACTGCATCTTGTCCCGCCATTCCTGCTTGATGCACAGATATTTTGGGATAATGACTCTTACATCAAAGTATCTCTTGTCAAAACACTTTGGAAGTGAACCAACTACGTCTGCCAATCCCCCTGTTTTTATAAATGGTACTGCCTCAGATGCCGCAAATAAAATCTTTTTCATCCAAACCTCCCTCTCCTGAGTTCCAGGTGGCGTTTTGCCTTAATCAATAGTATACCTTACTTTTGATAAATAAGAAAGAAGTTATTAGTAAATTTTTTATAACAAAATCTTTACACTGCACTCTGGGGTATCCGGCAATTTACTATATCCCAATTTTTTTATAATCCAGGCAGATCTTATCTGCAATCAGGGCAATGAACTCTGAATTGGTTGGTTTTCCCTTTCCTGTACTGATGGTATATCCAAACAGTTCATCGATCACTTCCAGGCTGCCTCTTCCCCATGCAACCTCAATGGCATGGCGGATGGCACGTTCTACACGGCTGGAACTGGTATAATTTTTCTTTGCGATCTCCGGATACAGGATCTTTGTTACTGCCTCCATCATCTCCCTGTCCCTTACCACCATGCTGATGGCATCCCGAAGATACTGATAGCCCTTGATATGGGCGGGAATCCCAAGTTCATGGAGCATTTTTGTAATATCCGTTTCCAGATGCTCCTTCATATATTCTTCCCTGTTCATAGCAGCTTCTTCCGGTGTTGCTGCCTTTAACGGTGCTTCTAAGACCTTTCCCGGAACAGGACGGACCGGACGTTTGCCAATACGGCGGATCTTATTTACAAGAATATCCTTATCAAACGGCTTCATAAGAAAATAGTTGGCACCCGCCTGAAATGCCTCTTCTGTCATCTGCTCTCCGCCTACTGCACTTAAGATGATAAACGCCGGGTTCTTTAACATAGATGTTTTCTTTTTAATATTTTCCACAACTGTAATACCATCCATCTGCGGCATTACCAGGTCCAGCAAAACAACATCAGGTTGGGTATCTTTTATCATGTCAATGGCGTCTTTTCCATTATCAGCTCTGCCAATTACAGAAAGTCCTGCTTCAGAACTGATCACTTCATCTAACGTGTTTAAGATCATAGGATTATCATCTACAATTACAACATTTACATTTTCCATGTTTCTACCTCCTGCATCCCTTAACGCAATTTCATTCTTTACTTATAGAGTGCTTCCTCATTATTTAACGCTTTGATGCGTTAAGTCTTTTATGGTAGATATTATAAATGCAAATATCGTCATATTTCAAGAAAAAGCCACCGCATTATTAGACATTTTAACATTTTATTAACAGTTATCTTTTATTATCTAATATTGTCGAATTTTGTCAATTTTTATTAGTTTGTGACTTTATTCACTGTTTTGCATAAAATTATGGATCCTTATCAGTGCCCCAGCATATCCTCGATCAATATCCCATATCCTCTTGTAGGATCCTGGACAAATACGTGGGTGATGGCCCCGATGATCTTTCCGTTTTGTATTACGGGGGAACCGCTGGTTCCCTGGATAATGCCACCGGTGAGATTTAACAGCTCCGGATCTGTGATTTTGATCACCAGGCTTTTGTTTTTCTTGTTTCCTGTCATATCGATCCGCTGTATCTCAACAGAATAATCTTTCACCTGCCCTGAGATGCTGGTACGCACCAGGGCAGGTCCTGTTTTTACTTCCTGGCGCCTGGCTGCTTCCATGGAGGCGGTTCTGTGTTCTTTTAAGAAAGTCTGGCTTACAGTTCCAAATATCCCATAATCTGTATTTTCTGTCACTGTCCCGATCTCCGACTTTGGACCATAGTAGATCACCCCGGAAAGCATTCCAGGCGTTCCTATTTTTCCTTTTTCAATTCCCAAAATCTGGGTATCATAAAGATTTCCTCCGGAAGTCTCCACCAGTTCCCCTGTATCGCTGTCACTGATCCCATGGCCCAATGCACCAAATTTTCCATTTAGATCCATATAAGTCACAGTTCCGATCCCCTGGGTATCATCCCGCACCCACACACCTAATTTGGAGGAACCGTCTGTTCCTTTTACAGGCTTTATCTTAACTTGTGTTTCTGCCCCATTTCTGCGCACTGTCAATGTAACATTTTCTCCCTGAAAATGGCTGACCGCCTCTGCCAGCTCTTCCTTTGTCCCAAGCTTTTGCCCATTAAAGGCTTCAATATAGTCCCCGGATTTTAATTTTCCCACAGCCGGTTCCATTTCCATCCCATTTTCCCCGGTAATACGGCCGGTACCGATGACCATAATTCCCTTAGACTTTAAATAAATTCCCACAGGACTGCCACAGGGGATCAGCCTGGTAGTATCTACCACATCTACCTGTATGTTCTTAAACTGGATCACACCAAATAATTTCAGGTCCAGCTGATAACTGCCTTTCTTTCCTGCATACATGGAAAATGGCTCTCTGCTGTTTATGGTGATCTGCTCGGCCGGGATATTGCTCTTATTTCCCAGTGCCACTTCTTCGCTTTCACTGTATACAGTAGCCCGCCAGGGAAGGGAAAATGTAAATTCTTCCTGATCATGTTCTGTTACGCTGACCCGGTCCGGTATGCTCCGGTCCACATAGTACCAGATCCCAACTGTACCCACGATCAGGGACAGCCAGAATATCCTGACCAGATGCTTATAAAAATTTGATTTTCCCCTCATAGAACGACCTCCTTCTCCATTTGCAGCCTGCAACATGCGCCATCGGTGCATTTTCTCTGTACAAAAACAGGGAGCCGCAAGTCCTGATACTCTTGCGCTCCCTGTTAGTATGTTCTGTGAACGGTCGTTCCAATCTGTTTTATTTTGGTTATTGCTTATGCCTTGCACGGACAGTTGCTTATTTTGTCTTATCTGCCAGTTCCTTCATTTCACGGGCATTCTGGATCACTGTATCTGTGATCTTTGCTCCCCCAAGAAGTCTTGCCAGTTCTTCCACTGTCTGCTCCCTGTTAAGGCGCCGGATGGAAGTCGCTGTACTTCCTTCACTGGCTGCTTTATGGATCTCAAAATGGGTATCTGCCATCGCCGCGATCTGAGGCAGATGGGTGATACAGATCACCTGATGGCTCTTTGCAATATAGGAAAGTTTCTCGGAAACCTTCTGGGCTGTCCTTCCGCTGATACCTGTATCGATCTCATCAAAAATAAGGGTTGGGATATCATCGGAGTCTGCAAGAACGGTTTTGATCGCCAGCATGATACGTGACAATTCACCGCCGGATGCCACTTCCATAAGAGGGCGCACCGGCTGTCCCGGATTGGTGGAGATCAAAAACTGGGCTTCGTCATAGCCGGAGGCTGTAAAATGAGGCAGCCGATCAAATTCCATATCAAACTGAACATCTAAAAAATTCAGATCCAGCAGTCCTTTTTTGATCTTTTCCACCAGCTGTCTGGACGCAGTTTTTCGTATCTTGGATAATTCTGCGCAGCATCTTTCTAAACGATCCTGGGCTTCTTTTAACTCTTTTTCCGTTTTTTCCCTGTAAGCGTCAAAATTTTCCAGTTCTTCCAGCCTGTTTTTCTTCTTTTCCAGATTTTCAAGCATCAGCTGCGTGGTATTTCCATACTTTCTCTGAAGATCATGGATCTGATCAAGGCGGCTTTCTGTGGTGCGGAATACCTCTTCATCAAATTCCATGGAACCCATATAAGAAGAGATCTCCCTGGAAGCATCATTTAAAATAGCTTCCGCATCATAAAGCTGGTCTCTTATCCCCTCTAATGCCTTATCGTACTCAGCTGCCTGTTCTACCGAGCGCAGGGCCTGAGCTGCAAAGTCACGCTGCAGCAGTCCTCTGGCATTTTCCAGTTCCTCTGCGATCCTTCTTGCATGGGCGAAACGGCGGTATTTTAAGGTAAGTTCTTCCTCTTCTCCCTCTTTTACCTCTCCGTTTTCGATCTCCTGGATCTCAAAGCGCAGAAAATCCATCTCCCGCAGTCTTGCGTCCTCATCTGTCTTAAAAGATAAAAGACGTTCCTTTAACTTGCAGTAGTTTTTGTACTCCTCTTCGATTTTCCTTTTCACCGGCTGGGTCTGTGCCTTGACATAGGCATCCAGGATCTCAAGATGTTTTGACTTATACAGCAGAGACTGATGCTCATGCTGACCATGGATATCTAATAAAAGACCTGTGATCTGACGAAGTCTTGCCATTGTCACAGTCTCATCATTAATACGGCTGACACTTCTGGAAGGCATGATCTTTCTGGAAATGATCACCATTCCTTCTTCTGTTGGCTCTGTCCCAAGCTGCATTAACGCCTTTTTCTTTTCCTTACTGTCAACGAAAAAGATCAGCTCAATATATGCATGGTCCGCTCCACGGCGTATCACATCCTTTGACGCTTTTCCCCCTAACGCCATGGTCACGGAACCAATAATGATCGATTTACCTGCACCGGTCTCGCCGGTAAGTATATTCAGTCCTTCTCCAAATTCTACATCTGCCTTCTCAATGAGAGCCAGATTTTTCACATGGAGCTCAAGAAGCATGCTATTCCTCTCTTTCTATCTTTTTTCCCGGATCTTTTGTTCTAAATCCAGTTTAATCTTCCACCATTTTTTTGATCTTTTCCATTACGATAATGGTATCATCCACACTGCGGACTGCGCACATAATGGTATCATCTCCGGCAATACAGCCTACTACTTCATGGAATTTAATAGCATCAAGAGCAGCTGCAACTGCCATTGCCATACCGGAAACTGTTTTGATCACAAGGATATTCTGTGCCATATCCATGGATACAAAACCGTCTTTTAAAATGCGGATATATTTGGAAGCAGAAGTTCCTCTTGGACTTTCAAGGACCATATAGCGCTGACGTCCATTTTCTCCCGGCACTTTCGTCAGTTTTAATTCCCGGATATCCCTGGATACAGTTGCCTGGGTTACATTAAAACCCGCCTGGGTCAGCTTTTCAGCCAGCTCCTCCTGGGTCTCTATTTCATATTTTCCGATCAGTTCTACGATCTTGCTGTGACGTTCCAATTTCATCTGCTTTTCCTCCCATCTGTTTCCACATCTTCAGACATTTCCCAGATAATTACTCAGATTTTGCATAAAAGAGATCTGCTTTAATTTTACCATTACCGTTTCCATATGTGAGCGCTCTACGATCAGATAATCCCCGGGACCTGTCTTCTGGGAAGTATCTCCGTCAAAAGTAACCAGTCCTTTTCCCAAAAGCCCGATCTTTACACGGTCCTCTTCGGAAATGACGATACTTCTGGCATTTAAAGTATGGGAACATACAGGTGTTACTGCCATCATCCGGCCTGCAGGAGCCATAACCGGCCCTCCTGCGGAAAGATTATAGGCAGTAGAACCGGTAGGGGTTGCCACCATCACTCCATCCGCTGCATACTCATTTAAATATTCATCATTTACAGCCAGATCATAGCGCAGTACCCGCAGATGCTCTGCACTGGTGGCTATGATCTCATTTAAAGCAATATCCTGAAATACCGGCTTTCCCTCATGAAATACAGTTCCCCGAAGCATCATACGATGTTCTAAACGGAAACGTTCGTTTACAAGGGCATCCATCGCAGCATCAATATCCTCTGTGCGGTCCACCTGGTTTAAAAAGCCCAAATGTCCCCTGTTGATCCCAAGCATGGGGATATTCCGGCCTGCCAGATCTCTTGCTGCCTGGATCAAGGTACCGTCGCCGCCAATGGTGATGATGCACTGGGTATCTTCCGGCACATATTCACCGGGCGTATGTCTGCCGTTTTTCATACGCTCATAATCTGTCATATAACGGCATACAGCCCCTCTTTTTTCCAGGCAGGACTGAACCTCATCCTGAACATCCAGTACATAGTCTTTACTTAAATTGGATATTACATAAAAATATTTCATAAGTCCCCTATGTTAAAACCTTATTCTTTATCCAGCGCTGCGTGTGCTTCCTCTACGATCTTTTTCGGATCAACAGGCATTTCCTCATAAATGACCGGTCCGTCTTCGCCCTCCGGGTGGTTCTGCAGATGCAGCAGATACTCAATATTTCCTTCCGGTCCCTTGATCGGTGAAAATTCCAGGTTTAAGATCTCAAAACCAATGGATTTTGCAAAGGCAATGACCATTTCAATAACCTCTAAATGAACAGCCTTATCCCTTACAACGCCTTTTTTGCCAACTTTTTCTCTTCCTGCCTCAAACTGTGGCTTGATCAGACATACTACCTGACCGTCATCCTTTAAAAGAGCCTTTACAGGTCCAAGCACCTTGGTCAGAGAGATAAAAGATACGTCAATACTGGAAAATCCGATCTCATCCGGGATATTTTCATGGGTCACATAGCGGATATTAGTCTTTTCCATGCAGACTACACGCTCATCATTGCGCAGCTTCCACGCAAGCTGTCCATGGCCTACATCGACAGAATAAACCTTGGTAGCGCCATTTTGCAGCATACAGTCTGTAAATCCGCCGGTAGAAGCGCCTACGTCCATACAGATCTTATCTTTTAACTCTACGCCGAAATGGGTCATTGCCTTCTCTAATTTCAGGCCGCCGCGGCTTACATATTTTAATGTATTTCCTCTCACCTCAATAGGTGCTGTTTCATCAAAGGTGGTACCTGCTTTATCCTCTTTCTGCCCGTTTACATAAACGATACCGGACATGATCAGAGCCTTTGCCTTTTCTCTGGAGTCTGCCAGATTGCGCTTTACAAGCAGTACATCTAACCGTTCCTTCATTTATTTTCTCCTTATATCTATCTTATCGATCTTTCTGTTTTAGAGCCATCCTTCTGCTTTTAACCTCTGGATAATAGAGTCGCTGTCGATTCCCAGTCCTTTTCTTAAAACAGACACGTTTCCGTGCTCAACATAGGCATCAGGAAGTGCAATATTCATCACTTTTACCTGCGGATAATGTTCATGGATATAGGCAGTTACAGGAAGTCCAAAACCTCCCTGGAGCACATTTTCTTCCATAGTCACGATCAGTCTGTGGTTCTTTGCCAGACGGTCTACCAGTTCTTTATCAAAAGGTTTTACAAAACGGGCATTTGCCAGTGTACAGGAAACTCCCTCTTCTTTTAACTTTGCCCGTACATGTTCTCCGGTACTTACCATACTTCCCACTGCTAAAAGGGCAATATTTTCTTCCTCATAGATTATTTCCCCTTTTCCATAAGCAATAGGCTGCATAAATTCTTTTAAGCCTCTGTAAGCGGTACCTCTTGGATAGCGGATAGCAAAAGGTGCCTTATAATCCATGGCAAAATCCAGCATAGCCCGCAGTTCCCAGAGATTTTTCGGTGCTGCCACGCTCATGTTTGGAATAGAAGTAAGATAAGAATAATCGAAAATTCCCTGGTGGGTCTCCCCATCGCTTCCTACCAGTCCCGCACGGTCCACTGCAAAGAGCACCGGCAGGTTCTGGATACAGACATCATGTAAGATCTGGTCATAACCTCTCTGTAAAAAGGAGGAGTACACCGCAACTACAGGCCGCAGTCCTGCTGCCGCCATACCGGCTGCGCTGGTCACTGCATGAGCTTCCGCAATACCTACATCAAAGAAACGGTCCGGGAATTTCTTTCCAAAAGCTGCCACTCCGGTACCGTCAGGCATGGCCGCAGTCACAGCTACCAGCTCCGGATGTGTTTCTCCTAACTGGCACAGTTTCTTGGAAAATACATCTGTATAAGTAGGGTATTTCTTTTCTGCCAAAGGTTTTCCTGTTTTTATATCAAAAGGACTTACACCGTGAAAATGAGCCGGGTTCTTCTCTGCCGGTTCATAGCCTTTTCCTTTTTTTGTAAGGACATGGACCAGTACTGCATGATCCAGTTTCTGGGCTTCTTTTAATACCTTGCACAGTGCAGGTATATTGTGTCCGTCCACTGGTCCCAAATAGGTGATCCCCATATTTTCAAAGAGCATTCCCGGGATAAACAGCTGTTTGATACTGTTTTTCGTCCGTTTGATCTTGTCGATCATACGGCCGCCAACTACCGGGATCCGTTCTAAGGTATCTGCCACATTTTTCTTCAGATCATTGTAACCGGCTCCTGTGCGAAGTCCTCCCAGATACCTTGACATGCCACCTACATTTTCAGAAATGGACATTTTATTGTCATTTAGTATGATAATAAAGTTTTTCTTCATACGGGCCGCATTATTTAAAGCCTCGTAAGCCATTCCTCCTGTAAGAGCACCATCACCAATGACAGAGACTACCTTATAGTCCTCTCCTAAAATATCACGGCCCTGGGCAATGCCAAGACCTGCTGAAATAGAAGTGGAACTATGGCCTGTGTCAAAGGAATCATAGGGGCTTTCCTTCCGTTTTGGAAAGCCGCTTAAGCCGCCGTACTGACGGAGTTCATCAAATTCCATCCTGCGGCCGCTTAAGATCTTGTGGGTGTAGGACTGATGGCCTACATCCCAGATGATCTTATCTTCTGGCAGGTCAAAGGTACGAAACAGAGCAATGGTCAGCTCCACAACTCCCAGGTTGGAAGCTAAATGTCCCCCTGTATGGCTGATCTTTTCGATCAGAAAGGCCCGTATCTCTTCTGCCAGTTGGGAAAGTTCTTCAGAGGTCAATTTTTTCAGATCTTCCGGCCCCTTTATCTGTTCCAATATCATAGGTTCTTCCTTTTTATTTCTGACGTTTAATAAGAATACGGATCAAATTCTCCAGGAATTCATTATTTCCAGGCAGTTTGTTTAAATCTTCAATCGCCTGGACAGAAAGAGCTTCTACATCTTTCTTTGCCTTTTCTAAACCTTCCAGAGTCACATAGGTAGTCTTCTGGTTCTTTTCGTCGCTTCCTGCCTCTTTGCCTAAAACTTCCTGGTCTCCGGTCACATCCAGAATATCATCCTGGATCTGGAATGCCAGACCAACCTTGCCTGCAAGGCTTTCTACGATCTTACAGTCTTCTTCTGCAGCGCCGCCTAAAACAGCACCGATGAGCATGGATGCCTCAATAAGGGCACCTGTCTTTAAGCGGTAGATAAAGTCCAGTTTATTCTTCGGGATCGGTCCGCCAGCCAGTTCTACGTCTACTGTCTGTCCGCCGATCATGCCGTAAATACCGGTCTTGGAAGCCAGGATCTCAATGGCACGTCCCACTCTTTTAAGGTCATCTGCATCTGAAACCTCTTTAAATGCCTTCGCTGCTACCTCAAAAGCATAGATCATCAGCGCATCTCCTGCCAGAACGCCCATATCTTCGCCGTATTCAGCCCAGGTACTTGCCTGTCCCCTGCGCATCATATCATCATCCATACATGGAAGATCATCATGTACCAGGGAAGAAGTATGGATCATCTCAATGGCTGCCATAAATGGTACAACTACAGGCTGTACTTCTCCTGTAAATAATCTGCAGATCTCCTGCATAAACAGAGGACGCAGACGCTTGCCACCAGCTTTTACACTGTAGTTCATAGCCTCAAAAATGGTTTTCTGATGGCCCTTTTCTTCCGGCAGATAGCTTTCGATCTGCTCATTGATCTGTTTTGTTCTCTCTTCCAGTTCTTTTCTGAATTCTGTATTATCACTCATTGTCTTCACCCTCACTCAATATTTGGATCTGTTTTTCTACTTTATCGATTTTATCATTGCAGGCCTTCACCAGCTTCATACCCGTCTCATAACAGGCAAAAGACTCCTCCAGTGTGGTATCCGGAGATTCCAGCTTTTCCAGCAGCTCATCCAGCTCTGCAAAGGTCTGCTCTATTGATTTTTCCATATCTGCTCCTTTTTGTTCCGCCCGGTCTTTTGCCATACACAGGATGTTCTGCCTCAGCCGTGGCTTTTCGGCCCGTGATCCCGCGTTTCCTGATACGGCACAGTTTCCGTTACCTGCGCCTGGATTTTTCCGTCGGCAATCCGAATTGTAATGGCATCTCCGGCTGCGGTCTGGCCGACGGATGTGAGTCGTTTTCCCTCCGCGTCCATCACAAAGCCATAGCCATTGCTGATCTTTGCCAGCGGTGACAAGCCGTGCAGCTGCCCGCTAAGGAGTGCCAGACGGTGGCGCGCTGCCGTCAGCTTCTGCTCCATGGCACGCTTCATGGCATCTTCCGTGTCTGTAAGGCGCTGCCTCTGCTCTCGCAGCTTCCGCTCCGGATCATGCAGCTTCAGACGCAGACGGTACTGCTCTGCCCGGTAACGGACAAGCTCCTTTTTTCGTTCCATGGCCTGATTCAGCGCTGCCTGGTAAGAAAGCCTTGCTGACTCAAACTGGCGGTAATCAAATACAGCCAGTTCTGCCGCCGCAGACGGAGTCGGTGCCCGCAGATCTGCCACGTAATCCGCAATGGTCACATCGGTCTCATGACCGACTGCGGAGATGACCGGGGTTGCGCAGTCGAAAATAGCCCGCGCCACAATTTCTTCATTGAACGCCCAAAGGTCCTCAATAGAACCGCCTCCGCGCCCCACGATCAGCACATCCAGTCCCAATTTATCCAGGGTACGGATTCCGGCTGCAATAGAAGCAGCTGCCCCGTTCCCCTGTACCAGAGCCGGATACAGGATCAGCTGAACATAGGGATTTCTCCGGTTCGTGATGTTCATAATATCGCGGATGGCCGCGCCGGTAGAAGCCGTCACAACACCCACCGTCTTTGCATACCGTGGAATGGGCTGTTTATACTCCTGGGCAAACATGCCCATCTCCTCCAACTCATCCCGAAGCTTTATAAAACGCTGGTATAAATCGCCGCGGCCCTCCTGCTCGATCTTTCTGGCATACAGCTGGTACTTTCCATCCCGTTCGTAGATATCGATCGAACCGGTCACTACCACCTGCTGTCCTTCCTGTAACTGA
>ERZ772901.1684-NODE-1684-length-16129-cov-2.945502_pt1 | contig 16129 bp, 10 predicted proteins | sample MGYA00512123_ERZ772901 | MGnify/ENA primary metagenome ERZ772901 (study PRJEB29015, sample SAMEA2737711) | human gut metagenome | biome: human gut; feature: human-associated habitat; material: faeces | place: China | collected 2012 ...
CGTCGTAATAAGGCCCCCGAACCATGAGTGTGGTTCGGGGGCCTTTGTGTTAGAATGGAATAAGGGCATCGTATGACAATTACTTGCCATACGATGCCCTTATTTATTTGTGAATATTAATCACGCAACTGTCGTTAACTATTAGATTCCGTCATCGATCATATCGTTGGTCGGAGCAGAAGTTAACTTGCTATCGTTAGTAGTGCTGTTAAGCTGTCTACGAACGTCAGCATCACCCCAATGCTCTTTCAGAGCCTTAACGCCAGTATCATCACCAGTCAGGGTGTTGTTGTTGGTGTACATCTTGATAACCTTGTTATCAACATAGTAGTACCAGTCATTGCCGTCCTTAGCTGCGGTCTTATTCTTAACGATAGTACCGCTGCTGTTTAACAGATAGTAGTTGCTCTTAAGCTTGTTGCTATCAGCTGCATCATTGTAACCTAAGGTACCAACATAGCTGATAGAATCACCGTCTTTGTTCTGTCCAGCAATCTCAGAGATACTTCTCAGAGCAGCAGAATCAATCTTATGAACATTTACACGGCTCATGCCAGTATCGCCATCAGCGTAAACAACGATGTACTTGTCATCGCTGCCAGCTTTCAGCTTCTGACCAAACTTGTAGATGTACTTGCCATCATCAATACCATTCAGACCACGGCCCTTGCCCTCAGCACCGCCGGTCTTGCTGAACTGGAACTGATAGCTGTCACCATCCAGAGTAACACTTACATTACCGGTCTTCAGAGCACCGTCAGCATCCTCGTTGTTGCCGAAGTAGTACAGAGTATCATCTGCGCTGTAACCGAAGTAGTCGCCAGTAGTCTGGAAATCACCCTGATGCTTCATCGCGTCATCAAGATCATCGGAATCCATATCACGAGCCCACAGTTTCTCAATCTCACCAGTGCTGGAGTTTACACGCAGTGCGCAAAGACCAGTCAGCATGGAACCAGCTTTGTTGCCAGCCGGTGCGAAGCCATAGTATTTACCTTTGATCTTCTTGATCTTACCAACCTCGAGGTTACCATCGCCATCAGCGTAGTACCATCTCTCGTTTTCATCATCAGCATCACCTACAGCGAAAGTAGGAGTTGCAGAAATGGTGGTGTAATCTTTGAAAGTGTTATCATCGCCGTCTCTATCCGGAGCAACTACCTTAAACCAGCCCTTGGTCTGACGAGCACCATCTTCCGGATCACTGAAGTATAACCAGTTAGAAGCTGTGGTTGCATCAGAAGTAGTGGTCAGGGTCCACTGATAGGTCATGACACCACGCTCATCGAATGCATAGTGCTTACCATTGATCTTCTTCTCGAAGATAGCTTTGTCGTTATCGGTGTTGACACGTTTCTTACCGTTGGACTTGAAGTTGAACCAGTAATCGTAGTCGTCATCCTCATCCTGATCATAAACGGTAATCTTCTGCCAGCCAGTCTTTAAGGAACCATCTTCCCAGGAACCCATGTAATAGGTAGCCTGCTCCCAATCGGAATCATCGGTAGCCAGGGTGGAGTCATCCTCGTTTACCCAGCCATAGAGCATCTTACCATCCTCATCGAATGCATATCTCTTGCCATCGATGGTTTTGAATTTGGTCTTACCGCTGTCGCCAGCCTTATAAGCTTTACCGTTGGACTGCATGTAGTAGTAACGGTACTCAGCCGGATCATCATCATCATCCTGATCCTCGTTAACAACTTTAACCCAGGTGTTGGTAACCATAACACCGTTAGCGTCTACGTAGTAGGTGTCATCGTCATCCTCGATCAGAGCGTCAGTTGCCATAGCACCGCCCTCTTCACCGTCAAGGAAGAACCAGTTGTCTCCAGATTTCTTCCACTCGTTTTCTACTCTATTGCCATCTTTGTCGTAGTAGTACCAGGTACCATCTTCCTCAACCCAACCCTGAGCTGCGAAAGAAGTCATAGCACCACCGATAGCTAACAGAGCTGCTGCAGATGCAACTGCAACTACTTTAGTCTGCTTTCTCATAATGAATGCACTCTCCTTTTTACTTTTTTGAATTTGCTACGAAATTCCTAAATTGCATTACGAGACGATTATACTTCCTATAAGGCAAATTATCAATAGTTTTTTACATTTTTTCCATGTTTAAGAATAAATGCAATTCTATGTAATTGCTTCTGGAAGTTTCCATCTCTCCATCACAATGACAGTATAGTATAGTTTTTTGGGAAATGCTATAACAAAACCCTAAGCGTTTTCTTACGAAAATCTTACGGAAGTTATAGTTTTTGCGAAATATGTATAAATATTAGTACAATCTCATTTGGAGGCTGTACCTGTGTACCGGTTTGTGCTATATTGTTCATATATTTCTTTTTTTATTATTTTTTGAACAGTTTTTCTTTTTACAGTAAAGGAACTATACGCAGTCATGGAGGTTTTTATGGATCGGATTGGTTTGATTTGTCGTTATATTAAGGAAGATCCCCGCAGTACCCAGCGGGATCTGGCACAGAAAACAGGGTTTTCCGTGGGAACGGTGAATACCTTAATTAAGGAGGCTATGCAGCAGCGGCTCATTGCCCAGGGCAAAAGTGTGGCTGGTACCTATGAGCTGACCGGTGCCGGGGACGCGTTTTTGGAGCAGTTTCGGGTGGACGGCGCGCTGATCATTGCTGCGGGATTTGGGTCCCGGTTTGTGCCGCTGACCTTTGAAACACCGAAGGGACTTCTGGAGGTCTTTGGAGAACGGATGATTGAGCGGCAGATTAAACAGCTGCATGAAGTCGGCATTACCGACATTACCATTGCCGTGGGGTATTTAAAGGAAAAGTTTGAGTACCTGATCGACAAGTATCAGGTGAAGCTGCTTTATAACCCGGAGTATGCCACCAAGAATACCCTGACTACCATCTACCGTGCCCGGCAGGTACTGGCGGGTAAGAATATGTACTTTCTTCCGACAACTGGCTGCGGAACAATATGTTCCACGCCTACGAGTGCGGTGCCTGGTACGCTTCTTCTTATATGGAAGAAGATACTTCTGAATGGTGTCTTACCTATAATAAAAAGGGACGCATCACCCATGTGGAAGTGGGCGGGCATGATTCCTGGGTGATGTACGGACCAGTATTCTTTTCCAGAACGTTTTCGGAACAGTTTTTGCCTCTACTGGAACAGTACTACCAGACTCCGGGCACGGAACAGTTTTACTGGGAGAATGTGCTGATCGAGCATCTGGATGAACTGGAGATGGATATCAACCGACAGCCGGAAAATCAGATCTACGAATTTGAGAATCTGGAGGAGCTGCGGCGGTTCGATCCGCGATACCAGAATCATTCGGACAACACGGCACTGGAGCTGGTTTCCCGGGTTTTCGAGCTTCCAGAGTCTGAGATTCATGACATCCGCTGCTTAAAATCCGGCATGACCAACAAGTCTTTCCTGTTTCAGCTTCAGGGACGGCATTATATCTGCCGTATTCCTGGACCGGGTACGGAGCTGCTTATCAACCGGAAGGAAGAGGCAGATGTGTACCGCGTCATTCAGCCGTTAAACATTTCCGAGCATATCATCTATATGAACGGGGAGACTGGCTACAAGATTGCGGAATATTATGAGGGAGCACGTAATTCCCGGGCGGACAGCTGGGCGGATGTGAGCCGGTGCATGGAGGTTCTGCATAAGCTCCATGAATCAAAACTGACCGTGGACCATGAATTTAATATGCGGGAGCGGATTGCCTTTTACGAGGGACTCTGCGCGGCTCACGGCGGCACGCTGTTTGAGGATTACACTGAGGTACGCAGCCACATGAATGAGCTGTTGGACCAGTTAGATGCCCTGCAGCGACCGAAGATCCTCTCCCACATTGACAGCGTGGCAGATAATTTCCTGTTCCTGCCGGATGGCTCTGTGCGGCTCATTGACTGGGAGTATTCCGGTATGTGCGATCCCCTCATCGACATCAGCATGTGTGCCATCTATTCCTATTATGACGAGGACGCCGTGGAAAAGCTGATGCAGATCTACTTTGGAAGAGAGCCGGAATTGCTGGAACGCAAGGTCATTTACTCTTACATTGCCCTGGGTGGATTCTTGTGGGCGCTGTGGGCGGTGTACAAAGCATCTCTCGGAGAGGAGTTTGGGGAGTATACACTCATCATGTATCGGTACGCGAAGAAATATTATAAGAAAGTATGTTTGTTGTAAGAAAAATGTTACCATTTTCCATTGGCTCCATGCTATAATCAGAATATATGAGATTAGGAGGACGGTATGAAATATACAAAGCGATTTACGGCAGCCGCCATGGCGGGGCTGATTGGTGCCATGACCCTGATTTCCGGCGTGACCGCCTACGCCGCTACCGGATGGCAGCAGAACGGCAGCACTTATTACTATTATGACGCAAATGGGGAATTGCACAAGGGCTGGCTCAACACAGAGAACGGCTATTACTATCTGAATTTATCCACCGGTAAGATGACCGTTGGCTGGGAGAAGATCAACAACAAGTGGTACTACTTCCAGGGCAACGGCGTGATGGCGACCGGCTGGGTGAAAGATAATGGCAAGTATTACTATATGCTGACCGATGGCACCATGCACACTGGCTGGGTGAGCATTGACGGTGTCTACTACTACTTAGGGGACAGCGGCGCCATGGCAACCGGCTGGGTGAATATGGACAATGGCTGGTATTACTTCGACCCGAACGATGGCAAGTGCACGGTAAACAGCGCGCGGGAGATCAAGGACAGCTGGTACATGTTCGGCAGCGACGGCAAGATGGTAACCGGATGGCAGCAGGTGGATGGCGGTTACTATTATTTCCACACCGACGGCAGGATGCTCACCGGATGGCTCAGCGACGGCACCAACAGCTACTATATGGATCCGGCCAATGGCCGCATGTCTACCGGGTGGAAGCAGATTGAGAATTCCTATTATTATTTCAACAATTCCGGCCACAAGCTTACCGGCTGGGTACAGATTGACGGAACCTATTATTACCTGAACCCGTCTGACAAAGGACGCATGGCGGCAAACACCACGTTGAAGATTGACGGAGTTTCCTATACCTTTGCGGCGAATGGTGCCTGCACCACCAGCAATGGGAATGCCCTAAACGTAAGCAACAATAACAACACGAATTCCAGCACTGTTCCGGGAAACAACACTTCCCCGGGCACGACTCCGGGCAGTACCAGTACCAGCAACAGCACTGCGCCTGGAAGCTTCAACTCAAACAGTAATAACAACAGTAACAATGAATATGTATCCACCGGCCCGGCTACCGGAAAAAGCGATCCAAGCTTCAATGGAAGCACGCCTTCCGGTGGCAACAGTCAGAGTAATTCCAGCAGCAGCTCCAATTACGTCAATGGGTTACTGAAGGCCGGACTGACCTCTGGTCCAAGACCGTAGGCAATGTCACAAAACAGATTTTAAGCGCAAAATATCCCACATCCGACTGAGATGATTCACCGGATGCGGGATATTTATTTGCAAAAATTCAGTTTTATGAGAAGAACAGTCTGTTCACGGCACTGAAGATACCGCGGATGGAAGACCGGGTGATGTTGGAGCTTACGCCGACACCGTAGGTCACCTTGCCGCTGTCCTTGTCCATTAAGTGGATGTAGGATGCTGCCTGTGCATTAGAACCGGAATTCAGAGCGTGCTCGTTGTAGTCCAGAACCTTGATCTGGATGCCGAGTGCTTCTTCCAGACCGCGCTGTACCGCATCGATCGGGCCGTTGCCGACGCCCTCGAAGGTTTTCTCCATGCCGTGATCGGTATAGGTAACCTTGGCAAGGGTTGCAAACTCGCCGTCTGCAGACTCGGTATCGGTGATCTGGCACTTGCGGAAGTGGATCGGCTCTTTCTTGTCCAGGTAATTCTTGCGGAACTCTTCCATGATCTGCTCCGGAGCAACCTCACCCTGCTGCTCGGAGATTTTCTGGATGACATCCGCGAACTCTTTGTGCATGCCCTTCGGCAGCTTGAAGCCGTAGAAGGTATCCATAACGAAGGCTACGCCACCCTTTCCGGACTGGCTGTTGATGCGGACAATCGGCTCATACTGTCTGCCGATGTCGGACGGATCGATCGGAAGATACGGAACCTCCCAGTACTGGCTGTTTCTCTCATGGAGAGCCTGTAAGCCTTTGTTGATGGCATCCTGATGGGAGCCGGAGAATGCGGTAAATACCAGCTTTCCTGCGTACGGATGACGCGGATCGATATGCATCTTTGTGCAGCGCTCGTAAACTTCCGCGATCTTCTTGATATCGCCGATTTCAAGCTCTGGGTCGATTCCCTGAGAGAACATATTGTAGGCGATGGTCAGGATATCCACGTTTCCGGTACGCTCACCATTTCCGAACAGGGTTCCCTCAACGCGGTCAGCGCCTGCAAGCATTGCAAGTTCTGCAGCAGCGACACCTGTTCCGCGGTCATTATGCGGATGAACGCTTAAAATGATGCTCTCGCGGTTCTCCAGATGTTTGCTCATCCACTCGATCTGGTCTGCAAATACGTTCGGCGTCGTCATCTCGACAGTGGACGGAAGGTTGATGATCATCTTATTGTCCGGTGTCGGCCCCCATGCTCTCTGGACCGCGTTGCAGATATCAAGCGCATAGTCCATCTCTGTTCCGGTAAAGCTCTCCGGGGAATACTCCAGAATCACTTTTCCGTCATAATCTTCCATGTACTTCTTTACCATATCGACACCGTCGATTGCGATCTGCTTGATCTCCTCTCGGTCCATATGGAATACAACATCACGCTGTAAGGTGGATGTAGAGTTGTAAATATGCACAACTGCCTTCGGGATTCCCTGAATGGACTCGAAGGTTCTCTTTAACAGGTGATCACGGCACTGGGTCAGAACCTGGACCGTCACATCGTCCGGGATCAGCCTGCGTTCAACGAGCTGTCTTAAAAAGTCAAATTCGATCTGGGAAGCGGCCGGGAAACCGATCTCGATCTCCTTGAAGCCCATCTGCACCAGCATATTGAACATTTCGATCTTCTCTTCAACGACCATCGGCTCTACAAGTGCCTGATTGCCGTCGCGCAGATCCACACTGCACCAGATCGGCGCTTTCTCAATCTCTTTATTCGGCCACTCCCTCTCCGGGTAATTCATGACCGGTACTCTCTGATATCTCTTATAATTCATCATAGTTTCTTTCCTCCGCTTTTCTGATAAAAGTCATTTTCATTCCTGCATTTCATGAATTTTTGTAATCATGCAGTCTTTCCAGGCACTGCAGTTTCCCTCCAGCTTCATAGTCGCAGGCCACGGAGTCGGTAAACCACGCTGTACTTCTCAATTATAAACAATGTTACGCTTTTAGGTCTAACCCCATTTTCATCAGTCCTTTTTTGTGAAATTCTGGCGGCGGCCGCGTTTTTCGGCCGCTTCCTTTTCGTTTCTTCATTATATCACTGCGAAAAAGGAATCGCAAGAATCTATACCATAACATTTAGATATGGGAGATATGCAGTGTTACAGTACACGGGCACTCCATGCCCGCGCACTGTAACAGGATTTTGCCGATGCTTCGCATTCCGAATCGGCAAAATCCGCGGCCATAACAGTATCTTACGGAATTTTCAGTTCAGAAAATTCCTACCCATGAAAAGTAACTAATTATGCACTGCAATTCATACAGGGCACGAACTACAGACGGAAAACATTTTATCCTATACTTTTCGTTCCCTTAAGACCTCTAAGAACCTCTCCCCTGCCGGGGAAATCGGCACCTTCTTATCCGTCACGACGCAGATCTCCCGCTCCGGCATCATCTCCCGGAAGGCGAGCTCGAAGAGCTCCCCGCTCTCGATCTTCTCCTTTGCGAACTCTTCCATCACGCAGCCGATCCCCATGTTCCGGATCGCGAACTGGACGATCATATCGCTGGTGGCCAGCTCAAACTCCGGTTCCAGAATGATCCCCCTCTGTTCCAAAAAACGGTCCATGAACTTTCTGGTACTCGTATCCTTTTCCAGGAAGATACATGGCAGGTGTTCCAGCTCCCTGTACTCCATTCTCTTTCCCTTTAATGTCCAAAACTTATTTCCAGCCACAAAGGTATTCCGGATCTTCTTCACCTCGAAGGATTCCACCTCCGGTCTCGCGTCAAATGGCGTGCTCACCACACCGAAATCGATTTTTCCCTCGTACAGGGACTCGATGGTCTTCGGTGTCGGCGCGTTTGACACCATGACCTTGATATTCGGGTAGCGCTCATGGAAAGTCTCAAGGTACGGGAGCAGGTAAAACTGCAGTGTCATATCGCTGGCACCGATCCTCACCTCTCCCATGTCCATATCCACAAGACGTTTTAACATCTCCTCACCGTCCATGAGGTTTTCCATCCCGCGCTCCACATATGGATACAGAAGCTTTCCCTCTGTGGTGAGCCGCACACCCTTCTGGGTCCGAAGAAAAAGCTTTGTGTTCAGCGCTTTTTCCAGCTGCTTGATCGCCTGACTCGCCGCAGGCTGGGAAATGCAGAGCGCCTCTGCTGCAGCGGTAATGCTGCCGAGGCGCCCTACATAGTAAAATACTTTATAATATTCCGTACTGATGCTGCTCGCATGATCCATTATACGTTGATCTCCGCTTTCACTCCGAGAAGATCCGCGTTTTCTTTTAAGATCGGGCGGACAACCTCATCCAGGAACTCATCTACCTGCTTCGGTGCGCGTCCGACGTACTTCTTCGGATCCATCGTCTTCTTTAACTCATCAAGGCTTAAATTGAAGGACGGATCTGCCGCGATAAGCTCTAAGAGGTTGTTGTCCTTTCCTTCTACCTTCACATTCTTTCCTGCTTCCATGGAAAGCTCACGGATACGCTCGTGAAGCTCTTGTCTGTCTCCGCCGGCCTTTACCGCATCCATCATGATGTTCTCAGTAGCCATAAACGGAAGCTCGGCCATTAAGTGCTTCTCAATCACCTTCGGATATACCACAAGACCATCCACAACATTTAAGTAGAGATCCAGAATACCGTCGATCGCAAGGAATCCTTCCGGAACGGAGAGACGCTTGTTCGCGGAGTCATCCAGAGTACGCTCGAACCACTGGGTGGAGGCAACAAGCATCGGGTTCATCATATCAGACATCACATAGTTCGCCAAGGACGCGATACGCTCACTTCTCATCGGGTTTCTCTTATATGCCATAGCGGAGGAACCGATCTGGTTCTTCTCAAACGGCTCTTCCACTTCTTTTAAGTGCTGGAGAAGACGGATATCGTTGGAGAACTTATGGGCGCTCTGGGCGATTCCGGCAAGAACGGAAAGCACACGGCTGTCGATCTTTCTGGAATATGTCTGACCGGATACCGGGTAGCACTGGGAGAATCCCATCTTTGCGGCGATCCGTCTGTCTGCCTCGCGGCACTTCTCATGATCCCCGTCAAAGAGCTCTAAGAAGCTTGCCTGAGTACCTGTAGTTCCCTTGGAACCGAGTAATTTCATGGAACCGATCACATGGTCAAGATCCTCAAGGTCAAGGCAGAGTTCCTGCAACCATAAGGTCGCACGCTTTCCTACGGTTGTCGGCTGGGCCGGCTGGAAGTGTGTGAATGCCAGTGTCGGGAGCTCTTTATACTTATCAGCGAAATCAGAAAGCTCTTTCATCACATTGATGAGTTTTTTTCTGACAAGCTTTAATGCCTCCGTCATCAGGATGAGGTCGGTGTTGTCTCCAACGTAGCAGGATGTGGCACCGAGGTGGATGATTCCCTTTGCCTTCGGGCACTGGAGTCCGTAAGCGTATACGTGGGACATCACATCGTGGCGGACAAGCTTTTCTCTCGCCTTTGCCTCCTCGAAGTTGATATCCTCGGCATGTGCCTTTAACTCTTCGATCTGCTCATCTGTGATCGGAAGACCGAGTTCTTTTTCTGTCTCGGCTAATGCGATCCATAATTTTCTCCATGTGCGGAATTTCTTCTCCGGAGAGAAAATGTACTGCATTTCCCTGCTTGCGTATCGCTCAGAGAGCGGGCTCTGGTATCTGTCGTTCATGACAAAATCCTCTTTTCTAATTCAATGTTTTTGTAGTTCAATATATTTTCACGAATTTTCAGCTAACTATGGGGTTTTGTGGAACATTAAAATTCCCCTTGTTATTTCTCATAACTTCCGCGGATATCTTCTTCCGGCGGATCCACCGGATACTCTCCGGAGAAGCATGCCGTACAGATCGGAAGTCCGTTTGCCATTTCACTTAAGCGCTCCATCTTTAAGTACGCTAACGAATCTGCTCCGATCACCTTGCAGATCTCATCCACGGTACGTTTGTGGGCGATGAGCTGCTCGCTGGACGGGATATCGGTTCCGAAATAACACGGATGTAAAAACGGCGGCGCGCTGACCTTCACATGAACTTCTTTCGCGCCGGCATCCCGCAGCATCTTCACAATGAGATGGCTGGTCGTACCGCGCACAATGGAGTCATCGATCATGATGACACGCTTTCCTGCCACTGCTTCCTTTAACACATTCAGTTTAACTTTTACCGCAGACACACGGCTGCTCTGCTTCGGCTTGATAAAGGTTCTTCCTACATAACTGTTCTTGTGGAATGCCATACCGTAAGGGATTCCGGAATATTCCGAATATCCTTTTGCCGCAACCAGTCCGGAATCCGGCACACCGACAACCAGATCAGCCTCTACCGGATAAGACTGTGCAAGAGCCTTTCCTGCAACAATCCTTGCATGATATACATTGATGTTGTCGATCACGCTGTCCATACGTGCAAAATAAATGTACTCAAAAATACAACGTGCCTGCTTTTCAGGTGGAATCTGCATACTTTTGTCCGAAGATACTCCATGCTTTGTAAAGCTGACAATCTCTCCCGGTTCCACGTCACGGATAAAGTCTGCACCAACTGCTGCAAGGGCACAGCTTTCCGATGCCAGGAACCAGGTATTATCTCGCTTGCCGATACAGAGTGGTTTGAGACCAAATGGATCTCTCGCTCCGATCATCTTACGCGGGCTTGATACAACCAGTGCATATGCGCCTTCAATTTTCTTCATTGCATTCCTGACCGCATCCTCTGCCTTTGAAACCTTCAGACGCTCTCTTGCAATATGATAGGCAATCACTTCCGAATCAATCGTTGTCTGGAAGATTGCTCCGGTATATTCCAGTTCATGACGAAGCTCGATTGCATTCGTCAGATTACCATTATGGGCAATCACCAATGTACCTTTCACATAATTCAGAACCAGTGGTTGTGCATTTTCCGCACGAGTTCCCCCTGCTGTCGAATACCGCACATGTCCGACGCCAAGGTTTCCCTTTAATTTGCCAAGTTCTTCCTCATCGAATACTTCATTGACTAGTCCTAGTCCCTTTCTGAAATGAACTTTCCGCTTGCCATAGGTATCTGTCACTGCAATTCCGCAGCTTTCCTGCCCTCTGTGCTGAAGGGCAAACAAACCATAGTACACTGACGGCGCAACATCGCCACCATCCATATCATAGGCACCGAATACACCACATTCTTCACCTAAACCAGTCTCTACTCTTTCAAGTTCGCTCATCGTTTTGTCTTCTCCTATTTGTTGTATCCGCTTAATTTTTACATAGAGAGTATAATACATGATTTTCCGAAAATCAATACACAGCCTTGAACTTTCTCCCGTACACTATGCTCTTCTGTACTCTTTTTTCCATTCTTCAAACAATTCCTTTGACGGTTCGATGTTGATATTTTCTCTCACTTTTTCTATCTTTTCTGTAAGTTTGTTGTCAATTTCCAAAAGGATCTCATTGCCCATGACCATCTTCTGATATTCATCCTGCGGCATGTATCTGGAACTTGCATACAGGTAACCTTCGAGCATTTTATTATCTTCACAGATCTTATACGCCTTCTCATACATTCTCGCCGACTCTTCATACAGAAATGCTCTTCCATATGCTCCGGCAAGGCACGCAGACACGCGACCATAAAAACGCTTATCTACTGAATCATCCTTTTCTCCGTTGACGATCGACATGTAAACCAGGATTGCCGATTCCAGTTCTCCACTTTCCATCAGCTTATCTGCTTTGTATTTCTGACGTTCTACTTCTTTCTGGTTCTTGAGTTTCTCCAGAACATTCTGGATGTGTGCCATTTCACCCGGTGTGTAGATTCTGGATTCATGTAGCACAAGAACCACAAATTTCTCCACGGAACCATGATTCCGGATCAGTTCCACCAGCTTTACTGCAAGATCCTGCATTTCCAGTTCATCTGCGATCCATCTGCAGAGCTGCTCATTCATGATCGTATAATCGATCAGATACAGATTGTTGCACAGATAATAACACAGCTCTTCCAGTGTACTGATCCTTGTATGGATCCTCGAAATTTCATAGGGATGTTTTGCCTTTTTCTTATGACAAAGAATTAAACTGCCCATTGCTGCCTCCTAATTCAATGATCTTCTCCAACCGGAATCCTGATGGCGCAAAAAATTCGCCAAATCCCATATCTTCAAAAATAATATGACAGGTCTTTTCATCCGAGAAGAATGTACTAATTTTCAGACGAAGCGCATAGTTTTTCCGGTCCGGCATACCTTTCAGAGAAACCGACTCCACAAGATGCCTGCCGGTCACCAGAGAATCTACATGGATCTCAATATCCTCTGTATCACCAAGAAGCACCTCGAACTGTCTGTCTGATTCGTACCAGTGATTGCCCCAGGATACCAGTGGGTACCAGCCTTCTTCTCCATTCACGCGCATCCGCACGGAAATCTGCTCGGTCAGTTTTGTCTCATCCAGGTAGACTGGTGCATCTGACTGTTCCTCTTTTCTGCGCTGCGCTGTATAACACGCTCCTTTACTGTACAGATTATTTCCCATAAACGCACGGCGTCCGTTACAGAGAACGCGCAGAGAATTCGGATACCAGTTATTTTCAAATCCATCTCCTGTCAAAAAGACAGAAGAGATCATCTTCTTGTTGAATACACTCTGGATAAAACGTTTAAAATGCTCATCTGCTGCTTTTGCCTTCTCAACATGCAGCACCGGATAAACTGCTTCCAGTTCTTCCATACGTGCATCTGCCACCTTGTCCACCGTCACAAAGCTTTCTCTGCTTTTCTGCGAACTGTTCTTCAGTTCCCGCAACATATATGCCCGGATCACATCCTCGTCACAGTAAAAAAGTGCCGCTTCATACTGCCATAATTCTTTCGGCTGGTTAAACATATAATGACAGAAGCTTTCCTTGTAGTCCTGAACATAAATATTTTCCTTTGCCACTCCGAGTTTCTGTCCGATTCCCTTCAGCAAGACGCGGATGTCTTCGTTTTTCTCCGGGACTGTAAACGTGATGCTTTCAATTTCTTCAAATCCATTCAACGTGTACTTTACAAAATCCGCCAGCAGCTGGACGCCTTCATATTCCTGTCCGTCTACCTCAATTTTCCTATTGCCAAGCGCACACTCCCAGATCCCTTCCACGCAGATACTGTCCCTTACCGTAGACATCCTTCTTGCCTGTCTTCCGTAAGTCCAGGTCTCTTTATAATAGTTCATCACCAGAGGAATCTGATTGTTCTCTTTTTCAATTCCGGTATCCACCGTCTCCGGTTCCTGTGTTTTTTCATTATAATAACTGATCTGACACATCTTTGCATTGATGTCATATCCTATAATACTTCCATGTGTCATGAAGTATTTCCTCCTTTAGTAAGCAACAAAAATATCCTCAGCAAGCTGTTTTTCTGTTGCAAATTCCTTCATCGCGATTGCCAGTGCTTCATTCTTCAGTGATGTCATATCATTCAGTCTTCCAAATTTTCCGATTGGTCTCACCTCACGCGGCTTATAGTCACTTTTTTCCGTAACCGTCACCTTATCCTTATTCGTCTCTGTAAAATAATAACGCAGAGATTCATCACCAAACAAAATAAAGCTCTTGATATAAGTGTCTTCATATGCCGGAAGCAGTATTTCTTCCTGATAATTCATATTATCACTTTCGCCTTTCCGTATCTGGTAGGAAATTGCCACTTTGCTTCCAGGTTTTGCGTGATATTCGATCATCGTCTTATCATAAAGCTGCACTTCTCTGAGCCAGTTCTCCGGATACTTCAAATAGAAAGAAAAATACAGCTGTTTTTCACACATTTCGCGCAGGAATTCCCGTAGCATCGGTTCCAGTTCCTGATGCACTTCCCTGCTGGAATAATATTTTAGCAGGGCGATCTTACAGATATCCGGAAGATCTTCCTCTTTGCGGTATTCATTTGCGATGATTACAAAAATACATCCTTTTACCTGGCGTCCGTTCACCACATATTCTCTTGAAACATAAGCAAGATATGCTCTCTTTAAACGGAAATACGTTCTTCCTTCATAATAATCCGCAAAAATTTCTTCCTCACCAAACATAGTTTCCGAGAAAAGCATCTGCGTAATGATTCTTTCTGAAAGCTTGTAGGTTGTAATATCATAATCTCTTGCCACATGCCAGAGTTTCTTCATATTACGGGTCGATCCACAATAATACTCAGCAAGATAAGACAGCGTCTGCTTATCATACTGATCTTTCAGAAACAGTTCAAAGCATAATGCCAGAAGAAAATCATCCTCCTCCGTACCTTCTTCACGCAGGCGCATACTGCACATTTTAAACACTTCTTTTTCATCTGCCATCTCCAGCCCGTGCTCTCTAAGCATATCCCAGGTCAGTTCTTTTTTCTCTTTCTTCCGTTCCTCTTCCTCATGCTCTTCCTGATATTTTTTGCAGATTTCCATATACCGGTTCTCATAGAACATCCTCATAGTCTCATATGGAATGGAATCAATGTAATGGCGGCCGTCTTTTGATTCCCAGACAATCCGTGCGTCTTTATTGTATAAATATACAATCACTCCATCCGCACTGTACTGTACCTTCTGACTGATCGTTCCGTCAGGCTCGATCACCATGACAAACGCCATGTTCTTTACCGTTGTCTTAATCTCATAAGCATGGCAGATATCATAAACTGCCCGGATTCTTTCCGGTGTCATATCCCGCTCAGTACAGCAGCGTTTGTAAATAATATGCAGAATATCATTGATCCTTCGATTCTCAAGCTGCATCCAGGCAAACCGCTCCATCTGCTCTCTGTAAGCACTGTAAAGCTCACTGCTTTCTTCCTCACAGTTAATCAGATTTGCATACAACACCGCTGCTTTTTTATATTCCAGTGTATTTCCATGCCGGAAGTAAAGTAATACGGATTTTGGAAATTGTCTGTCCAGATATTTGTCATCCACAGTCATCATATAATATTCAAAAAGCTGCGCAATCTTCAGATCTTCTTTTACTGCCAAGGCATACCACTTGAAGCATTCCGGTGTTGTCCGATTGCCACGGATCAGATGGGTACAAATTGCTGTCAGAATCTGTGGATCCGGGAAAATCCGATAAACCTTCTGCATCACAACATCCAGATTCTTATCATAAGTCCGCTGTTGGGATGCAAGGTTCGCCATATAAAGCGCAATTTCCTTTGTCAGAACTCCGTGCTTCTGCGCAAAATTGAGAATCTGTACTTCAAATGCCGAGAGCTTTTTCAGACAGGTTGGCTTCTCCAGAAAACACCGGTATGCCTGCCAGTACAGAATTACCTGGTTCGCACCGTTGCTGCAGTGGCGTTCCAGAACCTGTAATTTTTTGCTGTAGTTTTTATATTCCGGATCAATGTCAATCAGCATACACACAAGCTCCCATGAAGTTGGTTCTTTCATATATGCCTTATTCAGTTCTTCAATTGCTTTGTTAACCTGGCTGCCTGATTTTCTCAAAAGCGCAGTCAGATACAGATAATACGATGAAATGACCGAATCCTTATTCACTGAGAAACGGCTGTAATTGTAATCATCCAGAATACCACTGGCCTTGTCCGGCTCCTTACAGAGCAGGTTAAGATGTGCATCAAACAGTGGATAAACATCTCCGTCTTCTGAATATATATCCAGTCCCTTCAGTTTTTCTCTTGTTGCGTCCGCCCAGGCTGTCAGATCCTTTCCTTCCGCATTACACGCAAGGAAATCCTTTATGATTGATGCAATCGTCTTATCTGCCACACGTCTGTTCTCTGCATGATCCTTGT
>ERZ772901.1687-NODE-1687-length-16105-cov-46.887290_pt1 | contig 16105 bp, 11 predicted proteins | sample MGYA00512123_ERZ772901 | MGnify/ENA primary metagenome ERZ772901 (study PRJEB29015, sample SAMEA2737711) | human gut metagenome | biome: human gut; feature: human-associated habitat; material: faeces | place: China | collected 2012 ...
GCGGCAATGTCTACGAGCCGACGGCAGATGGAGAGCCGTGGCTCGACTTCTCGGCAAACATCAATCCGCTCGGCCTCTCGCCGCGCGTGAAAGAGGCCATCCTCGCGCACATCGATGCGGCCATCCACTATCCGGACCCGAGGGCGCGCGAACTCCGGGCATCACTTGCTGCCCACTACGACAGAGCCCCGGGAGACTTCATCCTCGGCAACGGCGCGGCGGAGCTCTTCTACCTCTACACCTTCGTCACGCGGCCGAAGCGTGTCCTCCTGCCCGTGCCCGCCTTCAGCGAGTACGAGCGGGCGGCGCATGCCGCCGGTGCCGCCGTGTCGTACAGCCCACTCGAGGAGCGGGCGGGCTTCGAGCCAGACCTAATCTTCCTCGCCGAGGAGGCACAGCGCGTGCGGGCGGACTGCATCGTGCTCGGCAACCCCAACAACCCGACGGGCACGCTCGTGGAGCGCGAAGCCATCGCAGACCTCGCGAAAAAGCTGCTGCCGTCCGGCACGCGGCTCGTCGTCGACGAGTCCTTTCTCGACTTCCGTGAGGACGAGGCGCGCTTTACCGTGCGCCAGGAACGGCTGCCGAATCTCTTCCTCGTGCGCTCGCTGACGAAGTTCTTCGCCGTGCCCGGCCTGCGGCTCGGCTTCGGCATCGGCAGCCCCGCGCTCCTGCAGGCGATGGAGGCGGCCAAAGACGTCTGGAACGTCAACGTGCTCGCGCAGGCCGCGGGCGTGGCGGCGCTCGCCGACACGGCCTACCAGCAGGAATCGCGCGCGCTCGTCAAAGAGGAGAAGGAGAGACTGTCTGCCGCGCTGGCTGCGCTGCACGATGTCAAGGTCTTCCCGCCGAGCGTCAACTTCATCCTCGTGAAGCTGCCGGCCAAGCGGGCGGAAAGGCTCGTGAAGTATCTGCGGGCGCATCATATCCTCGTGCGCGACTGCCAGCATTACCCGGGGCTCACCAGGGGATTCCTGCGCCTCGCCGTGCGCACGCGCGCGGAGAATGAAGCACTGCTCGCCGCCTGGCGCAGCTTTGACCAGATGGCTGATGCTGTATCTTGATATAGAGATAGAATAGATTGGAGATTCTTATGACAAAGATCATTTTTGTCCGCCATGGCCAAACCGAGTGGAATGTGCTCGGCCGCTATCAGGGCCAGACGGATGTCGCGCTCTCACCGCTCGGCATCGAGCAGGCCGAGAAGCTTGCGGCACATTTCCCGGTAGACAAGATCGAGGCCGTCTACTCGAGCGACCTCGCGCGCGCGATGAAGACGGCCAGCTGCGTCGCCGACCGCTTCGGCCTGACGGTCGAGCCGCGCCCGGAGCTGCGCGAGCTCAACTTTGGCGACTGGGAGGGACTGACGTACGACGAGATCGTCGCCAAGTGGCTAGACGCTCTCGAGAACTTCTTCCAGCATCCCGACGTCCTCGAGATTCCACATGGCGAGAGCTTCCCGAAGCTCCGTGAGCGCGCGCTCGCCTGTGTCGAGGAGATCGTGGCCCGTCATCCCGACCAGACCGTCGCCGTCTTCGCGCACGGCGCCATCCTGCGCACCATCCTGACGGCGGCCCTGCACATGGATATCCAGTACGTCTGGACCATCCGCCAGTTCAACACGGCCGTCAATATCGTGACCTACACCGAGCACGGTACGACGGTCGAGCTCATCAACGGCACGGGCCACCTGAAGTATACACAGGAACCTGTGGATTAAATTTGTTTTTCGGAGAAAAATCCCTTGACTTTCTCGGGACTTTTCTTTAGAATAGTTCTATGTGATGTCACGGACGAGCGTTTCCATTAGCCCCGGAAGCCTGTTTCAATACATCATACAACATGGAAAATTGATACTGAAAAAACTCTAGGGGGGAAATCGCATGAAGACAACGTTTATGGCAAATGCATCCAATATCGAGCGCAAATGGTACGTTGTAGACGCTGAAGGCCAGACTGTCGGCCGCCTCGCAGCTGAAGTCGCAAAAGTTCTTCGCGGTAAAAATAAACCGACCTTTACTCCGCACGTTGATACGGGTGATTACGTCATCGTCATCAATGCAGAGAAAGTAAAATTCACGGGTAAGAAACTCACGGATAAGACGTATTTCCGTCATTCCGGCTACCAGGGTGGCACGACGTTCACGGCGGCTGGCCACATGCTGGAGCGTTTCCCGGAGCGCGTTCTCGAGCATGCAATCAAGGGCATGCTGCCGAAGAACCGTCTCGGCGCTCAGATGTACCGCAAGCTCAGCGTTTACGCTGGCCCGGAGCATCCGCATGCAGCTCAGAAGCCGGAGAAGCTTGAGCTGAACATCCGCTAATCTGGAAAGGGAGGAACATAACACATGGCAGAAGTCATCTACTACGGCACTGGCCGCAGAAAATCGTCCGTTGCCCGTGTTCGTCTGGTTCCAGGCGAGGGCAAAGTCACGATCAATGGTCGCGACATGGAAGAGTATTTTGGTCTCAAGACTCTCGAACTCATCGTTCGTCAGCCGCTGAACCTCACGGAGACGGTTGATAAGTACGACGTCATCGCAAACGTTGCTGGTGGCGGCGTCACGGGCCAGGCTGGCGCAATCCGCCACGGCATCACGCGCGCTCTCATGGAGATGAACGCAGAGCTCCGTCCGGCCCTCAAGAAGGCTGGCTTCGTTACGCGCGACCCGCGCGAGAAAGAGCGCCGCAAGTACGGCCTCAAGAAAGCCCGCAAGGCTTCCCAGTTCTCGAAGCGCTAATCGCTCGCTTTACACGAAAATACAGATCCCATCGGTCATTGGCCGGTGGGATTTTTTGTGTGCAAAAAGAAGCCGCTTGACATGCTGTCATGCGGCCTCTTGCATTGTGCGTGGTGTCAGTCCATGAAGTTGAAGTCGTCCTTCTGGAAGGCGGTGTCAATCTGGAAGGGGACCTTCTGCATGATTTCGCCGTTGTCGGTGTTTTGGATGATGAGGAAGTACTCGGCGCTGCGGCTGTATTCGCCTGCCTTGAGGTTGAAGGCGCAGCGGAAGGTGCGCTCGGTGTTCTCCTGGCTGACCTTGTCGGCGATGATCTTCTGGATGTCGCTGACGACGTTGCCGTAGGCGTCGGTGAAGTAGATGTCGAAGTTCGCGGGGATGAAGCCGGTGCCGACGGCCTCGAGCTGGTAGAAGTTCAGGCTGAAGCTCATGTTGCTGACCTTGTGGCTGGAGCTCAGCAGGTGGACGCTCACGGGCTTCATGGCGTACTGCTCGGCGTGCTTCTTGTAGGCAGCTGAGTCGGAGCGGACGTGCCTGAAGTCGATGACGGGCACGACCATCTCCTGCAGGCTGGCGCCGCCGTGGACGAAGTTCAGGCCGCTGCCCTTGATCTTCAGGCGGATCTGCTCGCGCGGCGCAAAAGCTTTGTAGGGAGCCGTGCCCTTCAGGAAGCGCACGGGCAGCAGGTGCTCGGCCTCGGCGTCCGGCGTCGTGATGACGTAGCGGCGGGCCTGCTCGATGACCTGGTCCTTCTGGAGGCCGCTGCTGGCCTTGCTGTCCTCCGTGAGCGGCTCCGCCGTGTAGAGGAAGCCGTGGTCGGCGGTCAGCAGGATGCTCGTGCCAGTGAATTCATTGACGATGATGCGCACAAGGTTCTTGAGCTCGGCAATGGCCTCCTCGCAGGCGGGGAAGACCTTCTTGTCATCCGTGTGGCTGGCTGCGTCGATGGTGTCGTGGTAGATGTAGACGACGTTCATGCCGCGCACCTTGGCGGAGCGCTCGCTGCGCTTCATGCTGATGAGGTCTGTGGCTTTGAGGGCGATGCTCTTGGGATTGGTGGCCTTGAGCACGGCATCGCGGTTCGGTGCATCGGTGGACTGGCCATCAACGAGCACGGCGAGGCCGCTTCCCGCTGGCGTGGCCGTCAGCTCCTTATGCGGCAGCAGGGCAGCCATGCCGAACTTCGTGATGCTCGGGAACATGGACTGGCAGCTCGTGAGTTGGACCTCGCTCGGGATGTCGCGCTCGAGCTCCTGAGCAAGTGTCGCGGCGACTTCGTAGCGCATGGCATCCGAGATGATGACGAAGATACGGCTTTTGAGCGGCGCAATCTTGTAGCGGTAGAACGTCTCCTGCTCGGGCACCTCCTGTATCTTGCCGTAGGCTGCGAGGTCATGGGCGCAGTTCTTCGTCCAGTTCTCGCCGAGGCGCTCCAGATAGCCTTCGGTATACGCGGCCTCGACGATCTGCGCGAGCTGCTTGTAGCGGTCGTCGAGAGCCGTCGGCAGGGCGGACTGGAGGAGCTTGGCGAACGCGGTGTGGAACTTCCGATAGTAGGCATCCATGCGGTAGTAGTCGCTCGTGTAGGCGTGCCAGATTTCCTGTGCGCTCGTCAGGTGGAAGCCTGCGGCGTGGCTGCGCAGGAAGTCCGTCATGTGGCCAACCTCGACGAGGGCGTCGTAGCAGTCTTCGTGCTCCTCGTACCAGAAAGTCGTCCGGCGGCGCTCGACGACCTTCGTTAGCGCATCCGGGTCCAAGAGGTTGTCGATGGCATCCTGCAGGAGTTTCGCCAAGATGATGGCATCGATGCAGGGGAAGAAGTCAAAGGTGCCGAGCTCGCTGAGCGAGAGGTCCTTCAGCCGGTGGACGAGGTTGAGCGAGCGCTCGACGCGCTCGGCGACGGGGCGGAACTCGCGACGGCGCACGCCGTGCATCCATTCCGAGACGAAGTCAAAGCAGTACGTCTCGAAGCCCTGCCCGCGAAGCTCCCCAATCTCGCGGAAGGCACGCTCCGGTAACACGCGGCTCGCAGCCGTGACGAAGAGGTGGAGCAGCAGTCTCTCGAGGCTGCTGTCCTCCTGCTCGTCATACCCGGTGGCCTGGCGCACCATCGACCAGAAGATGGCGCTGAGGTCGTAGGCGGCGAGGCGCTGATACGCTTCGTTTGTCTCGAGCGCATAGCCGTTCTCGAAGACGGCGCGCAGGATGTCGCCGGGGTCGGTGCTCTTGCTCTTCGTCAGGACGGCCATCATGGCGAGCATCACCTGGGCCGGTGAATAGCGGTGGGCCATCATGGCGGTGAACTTTTCGCGGCGCGCGGCCGCATTGAAGAACTTGCGGTATTTCTTGAAGAGCTTCCGGTACTGCATCTCATCCGGCATCTCCATCTCCCGCATCCACATCGAGACGAGGTCGGCGCGGAACGACTCGCTCGCAAGCTCGAGGTCGAGCAGCCAATTGTCCTCCTGCCGTTCGTAGGAGAAGGGAACATAGACGAGGTAGTTGCTCGTGAGGTCATCATGCGAGAGCAGCTTCTTCGCGAGAAATGCATTGCGTCCTGTCAGCACGAGCACCTTGGCATGCTGGAGCTTGACGCCCGCGATCTCCTCGCGGAACTCTCCCTCTGGGTCCTGCCAGAAGATGATGCGCCGCTCGTAGTACTCCCGCAGGGGGAGGTCAAAGCGACGGTCGAGTTCCTTTATGATATCTTCTAATTCCATGGTTCATTCCTTTTGTTTCACTTGATCTTGGCGAGCACGTCGGCGAAGAGCGCGTAGTTGTGCTTGACGCCGTCGTCGAGGTCAATCTCCTGGCGCAGGTCGGCATAGTGGTGAATCTTCTCCTCGTAGGCGTGGATCTCGTCGAACTGATCCTGCAGGCGCTTGAGCTCCTTCTTGTACTTGTTTTTGTCGGCCTGCGTGGCAGCCGTGTCGACGCGCTTCTTGTAGGTCTCGATGCGCGTCTTGTAGAGCTCCTGCTGCTTGTAGACGTAGCCTGTGCGCAGGCGCGCCATCGTGTCGCGGTCGTAGCGGTGGATGTAGACGAGTGCCTTGAAGCTGTTCTTCCTGCCTGCATCGAAGAGCCAGTAGATCGGCCGCTTCTTGTAGGTCTTGCAATGGTCCTTGTAGAAGTCGTTGAGGAAGTAGCTGCGGATGTTCTCGAGCGGGCTGCCCTTGCCACCGAGCGCGTCCGAGATGAACTGCAGGTTCTCCTGATAGTGCTCCTCGCCGTAGACCGTCCTGAGCCAGGTGCAGAAGCGGTCGACGATGTCGTCCTCGAAATACTCGTCATCGCAGATCGGGATGATGTCATCCTCGTCCGGCCGGAACGTGGGATACTTTGACCAGTCGAACTCCCCGCCCGCATAGGCAAGCCCCGGCACATCGAGCGAATAGCGGCCAAACATGCAGCCGACTGCATACGAGAGCAGCGACTTCACGACATCCGACTTCGTCAGCACGTAGTTGTTGCCCTTCATCGCGTCGGGAATGTCGTCCTTCGAGTCGTAGATGCGCGCGACCGTCACATCCTTGTCGGCAACGTCGGGCGTCAGCTCATCTTGCAGGTCGTAGATGTTGATAAAGATGCGGTTGAGCTTTTCTTCGTTGGACTTGAGCGTAAAGAAACGTTTCTCGCAAGTAGTTTTGTAGGAATTATAGCAGTTAGAAAGTGCGACATTGGCACCCGTAGAGAGAAGGGGATGCTTAACAAAATCCCACGATGTTTCAAAAGAATCCCAGTCATTTTTGGCTATTTTTACATTATTGGTGATTTCGTTATATTCAATGGAAAAGATATCTTCATGAATTGGAATTACTTTTATATCACCTGCTTGAAAATGCATGCTAGGTGCTATTATATCGAGTATTTTTTTACTTACACAACTATTTAACATGCCGAGAAGAGGCCAGCTTGGATTCTTCTCAAAGATTAGCGCAGGACTAACATCATCAAAGAAAATATTTTTTGGGTCATATCTAAAAGATGGAGCTCCAGTAGAGATGCCTGACCAGACAAAATGTTCATTATTATAATATCTTGATGCCCCCATTCCAGCATGTGGATTATTCTTTAATTGTTCTCCATCGTTTTTCCAGAAAATAACATAAGAAGAATTACCATACCATTTCCTGTATAGCCCCCCTTTTGAATATTTTCTCCATTTCTTTTCAATTGAATTTATTGCAACTTCATGCCATATTCTTAAATATTTATTGTTATTTCCTGTAAAGCACCCCTTACAAATTTTTTTTACATAGTCTTCTATGGGGGGATTTTTAAACACTGTATAAAATTTATCGCTTAGCCAATAAGAAATTAGCGTACCAGGTATCTTTTTAAAATTTTCTACATCAGTAATATAAATATGTTCTTTTTGAAGAAATAATTCTTCTTTTTTTTGTTGGTTATTTCCTTCGAGTAGTCTAACATATTTTCCACAATAATGAGAGATCTGGTTTTTCATAAGAATAAAAGAAGTTGTTTGTACAACCTCACCGCCAATTTCTTCAAAGGCACGTGCACCAAGATGCGCCATGTTTATAATTGTTTGTGTTATAATTTTTTTTCGTAACTTTTCATATGAGGAAAGAAACATCCAAGCATGCTGAGTAATCATGGCCTGAAATGCATTTTTATACAAGAAGTCACGGCACCGTTCGATAAAGACAGCGAAAAGATCCCCTTTACTGGCGGGATAATTTTTTTTGAGATAAGTATTAAGAGTAGTATCCATACCACCGCCCATATACGGCGGATTTGTCACGCAGACATCATATTTATCGCTCATGATTTTTGCCTGTTTGATCAGCGTCGGCATTCGATCAGCAATTTTGCCAATCCAGGCGGACACGGCCAAATCACTCGCTCCGTGCTGCTGAATCTCTTCAATATAGTCGAGCAGGCCGTCGTAGTTGGCCTCTTTGACGGTCAGGATGGAGCCGTACTCTTTGGCGTCTTGGAAGGTGTCGATGAGGTAGTCGGCCAGCTTGATGAACTGGTTCTCGAGACTCAATTGGTTGCCGCTCATGTCCATGGCGTCGTCCGACCATTTCCGCAGGCCGTTGCTCTCCTGGATGGCGCAGAGGTGTGGCTCGATGTGCTTCCTGAGGATGCGGTGGTTGTAGTGCCAGGCGCGCATCATGACGGCGAAGTAGGCGAGCTGGTAGGCGCGGTCGTCGATGTCGAGGCCGTAGAGGTTGTTCTGCAGGATGAGCTCAGGGATGGCGCGCTCGCCGAAGCCTGCGTCCTTGTAGATCTGGACGAGGACATCGAAGGCATAGACGAGAATATGGCCACTGCCCATGCAGGGGTCGATGACCTTGATGTCGGTGGGGGCGAGGTCTTTGCGCTCGGCGCGGAGTTTCCTGAGTTCGGCGGCGACGGCTGGCTCCTGCTTGGCTTCGGGGAGATAGTACTTCCAGTCCATCTTCTCTGCGAATTCTTTTTCATACTGGCTTGGCTCGTCGCCAGCTTTGCCATTCAGGGTGGCTTTGCTGTTCAATAACGTATGACTGTTGAGAATCATGCCAGTGGTGCGATTGGCTTCATTGTGCTCAATCCAGATGCGGCCGAGGGAGTTCTCGACCATGTAGCGGACGATCCAGTCGGGGGTGAAGAGCTGGGTGGCGGCGGGGATATTCTCCTTGCTGACCTTGACGTTCTTCTTGAGTGCGGCGAAGACGGCGTCTTTCGGCTCGCTGTTGTAGTACTGGTAGAGCCAGCCGATGATCTGCACGGCGTCGCGCCAGTCGTCTTCGGGGATGGATGTGACCATCTGCTCGATGACGCTGCCCTGGCGCAGCAGATTGTCGGGCAGCAGCAGCTCCGTGTAGTCCTCAATCTGCTCGAACATCGCGGGCAGGATACTGCCGAGGGCGTTGCACTGCGTGATGAGCAGGTACTTGTAGAGCTCATCCGTCTTGTCCTGCTCCTTGAGCGTGAAGACGATTTCCTTGTTGAGCCCTTCGAGGTTGTCCATCGTCAGGCATTCCGCGAGGATCTGCGGACGGAAGGCCCCCTCGCTGTCTGTGAAGACGCGCACCCTTGTTGGCAGGACGCCGTTGACTTCCATGTAGCGCAGGGCCGCGAAGCGGTTGAACCAGGTGTAGGCCGCCTCGTCCATGACCGACTCAAAGCCCTTCTCCTTGACGCGGTTCACGAGCGTCCGGCGCTGCTTGAGTTCTACAGTCGAGAGCAGATGGCCGTTGACCTCCTTCTGCTCCGCATCGAGCTCCTGCTCGCCATCGACACCGTAGAGATAAGCCCTCTGCGTCACGCGCGCAATGAGCTCCTTGCGCGCCCAGATGGCAAATTTCTTGATTGCATTCTTATCCATAGAAGGGACTCCTTTATTTCAACTGGATCTCGTCCACATTGGCAAGCTGTGCTTCGAGCTTTTCGCGGACTCGATTGAGGTACGTCTCGATATCGGCTTTGCTGCGCAGGGTGGCAGGCATGAAGGTTGTCTGTCTGGCGACCACTTTGACCTTTGGCGGCTTTGGCGGCGAGGTGGGCGAGTTGCCCGGCTTCTTGGAGGGCGACGGTTTGTCCGAGGCATTGTCAGCAGCGTGCTTGATTTTCTCTTCGTGATTGTGGATGGTGTCCGTGATACCGCGCACGAAAGAGTCCTGCTTGTCCAAGAGCGTCTGGGCGACGCCCTTGAGCTCGATGATGGTGGCTTTTTCCTGAAGGGTCTGACGCTGTCTCAGGTAGTAGCCATTGGCTGCTTCGACCTGCTCTTTGACGTATCCGACTTTGCCGGCTGCCTCGTGGATGTTTTCCATGCACTGGTTGATGATATCGCAGTCCTCCTGACGGACGGTCTGGAGCATCTCACTGTGGGCGGCGCGGACGGTATCGATGAGGCCGCGCAGCTGCGGGATGCGCGTGTAGTCGTAAGAACGGTTTGGCTGTACGAGCAGGATGGCGCGGATCTTGTCAAGCTGCTTGACAGTCTCAGGTTTCTCCTGCAGGTATTCCATGTCGAGCTCCATCGTCTTCTTGAAGTAGAAGGCTTCGTTGAAGAGGTCCGCCTGACTCTCGAAGAACTGCTCGACATTGTCGAGGTCGTCGATGATCTCGTCGAAGTCGTCCTGTACGGCCAGCAGTTCGTCGATCAGGGCGATGTTGTCGGTCTGCTTCACGAGGACGCGCTGGATGAGGCCGATGGCCTGCTTCAGCGTGCTCTTGCCCGGATACTGGATGCTGCTGAAAACGGCGTAGTGCTTGAGCAAATCCTGATAGTCGCGCAGCTTCTCGTTCAGGTGATCCAGGACGAATTCGACGAGGCCGTTCTCGTCCTTCGGGATGTCGATGCACTGAAGGTAGTCCTCGAGGAAGGCAGCAGCCTCATTGATCTTCTGGGCACTCATGAGCTTGTGCTTCTTGACGACGGTCCTGCCAATCTCCGTGCGCTTGCGCAGCATGTCGACGAGGCGCGGGTCCTTCGCGCGGACGGTCTCGCCGGCGTACTTGACAGTGACTTTCTGATGGTAGATCAGCATGGCCATGATGGCGGCGATGTCGATCTCACGCCAGCCGTAGGGGATGTCCTGATAGCGTTTCTGGATGTCGCCCATCGTGGTCTTCATCTTCTGCTGCAGGCGGAGCTCGAGGTATTCTTCCATCTTGTTGGCCGCGGCGGCGTTCTCTTCCTTGCCCGTGTACATGGAGAGCTGGGAATCGCCGTGCAAGATCTGGGTGATGTCCTCATCTGTATCGACATGCTGTGTGATGAGGTCGAGGTATTTGTAGACATGCTTGACGAGGTACTGCAGGGCATGGTTGATCTTGCTCTTGGCATCGCCGGAATGCGGTGTGAGCTTCTCGCCGTCGACGTAGAAGCGGCCCTGCTCGATGGCTTCGGCGATGTCGCCCGTGACGCGCGCTTTGAGTTTGGCGGCATTGTCTTCTTGGACGGCGAGGATGCCCTTGACTGTCGAGGTCTGCTGCTTGCTCAGCGAGATGTTGACGTACTGCTCGATGCGCATGGCTTCTTCCAACAGCTCGTAGTAGCGCGACTCCTCGGAGAGCACAATGATGGCACGGCCCTTCGACTCGGTGATCAGGCGCAGTTCATTGTGGATCTTGTCGGAGGCAGCCGTCAGGAACTGGACGGTCATGCCACCCTGCGTGCTGCCGAGCGTGACATCGTCGACCATCCGGATGAACGGGAAGTCGTAGATATCGTAAGAGAGTTTTTTGGCCGGATAGATCTCGCCGTAGATGATCTCGCCGATTTTCTCTGTGATCTTGGACGGATCGACATCTGTCGTGTCGATGTTGCGCTGGATGTCCTGCTCTTCATCCGTCAGGAACTTGAAGACATCGCCCGTGCGGTTGATGTAGTGCTGCTTGAGCAGGCGGTCGAGGGATTCATTGATCTTCTTGCGCATGAGCAGCTTGTCGATGTCGACATGATCGGCCATCAGGATCATGATGTTGTCGGCGTTGCCGGGCAGGTCATTGCTGACGTAGCGGATGAGGTAGAGGCACTTGAGCACGGCGACGTCGTAGGGCTCAAGACCTGCGGCTTGGGCCGCGGCCTTCTCGCAGCGGTCGATGACGCGGTTGATGGAGCTGTCGAGGAAGCCGCGCATCGTGTCGTAGAAACGGTAGAATGGAGCGAGGGCGCGCTCATCCTGCTGCTGGATGGCGATGGCCGCCTCTTGGAAACTCGAGAGCATGGAGCGTTCGCCGCCAGCGAGGTGTTTGCCCGTGTTGCCGTGCTTGCGGACTTCGTAAAAGACTTTCTGCAAGAGCAGGAACTGATAGGGGACAAACGGGTAGTTCGCCGTGAAGGCTTCTTCAGAGGGGAAGCCCTTGAGGTCGGAGGTGGCGTTCTGGAACATGAAGAGGTTGTCGAGCGAAGCGCGGTTCTCCTCGAACGCCTTGGCGAGAACGCCTTTCGCTTCTGCGTTCTTGGCGAGGATGCGGCGCTGGATGACTTCGTCGACCGATGACGAGGAGAGGGAGAGGCGCGTCTTGAAGCGCGCCATGATGCGGGAGAACTCGTCCTGACGGACTTTGACGACCTGGTCAAGCGCTTCCTGACCCGTCGCCATGACCCAGACCTTGCCGTGGCACTCGGAGCCGAGCTTCTCAGTCAGGGACTGGAAGTTCAGCAGCATGTCGGTGTCGGTGCCGATGTACTGGCCGACTTCATCGGCCATGAAGAGCAGGCGATAGTCGTCGGGCTTGCGCTCGACGTATGCCTTGATTTCCTTGACGAGCTGCGCGATGCTGATCTCGGCCTTCTCGGTGCCGTTGAACCAGTCGCGCGCCGACTGCTCGCTCATGCCGAGAACGCGCTGCAGGACTTCGACGATGTCGTCTTCGAGGAAGCCGAAGACGTCGCGCGACTCCTGCCAACTCGCGCCGTGGACCTCCTCGAAGACCTGCTGGAATTCCTCCCACTTGCCCTGCTGGCTGATGAACTGCTCCAGTCGGGCCGTCTTGAGGTCTTCGCCGTAGAAGCCGAGGTGATTGTAGAACATCTTCGCAAAGACGCGCAGGACGGCTGTCTTCGTCTTGTCGCTCGGTCCCTCGATGTCGATGTTGAAGAGGATGGCGTCGGTGTGACCGGTCGCCGTCCGCTTGATCTCCTGCTGGAGCTTCGGATCGTCGGCGACTTTTGCGAGGAAGCGCTCGGAGGTGTGGATGCCGCCGACTTCCTTGTCCTGCAATAAATAGGAAAGCATCTTGAGGAAGTGGGATTTACCACTTCCGAAGAAGCCGGAGATCCAGACGCCGATGTCGGCTGTCGGACGGTCATAAGCGGAGCTATAGTAATCGAAAAAGGCATGGAAGTGCTTGCGCAGCTCGGCGGTGATGACGTACTCGTCGAGCTCCTGCTCGAGGACGGCTTCGTCGGACTGGTCGACCTTGATGACACCATTGATGGAGCGGTTGATGTCCTTCTCAAACATATTCTTGATCTGCATGACTTTGACCCCTTATTTTTATTGGATGAAGAATGCACGGTAGTAGGAGTGCGCTTTCAGTCGGTTGAACAGGCGCAGCTCGTGGCCGTCGTATTCGCCCGGATAGAGGACGAAGATCGGCATGTTGGAGAAATGCGGCTGCATGGCGTTGAGCAGCTGATGGGTGCGCATGAACGGGAAGACGCTGCCGATGCCCGTGAGGAGCAGGACATCCTTATCGCCGTGTGGCTCGTACTGCATTTCCCGGATGAAGGCGTCGACGGTGGCGAACTTCTGGATCTCGGCGAGCAGCTTCTGCGGCCCTTTCTTCTCTTCCATGTTCGGGATGGCCTTCATGATCTTCTTCTTCTCGCAGATCTGCAGGAAAATCTCATAGAGGTTGAAGACCTTGAGATTGCAGGCGAGTGTCGACTCCTGTAGCTTCTTGACGAAGTGGCGCACAATCTGCTCGTCCTCTGGATCGTAGCCGTAGATGCGGATGTTCTCTTCGTTGGAGAGACCTTCACCCGAGATGACCTTTGGGTCGTTCATCATCGCGCGGATCTCATCGAGTTTTGCTTTTGTCATGATGAACCTCCTCAAAGTACGTGGAATGCGGGCAGCATCCACTCGTCATGGTGGCATTCGAGGACACGGCGGACGGGAGCCTGCAGGATGACGGGCTGCAGCTCCTTGGCGCGCGGATTCGCGAGGTAGCCGTTCTGCAGCAGGATGTTCATCAGCACGCTGCTGAGCTTCTTGACCGTCTCTTCGCTCCAGGTCGCCGCTTGGTCGTTCTGCTCGGCCAGATGGAGGAAGAAGATGCGGATGTCCGCACGGCTGAAGTTCGGATCGTGCCGGCGGTATTTCTCGCCGATGACCGTGACGAGGAAGTCGGCCACCAGACGGCTGTCGCGCATCATCGCGTAGAGGCAGAGCTGTCGGGCAGTCGAGAGCGGCTCCTTGGCAATCATGTGGACGGCAACTTCGTCCTCGAGTCCGCGCAGGCGTCGCACACAGGGGCGTATCAGGCTGCGTATGGACTTTTCCGTCGGCAGCTGGAACAGATTCTCGGCCATGATCTTCTGATAGATGGCATCATCCGTCAGCCCGTCATCCATGAGCTGCGCCACAATCCGCGTTTCCCGGAACAAGAACTGCTCCCGCGTCAGCGCAGCGCTGTACTTCTTTGTCATCATCGGTCATTCTCCTTTTCTCACATATGCCTTCATTATATACTATTTTGGGCTCTAGTCCAAATTTGGGCCTTTGTCCCAAGGTCAGTTGTCAATCCCCGCGAATCCTAGTAGAATGGAGGTAGAAAGGCAGGTGGGGGCATAGAAGCAGCAGTTGGAAGAGGAATACGGCATCCGTCTGACAGAGGATGAGACAAAGGAGTTGAAAAAAATGTGCAACTTGAGCGAAGGTGTCTATAATGACGGTGTTTATGATAGGGCGAAGGAAGACTTGAAGAATCTCATCCAGAGCACAGGTTGGTCCTTAGCAAAGGCGATGGAGATGCTGCACATCCCGCCTGAAGAGAAAGAACATTACGAGCAAGAGATGAAGAAGGGAAATTTTAATCATGACAGAAGGATATACTCCGCCCTTTCATATGACAGAAGGGATTACGAGTCTGACTATTGAAATCGGGCAATATCTCGGAGTTATTACTGCCTTTGAAATGCTCCATCCAAGCCCTGTTCTCCGACGTGAAAATCGGATTCGCTCCATCCATTCTTCTCTTGCTATTGAGCAAAACACTTTGACGCTGGACCAGGTGACAGATGTCATCGATGGAAGGCGGGTCCTAGGGCCGCCTCAGGATATCCGCGAAGTAAAAAATGCCTATGAGGTATATGAAGCAGTTGCCAATTTTGACCCGTGTAGTGAAAAGGACCTTTTGCGCGCGCATAAAATGATGATGGATGGTCTTGTGACGGAGGCAGGGAGATTCCGATCCGGTAATGTCGGCATCTATGATGGCAAGCAGCTCATCCATGCCGGTACACCGGCAAAATACGTCCCGGAGCTGATGGAGGAGCTGTTTACTTGGCTGAAAAAGACAAAATACCATCCGCTAATCAAGAGCTGCATCTTTCATTATGAGTTCGAGTTCATTCACCCCTTTGCAGATGGCAACGGCAGGACTGGTAGACTCTGGCAGTCTCTAATCCTTCAGAAGTGGCAGCCTATCTTTGCTTGGCTGCCCATCGAAACCCTTGTCCACGAGAACCAGCGTGAATACTACCGTGTGCTTCAGATTGCCGATAATGCCGGGGAATCTACTCTTTTTGTGGAATTCATGTTGCGTATGATTCGGAATGCGCTGCAAGAGGTAGCTGTGGCGCAGGAAAAGAAAAAAAAGGACGAGCTTGTCGCTGTGAGCGAGCACGCCCCTCACAAGGTGAACGATAAGGTGAACGATAAGGTGAACGATAGGGTGAATGATAGGGTGAATGATAAGGTGAACGATAGGGAGCACCAGCTACTCACTTTGCTCAGAGAAGATCCTGGATGTACCGTGACCCATCTCGCTGAAAAACTCTGCCTCAGCAGGAAGACTGTCAGCGGCTATCTGCAAAAGCTGCAAAAGAAAAACATCATTACCCGCGTTGGCTCGTCGCGGCGTGGATATTGGAACATCGTAAAGACTGACGGAGAGTAGCATTATGAAGAAGGCACCAGCACTGGTCAAGAAGCAGTAGCTGGAAGAAGCATACGGCATCCGTCTGACAGAGGATGAAACGAAGGAGCTGAGCAAGATGTGCAATTTGAGCGAAGGTGTCTATAATGATGGATTTAATAATGGAGTCAATGTCGGCACACTTAATAAAGCGAAGGAGGACTTGCAGAATCTCATCGAGAGTACAGGCTGGTCTTTGGAGAAAGCGATGCAGGCATTGCGCATCCCTCTCGAGGAGAAAGACCATTACGAGAAGGCGCTGAAGAAGCAGCATTAACGTCAGATATCGTACTGTGCCTAGTGCGATAAAACAATATGTAAAGAGACTGACAAAGCCGATGAGAAGAAAGGATGAGAATACATGACATTCATGGAGTTGGCCAAGGAAAGATATTCGGTTCGGAAATTCAGTGACAAGCCAATCGAAAAGGAAAAACTGGACGCTATCCTGGAGGCGGGACGCATAGCTCCTACCGGCCACAACTACCAACCGTATCGAGTATATGTCCTCCAGAGCCCAGAAGCACTGGAGAAAATCCGGGGCCTCACGCGTTGCGCCTTCAATGCGCCGGTGGTGCTGATGGTGACGGTGCGCAAGGACGAAGAATGGGTCAACCCTTTTGAACACAGCATCCGGGCCGGAGAGCAGGATGCCAGCATCGTGGCCACTCATATGATGCTGGAAGCCTGGGAACTTGGTATCGGGTCCTGCTGGGTGAACTTTTTCCCGGTGACGAAGACGGCGGATGCCTTCC
>ERZ772901.1694-NODE-1694-length-16041-cov-36.487802_pt1 | contig 16041 bp, 12 predicted proteins | sample MGYA00512123_ERZ772901 | MGnify/ENA primary metagenome ERZ772901 (study PRJEB29015, sample SAMEA2737711) | human gut metagenome | biome: human gut; feature: human-associated habitat; material: faeces | place: China | collected 2012 ...
TGTTCGAAAAGCTGCCGGTGCCGTTCGGCCTGGTGCGCTACGGCGTGGCCCCCGACCACCCTTCCATCAAATTCATCGCATCCGCTCTCGAGAAGACGCTCGACAACCCGGACATCCACCTGTACTGCGACGTGGAATTCGGCAAGGACGTGACGCTTGACGAGCTGCTGGAACGTTACGACGCGGTGCTGTTCGCCACGGGTGCCGTCGAAGACAAGCCGCTCGGCCTGCCGGGCGCCGACTTGGACGGCGTGTACGGTGCCGCCAAGTTCGTGGAATGGTATGACGGTTACCCGACCGGCGCCCGCGAATGGCCGCTCGATGCCGAGGAAGTCGCTGTGATCGGCGGCGGCAACGTGGCCATGGACGTGGCGCGCGAGCTGATGCGCAACGCCGACGACCTGAAGGAACGCACCGACATTCCGGACAACGTGTACGAAGGCATCAAGGCCAACAAGGCCAAGACTCTGCATCTGTTCATCCGCCGTGGCGTGGCTCAGGCCAAGTTCTCCGTGCAGGAGCTGCGCGAAATGGAGAAGCTGCCGGGCGTGCAGCTGATCATCAACGAAGACGACTTCGATCTGGACGACGACACTATCGAGGAGGCCGGCAAGGACAAGCTGACCCGTCAGATGGTCGAGGAGCTGTTCACCATCCGCGAGATGGCCGAGGACATGGAAGACGACGGCGACACCGATTTCGAAGGCAACCCGGCGGATCGCAAGTACTACATCCACTTCAATTCCGCTCCGGTCGAAGTGCTGGGCGAGGACGGCAAGGTCAAGGCGATTCGCGTGGAGAAGACGACGACTTCCGCGGACGGCAAGATGACTCGCACCGGCGAATTCGAAGAGTACCCGGTGCAGGCCGTGTATCACGCAATCGGCTACAAGCCGGCCACCGCGCCGGGCATCGCGTACGACGAGCGTCGCGCGCACCTGGCCAACGCGAACGGCGACGGCCGCATCACCACGGAGGCCTCCGGCGAGGGCGCGCAGGTGCGTGAGCGTCTGTACGCCACCGGTTGGGCCAAGCGTGGTCCGGTCGGCCTGATCGGCTCCACCAAGTCCGACGCGCTGCTCATCGTCACCAACATGCTGGAGGACCTGTCCAAGGCCGCCGAAGGCGGTCGCGTGGCCGCTGACCGCGATCCGGAATCCATCGACCGTCTGCTGGCTTCCCGCGGTGTCAAGCCGATCGACTTCGCCGGCTGGAAGAAGGTCGACGCGTTCGAACGTGCCGAAGGCGCGAAGGAAGGCCGCGAGCACAAGAAGGTCATCGACCCGGAGCAGATGCGCGCGCTGGCGCATGCCTGAATCGGGCCGGCTGGAATTAGGGTGGGAGTGCTGACTTCCTGACACCCTAACTCCAAGCCTTTTAACGCAATCTAGTAACGCCCTGCACATCCGATTCCTCTGAATCGGACGTGCAGGGCGTTAGTTTTTGCCGCTTTAGTGGTCGATTTTCGGCGGACTGGTCGCGTAGCGTGCGTTTTCGATCGCACAACCGCCCGTTTCTCCAGAATCGGACGTACGCGGTCGTTTTGACCTATTACCCCCGAAGTTCGGGTCCATGCGCTAGGCTGACCCCAGTGAAACGCGGTGCGCAATATCATCGCAAACGGATGCGGGCATTGAAATCTAAGGTTGTGAAGTCGGCATGAACTTTGGAAAACACGTCAAGCGCAAGGCACTGTACTGCTGTTCCGTGTCCGTCGTGGGCCTGCTGATCGCCTGCCTGATCGGCTTCGCCATGGACGTGGGTCTTGTCGATGTGCATCTCGAAGAGGAAGCCCACGCAGCGGCGTCCTCGGGAACGTCTTCGGAAACGTCCTCCACGTCGGGCGCGCTTAAGAAAAACAGCGCGCCGCAATCGCAGACACAAGCCGTCTCGTCGCCGACGCAGGTTGCGCTGGACGGCATTTCCGCAGTCGAGGGCAGCGCCACGATCACAACGCAGGGCTTCACGATAAGCGCCGATTCGCAGGCCGCCGTGCAGTCTCAAATCGCCACTTTCGAAGCCGACGGATATACCGCATCATTCGTGCTCGCCGACATCACGACCGGCCGCACGATCGCATACAACGCTGATGCACAGATCTATTCGGCCTCGTCGGCGGAGGCGCCATACCTGATATCGCTGTTCTCAACGGGCACCGTCGACCTGAACAGCGTGGCCCAATCCGCTGACGCGCAGTCCGCCACCGTCCACCAAAAGGTCGACGCCGTCCTGCGCAATTCCGACAACGCGTCTTACGACTGGCTGTACAAAACGTATGGCCTCGACTGCTTCAACACGTGGGCCGAACAGGCGGGCGCGGCTTCCAGAATGGGTGATCGCGGCGGGTACCTGTTCACCTCCGCGCGCGACATGGCCAAACTGTGGACCGCCGGATACGGTTTCCTGTTCGCCGGGCAAACGGCGGGGGTGCAGAACATCACGCCCGAATCGCTGCAATGGCTGTCCGGAGACATGACGAATTCGCTGAACTCCTGCATCCACGCGGCCCTTGGCGATGCGGACACCGTGTACACGAAGGCCGGATGGATCAACGGCGAAGGCGGTTTGTACGCGCTGAACGATGCCGGACTGGTGATGTCGCAGTCGGGCACGTACGTGCTGGCGGTGCTGACGAACGCGTGCGACCGCAACGATTTGCTGACCAGCCTGATCGGCACGCTTGACGCAGTGCATTCAGGGGATATGCGGGGGTAATACGTTTCAAGTTGGGGTGACTCTCGCCGTGCCGCAGATAGGTCTATGGCCGATGCTGTAGCGTCGTTGCGTGGCATGTTTCTAGATGTTGCAAATCCACCCTTCAGCTTGTATACAGCAAAATCCCAGCCTGAATTCCTAGGCTGGTGGCCATGAACGGCAAATTGCAGGTGCACGGCCATTGCAATGGCTTGAAAACAACGCTTTTGTTCGCGTTGATGTGGGGCGTCATCATGCTCATCTGGTGGGCGACCGGCGCCAGTCAAAGCACGCTCGGCTACTACATTCTCATCGGCCTGGGCTCCACGTTCGTCTCCTACTGGTTTTCCGACAAACTGGCGATCGCCAGCATGCACGCTCGACAGGTGAGCGAGCGGGAAGCCCCTGTACTATACAAGATCGTCCGCGAGCTATCGGCGAAGGCAGGCAAGCCGATGCCGCGCATCTACATCGCCCCCACCATGAGCCCCAACGCGTTCGCGACGGGGCGCAACGAACGACACGCGGCGGTCTGCTGCACGCAAGGCATCCTACAGACGCTTAACGAACGTGAGATTCGCGGCGTGCTCGGACACGAACTCATGCACGTCTACAACCACGACATTCTGACGTCCGCAATCGCCTCCGCCATGGCCACCGTCATCTCGTACCTCGGCTACTCGCTCATGTATTTCGGCGGCGGCCGTTCGCGTGACGACCGCGACGATTCGGCGTCCGGCGGCTTGGGATTGCTGGGTGTGCTGCTGAGCACGATTCTGGCGCCGATCGCAGCGTCGCTGATACAGATGGCAATCTCCCGCACACGCGAATACGACGCCGACGAAGACGGTTCCAAGTTGACGGAGGATCCGGAAGCGCTCGCTTCCGCGTTGAGCAAGATTTCCGGCGGCGCAGCCGCGATGCCGATGGAGAAGACCGCCGGCACGCAGTCGGTGGCTGCGATGATGATCGCCAGTCCGTTCTCCGCGGAGGGCTTCTCGCGCCTGTTTTCCACGCATCCGCCGATTCAGGACCGCATTGCGCGGCTCATGCAGATGGGTCAGGAGATGCGGCAGCAGGGCGTGCAGTCCGGATATTTGGCCGGTGGCTATGCCACGAGCGGCGTTGCGGCGGCGGATATTCGGCAAGGCGGACGTTCTGCGATGGCTGGTGCCGGTGGGCCGCAATTTGGAACGCAGTATGGATTCGCGCATGATTCGGGCGGCTCGGCTGGCAGATATTCTCGCGACTATTCGCAGCGGCCGCGTGGTTGAGTCTCCGTGATATTGCGGAAAATTGGTATCGCATGTCGGTCTGTGTCCGCATACGCATCCGTTGCGTGCTAGACTAATGGCTCGTGCCCAAAAGGCACACCTTGCGGATGTAGTTCATCGGTAGAACGAAAGCTTCCCAAGCTTTAAAGGCGGGTTCGACTCCCGTCATCCGCTCCATTCGGAACCCTTGGAATCGTTGGAATTTCAAGGGTTTTTCTATTGTCGTAAAAGACCCGTGAAGCCAACTTCGCGTCGCGCAACTGTCGGTTGCGTCGCAAAATTTGGTTGCGAATCGCAATGCAACCGCAAGATGGTGGCGTGGAACGCGACGTTTGTGACAAGCTGCTGATGCTTTGCGACATGTTCGGCGTGACGTTGGATGATTTGGTCATGGGCGACGTGCGCGCGTCGGCGGGCTGTGGGGGTGCGGGACGCGTGGGCTGTGTGGATGCGGGACGCGTGGGCTGTGTGGATGCGGGACGCATGGACTTGGCTGCCGATACGGCTGGTGTGGCAGCGTCGGATGGGGTGGTTGACTCTGCTGTTGGCGCGGTTCCGGGGGTAATCGGGTTCGCGACATCGCAGGTTGCAGGAGTGTCCGATTCTGCAGAATCGGACACTCGTGGAGGGCGATGGGTAGGCTGGAGCCCGTGAACACGAACCAGAAGTCCCCCTCCGATTCCGGCGCAAACCACCCCACCGGCAACTCCTGCAATCCGCTACTCGGCCATGCCACATCACACGCGGCGACACTCATCGGCCTGTTCGCAATCGTCCTGTGGGGCTTCATGGCCGGCCTCGTGCGACTGGTCTCCGAATCGTTCGGCGCCACGCTCGGTTCGGCGCTCATCTACACCGTCGGTGGTGTCATGCTGTTCATTGTGCGCCGTCCGAAACCAATCCGCGAAGCGCCATGCAAGTACCTCATCGCAGGCGGACTCATGTTCATCGCATACGAGGCGTCAATCTCGCTGTCGATCGGCCTGGCCACAACGAACGCGCAATCCGTGGAAGTCAGCCTTGTCAACTACTTGTGGCCGACGCTGCTGGTGCTGATGACCGCAGCGGTATCGCACAAACGTGGTGCGGTCGCCAAAGCGATTCCTGGCGCGGTGATCGCAACCATCGGTGTGGCGATGGCGGTTGGCGGAGAAAGCCTTGATATGCAGGAAGCGGTCCACAATATCGCCAGTAACCCCCTACCGTATGTGCTCGCGTTTGTTGGCGCCTTTATTTGGGCGATTTATGCGACTTTTACGCCGTCGTTGTCCGGCGGTTACGACGGCACGACGATTTTCTTCTGCTGTGTGGCCGTTGTACTGTGGACCATCCATTTCGTTTCGGGAGACGGTTTGCCGGACACGGCGCCCGGCATCGGTGGATATGCTGCGCTGATTGCGTGCGCCGCTTCGATTTCGGGCGGCTACGCGTGCTGGGGATACGGCATGTTGCACGGCAGTATGGAAACGCTTGCGATTGGTTCGTACGCGACTCCGCTGTTTTCCACGGCTTCTAGCACGCTTCTGTTGGGCGTGGCGCTGGGCATGCCGTTCTGGATCGGTGTTGTGCTGGTGGTTGCCGGTTCTCTGATCAACGTGTGGTTTGCACGGTGCCCCTGAGTGTCCGTTTCTCCCGAATCGGACAACCTGGGGTGACCGGATGACGCGTGGGTGGCTGATTCGGGGGAATCGGACACTTGTTGGTGCGTGAGGAGGCGACATGTGGGGTAGTGGAGGCGCAGAGGAGCGCCGGGATGGCGCAGCGGTACGTAAGGGAAGTGACTGGGCAGGACAATGCCCTACGCATCCACGCTAGCTTAGGTTTTTGCCGGCTGGTCGATGGTGACGAATTCGTGGCTTTGGGTTTTCAGGTCGTCGATGATGGTGGGCAGCGCCTCCACGTGTACCAGCCGAAACCGATCTAAACCGGCTCAAACCAGCCCGTTCAAATCCGCCTCGTCACATCACCTTGGTGGACGCCAGATTGCGGCTCACCCAGTTGTTCAACCGGATCACCGGCTTGCGCAACACCAATCCCAGCAGCAGCGAAGGAATCAGGAACAAGGCGAGATACACCATGTCGAGCAGGTACTCATTGCCGTACGATCCGGCCATCGCGGCGTGCATGGCATCGATGGCGTGCGGGAATGGTAGGAACGGGTAGAGCATTTGGAAGAACTTCGGCAGCGTCTCGATAGGGAACGTACCGCCCGAACCGGCGACCTGCATCACCAGCAGCACCACGGCCACGGCCTTGCCGATATCGCCGAACGACACGGTCAGCGTATACACGATATTCGAGAACACGAGCGCGGCAAGCCACCCCACGGCAAGGAACTGCAGCGCATGATTCGCCTGCACGCCAAGGAAATACGTGTCACCCAGACAAACCAGTGTGCCCTGCAGCAACGCGAGCAGTGCGAAGATCGCGTACCGTCCGAAATACTCGTGATCGAGGCGCAGTCCCCAACGTGAGGCGTTCCCCGGGCCGGACGGGCCGGGGATGCGCGGCAGCGTGTCGCCCAAGCCCAGCACATGCGCCTTCTCGCGGTCCGAAATCGTCACTTTCAGCATGGCGCACAGGATGATCGCACCCACCCAGATTGACAGGATCGTATAGAACGGCGCCATGGCCGAACCGTAGTTCGCGATCGGGTACACCGAGACGCGATGCAGTGCGACGGGCGCGGAAATCAGCGTGGACAGTGTGGACGCGTTGGCGGTGGCCAGTGCACGTAGTTCGTCCGATTCACCCGAATCGGACGAACTGGCGTCGTTGCCACCATTGCCACCATCGCTGTTGCCGTCACCGGCGTTCCCGCCCGTCTCCAGCTTCGTGATCAGCTCCTTCACCGTCGCTGCCGACGAGTCGAGTTTCTTCGCGATCGCGCCGAGCGTGGAACGGATGGACGTCACATTCGTCCCCGCATCGCCCGTCACATCGTCCAGATCGTCGGCGGTGCCGCTCAGCTGGGTGATCATGCTGTCGGTTTGGGAGATCAGCGTGCTGACTGTGGAGGCGAGCGCGTCGATTTTCGGCTTGACGTTCGTGGCGTAATCGTCGCGCACATTGCTGATCGACTGCTTCGCGGAGGTGATGCGGTTCAGGATCTCCTTGCGGGAGCGTTCCGCGGCTGCGGTATCCTGCGTGACCTGCGTGGAAGCGTCTTTCAGCTGCTGCGCGAGCTTCTGCGAATCGCCTTTGGCGGCTTCCAGCAGCGTGATCTCCCGGTCGATGGCTTCCAGCAGCGCCTGTTTCGCGGAATCACTGTCCGGTAGTTGTTCCACCGATTCGCGCATGTGGTTGAGGCTTGTGATGTACGTGTCGTACAGCGATTCGCCGCTGGAGATTTGTTCGCTCAACGTTGCCAACTGGCTGGCTGCGGTGTCTGAGTCCTTGCCGATCGCGTCGAACGCCTTGTTCACCTTGGCAGCTACTTGGTCGAACGCGCCTGACACCTGGTCGAGCGCGGTGTTCACCGAGGAGGTGACGTTCGCACCTGCCGAAGTGAACGACGTGGCACCTGATTTGCCTTGTTTCAATGCGTTCTGGGCCTGTTTGCCCGCTTTGGTCGCCGAGGCGAGCAGTTTGCCCGTGGAATCCACGATGTCGTTCGCCGAGCCGAGCAGCTGCGAATACGACGTCACCTGCTGCGATGCGCCGCTCAGCGTATCCGCCATGGTGGTGAGATTGCCGTTGAGGTTGCGCATGTATTCGGCCATTTGCGGGCTTTGCGAATAGTGTAGGATGCTTGAGGCCAGGTCGAGTCCGACTTGCGCAATCGTTTTGGCGAAGGTTTTGTCGATCGTGTTGACCACGGTTGTCGCGCCCTGATCGGTGATATGCGGGGCGATCGGGTTGATTTTCTCGTTCAGATAGTACTTGAGCTGCGCGTGTTTGATGTCGGGGGAGAACAGCGTCATCATGTCGGCGCTGAAACCTTTCGGAATTACGATCGCCGCATAGTATTCGCCGGATTTCACCCCGTCGATTGCCTTGTCGCTTTTCACGAACTGCCAGTCCAGCTGGTCGTTGGCGTGCAGTGTGCTGATGATGGTTTCGCCCACGTTGACGCGCACCGGTATGAGATCCGACTTGTAACCCTTGTCGTTATTGGCCACGGCGACCTTCAATGCCTTGGTGTTGCCGTAGGGGTCCCAGCTGGCCGCGATGTTGAACCAGGCGTACAGCGCCGGCACCACCACCAGGCCCATCGAGACGATCACGGCGATCACGTTGCGGGTGGCATGGCACATGTCCCGCTTGAAGATGCCCCAGATCATTTTCACTGTTCGTTCCCCTCCTCACGCAGACTCCTGCCAGCATTTCCGTCCGTGTTTCCAGCCGCATACTCAGCCGCATGTTCAGTCGCATGTCCGGCCAAACCACCATGCGCAGCCTCATACAGCCTCGTACGTACGGCATGCATCGGCTTGTAATGCATGCCCGGCCGGAACAGCAGGTTCTCGTGCAGGATCGCGCTGCGGAACTCTTCCGCACTCATCGCTTCCTCGCCCAGATAATTCGCATACCGTTCGCGCAGATACTCCACCACGATGAGATACGTGTCGATGGCGATGATCGAAATGATCCAACCGAGCAGCATGGCGAGCTTCATGCGCGTGATGAATAGCAATAGCAGGAACACGAACGGCAGTACCGCCAGCGCGAGGAATCCCCAACGCACCAGGCGCGGGTACAGGCGGAAGAAATGAATCGCCCGTCTGCGGGCGAGTTCGGGGAACTCCTCGGCGATCTGCTGCGCGGTCTCGGTGAGCCGCAACGGTTCCACCGTGCCTTCGTTATGTTCGGTGATCATCAGATCAGTGTCCGCCAGACGGTTGTCGAACAGGCGGTTGAGGTTCAACGCCAGCTTGCGGACTACCAAGCCGATGAACAGCGCCACAGGCAGATACCAGAACAGCGAGAGCATGTCGATCCAATAATGGTTGGCATACATGCCGCCGATCGGCCCGCGCATCGCGTTGATGCCGTAGGTGAACGGTAGGAACGGTTTCAGACGGCGGAAGAATTCCGGCATCATCTCGATGGGGTAGAGGCCTGCCGCGCCCGGAATCTGGATGATCACCAGAATCACGGCGACGGCCTTGCCGATATGCCGGAACGCCACGGCGAGCGCGTAAATGATGTTCACGTAGACGAACGAGGCGAAAATGCCGGCGAGGATGAACAGGAACGGATGCTCGCATTGGATGCCCAGCGCGAGATCGCCGATCGTGGCGATGATCGCCTGCAGGAATCCGACCGTGACGAACAGCAGCCAACGGCCCATATAGCCTTGGCGTGGCGTGTACATGCGGATCTTCTCATCGCGGTCCACTTCAAGCTTGTAGATCGCGACGAGCACGAATCCACCGACCCACAGCGCAAGATTCGTGTAGAACGGCGTGACCGCGGAACCATAGTTTTTGACCGGGTAGAGGACCTGTTCGTCCAAATGCACCGGCTCGCCCACGAACGAGCCGACCTCGCTCGCGTCAAGTCCGAGCGCTTGGGAAAGCTGCTGGAACATCGCCGAACTGCTCAACGCGGCCACATCGGTGCGCGTGGTGTTGAGCTGTTTGGCGAGATTGGCGAGCTGTGTCTGCGTGCCAGCAATGGTGGTGTTCGTTTGGGTCACGGTGCGCGACAACTGGTCGAGCAGCCCGTTGCCCTGTTCCAGCGTGCTTTGCAGCGTGGTAAGCGTGCCGGACAGCGACCCATTGGCCAGGCTGAGTGTATCGAGCCCGGTGTTGAGATTCGGCATGACCGTGCCGGTGATGGTCGTGTGTGCGCTCGCCATCGACGCCGTGCCGTTCTTCGCCAGCGTGGTGACATCGTCGTTGAACCCGTTCGCGGTGTTCTTCCCCGCGTTGATCGCAGCCGTGGTGTCCTGATCGAAGGCGTCGATGCGCTGCTGCTGGAACGTCAGCTGTTTGCGGGCTTCGGCGAGCTGCGCGGAAAGATCCTTATACGTTTGGCTGTTCGGATCCAGCTGGCTGGCCTGCAACGCCTTCTCCACGCCGTCGAGCACATTGCCGGTGGTGGCGTTGACGTGATGCATGGTGCTGGACACTTGGTCGAGCGCGTCCTGCGTGGTGTTCAGTCCGCTGAGCACGGTGCCGGTGGCATTGCTCACGTTGACCTGCAGGCCGGACAGTTGCGTGCTGCCGTTGTCGAGCGCTCCGACCAGTGTGTTCGAGAATCGTTCGGTTTGTGTGCGCGTCTCGCTCAGCAAGTCGGACGCCTTGCCGACGGTGTCAAGCGAGTTGGTGATTTCCGAGGCGAGCGCGATGTTGGACTGTTTGGCCGAATCGATGGTGGTGAGGGCCTTGTCGAGCGTGGAGCGGGTGTCGCGCAGCTGCTGTTGGACGGTTTCGAGCTGGTTGATGGTGTCGGTCAGATCGTTGACGACGTCGCTTTGCGCGCTTTTCACGCTGCCGGTGGTTTCTCCCGCTGCCTCCTTCACTTCCTTTGCCACGGCGTCGGCCACGCTGGAAACGAAAGTGGTGTTGATCTGCTCGTCGATCGTGGTCGCGCCCGTATCGGTGATTTTCGGCGCGATCGCGTTCAGCTTTTCGTTGATGTAGTACGTGATCGACGGTCGGTCGCCTTTACCGGTGACGGTGCCGATTAGTCTGGAGCTGAAGTCTTCCGGCAGTACGATCGCCGCATAGTATTTGCCGGATTCCACGCCTTCGATGGCTTGCTGCTTGGGAACGAAACGCCAGCCGAGCTGATGGTTCTTCTTAAGCTGGTTGACGGTCTGCTGGCCAGCGTCGAGATGGCCGACCAGCGTGGAGGTTGTGCCCTTGTCCTCGTTCGCCACAGCGACTTGGATGTTGCCCGTGTTCGCGTACGGGTCCCAGTTGGCGAGGATATTGCACCATGCGTACAGTGATGGGATGATGGCCACACCCAGCGTGACGACGAGCGCCACGGGGTTCTTCAGAATGCGTTTCACGTCTCGAAGGAAGATGGCGAAAACCTGGTGCATCAAGCCTCCTCGCGGGTATTGGTCGCAACATCTACGTGCGGCGGCATGCCCGTGCGGGAACACCCGGTTGGGCTCTTCGTCGCGCGATCCGGTGGACATTCTATGACTTCCGATGGAACGATCGCAATGGTTTCGCCATGTTTATTGGTCGGTCCCGCAAGTGTCGGGATATGAGACGAAAACGCTCGGCATATGGCTCTAGTGGGGCGGGCGACCTGGATATGGAGCGGACGGTCGGGAAAACGGAAAGGAAAGATGGCGAATGTTGTCACATGACAAGTGGGATAGGGTTGGGCGATAATGGAGGCATGACTATTGCAACGCCGGAACGTTATGCGCAAATGCTGGACGCCGCACGCCGCGGCGGTTACGCCTATCCCGCGATCAATGTGACCAGCACGCAGACCCTGAACGCCGCACTCCAGGGTTTCGCCGAGGCGGAATCCGATGGCATCATCCAAGTCTCCGTAGGTGGCGCCGCCTACTTCTCCGGGCAACGCGTCAACGACCGCGTTACCGGCTCGCTTGCCTTCGCAGCCTTCGCGCACGAAGTCGCGGCGAAATACCCCAACATCACCATCGCCCTGCACACCGACCACTGCGCCAAACAGTATTTGGACGAATGGGTGCGCCTCTTGCTCGACCATGAAGTCGAACAGGTGAAGCACGGTCAGGAACCGACCTTCCAGTCACACATGTGGGACGGTTCCACAGTGCCGCTGGATGAAAACCTCGACATCGCAGAAGAACTGCTCGACAAATCCCAAGCCGCGCACACCGTGCTGGAAATCGAAATCGGCGCGGTCGGTGGCGAAGAAGACGGGCACAGCGCCGAAATCAATGACAAACTGTATTCCACGCCCGCGCAAGGCATCACCGTCGCGCAACGACTCGGCCTCGGCGAGCGCGGACGCTACATGGCCGCCTTCACCTTCGGCAACGTGCACGGCGCATACAAACCGGGCGTGGTGAAACTGCGCCCCGAACTGCTCGACGAAATCCAGACCACGGTCGCGCTCGCGATTAAGGCCGGCGAAATGCCCGACCCCGCGCACTCGCTGGATGTCGCTCCCGGTAAGCCGTTCGCCCTGGTGTTCCACGGTGGTTCCGGCTCCGCGCCGGAGGAGATCGCGCAGGCCGTGAGCTACGGCGTGGTGAAGATGAACATCGACACCGATACGCAGTACGCATTCAGCCGTGCGGTGGCCGGTCACATGTTCTCCAACTATGATTCGGTGCTCAAAATCGATGGCGAGGTGGGCAACAAGAAGATGTACGACCCGCGTTCGTGGGGGCGCGAAGCGGAAAGCGCCATGGCCGCACGCGTGGTGGAGGCTTGCAGGCAGCTTGGCAGCGCGGGCAAGGCGTTGAAGTAGTGTGATGCCGCACGCGCCGCGTAATGCATGCGGCGTGTGGCGGCACGGTGGGTGTGTCGCGTTGTATGAGACGAAAACGATGGAACTGACTAGTTTCAACGGCCGATCGGTGCATATCCGGCAGATATCCGGTAGAGGGCGCAGGATAGTCTTTGTAAGGCCTTGGTAAGGCTTTGAGGCGAAATCGCATACGCGCGGAGGTGCAACAACATGCCTGGAATTGTTTTGATCGGTGCCCAGTGGGGAGACGAAGGCAAGGGTAAGGCGACCGACCTGATCGGCACGAAGGTCGACTATGTTGCCCGCTTCAACGGCGGCAACAATGCGGGCCATACCGTGGTGGTCGGCGACGAATCGTATGCGCTGCACCTGCTGCCCTCCGGCATCATCAGCCCGACCGCGACTCCGGTTATCGGCAACGGTGTTGTTGTTGATCCTGAAGTGCTTTTCGAAGAGATCGACGGCTTGGAAAGCCGCGGTGTGGACTGCTCCCGACTGCTGGTGAGTGAGGGTGCGCACATTATTGCGCCGTATCATCGTGTGCTTGATAAGGTGACGGAACGTTTCCTGGGTAAGCACAAGATCGGTACCACCGGTCGCGGCATTGGACCTGCGTATGCCGACAAGATTAATCGCGTGGGCATCCGCGTGCACGACCTGTTCAATGCTGAGCATTTGCACGACAAGGTTGAGGCAAGCCTGCATCAGAAGAACCAGATGCTGGTGAAGCTGTACAATCGTCGTCCGATTGATGTGAACGAAACCACGGATGAGCTGCTCAAGCTCGGCGAACGTTTGAAGCCGTACGTGGCCAACACCTCGCTGGTGCTCAATAAGGCACTTGACGAAGGCAAGACCGTGCTGTTCGAAGGCGGCCAGGCCACTATGCTCGACGTGGATCACGGCACATATCCGTTTGTCACGTCCTCCAACCCGACTGCCGGCGGCGCATGCACCGGTACCGGTGTCGGCCCGACCAAGATCACCCGCGTGATCGGCGTTTCCAAAGCGTACGTGACCCGCGTGGGCGAAGGACCGTTCCCGACCGAGCTGTTCGGCGAGGAGGGCGAATGGCTGCGAGCCCAGGGCCACGAGTACGGCGTGACCACCGGCCGTCCGCGTCGTTGTGGCTGGTTCGATGCGGTCGTCAATCGTTATGCGGCTCAGGTCAACGGCCTGACCGACATCGTGCTCACCAAGCTCGACGTGCTTACCGGCCTGAAGGAAATCCCATTGTGCGTGGCCTATGATGTCAACGGCGAACGCCGCGACGATATGCCTACTGATCAGTCCGAATTCGCGGCAGCGAAGCCGATCTACGAATCCATGCCGGGTTGGGACGAGGATATTTCCCAAATCCACGACTTCAATGATCTGCCGAAGACCTGTCAGGATTACGTCAAGCGTCTTGAGGAACTGTCCGGCTGCCGTATCTCCGTGATCGGCACCGGCCCGCAGCGCGACCATATCATCCAGATCAATTCGCTGGTCGACTGACCGTCGGCAACGAGTTTCCCGGCTTGACTGGCAACGACGCGGCACATGATATCCGCCGGCTGATTCCGCGATTCGACCACTTGAAGTGGAAGATGGCGGCGGCCGGCATAGTCATTGGTCTGGTTTCAGGATTGCTGGTCGTCGTATACCGTCTCGGCATCGAATACGGCACGGATGCGTCCCGCTGGATATATGCGCGGATTCGCGAGACCCCGTGGCTGATTGCGCCGTGGGCGGTTGCCGCGGTGGCGGCCGCGCTGGCGATCGCGTGGATGGTCGTCAAGGAGCCGATGGCCGGTGGCAGCGGCATCCCGCAGACCAACGGCGTGGTGATATGCGGCTTGAAGATGCGTTGGCAGACGATTCTGCCAGTCCGTTTCGTCGGTGGACTGTTGGGCGCGTTGTTTGGTCTGTCGCTCGGCCGTGAGGGGCCGTCCATTCAGATTGGTGCGTCGGGAGCGCAGTGTGTGTCCCACCGTTTGCGCGGCCACCGCCGTGAGGACATGCAGGAGCATTATCTGGTCACCGCCGGTGCCGCGGCAGGCTTGTCCGCCGCGTTCAGCGCGCCGCTGTCCGGCATGATGTTCGCTTTGGAAGGGGTGCATCGGAGTTTTTCCCCTGCGATTCTGATGGGCGCCACTGCCGCATCGCTGACCGCCGATTTCGTCTCGAAATACTGTTTCGGTCTGCGTCCGGTTTTGGATTTCGGTGATATCGGTCAGCTGTCGTTGGAAGAGTATGTGTGGCTGATTCCGTTGGGATTGGTGGCCGGTTTGGTTGGTTCGCTGATGAACCGCTCGTTGCTTGGCTTCCAGACGCTGTACGGCAAACTGCCGGCATGGAGCCGCCCGATGATTGCGATTGCGATGGACCTGACCCCCGTTAGGTAGACACCTCTGATTCCAGCCAGTGTGGTTGGGAAGGAAGGTAATCTACCACCATGCCCCGCAAGGTTTACACGGAACAGTTCAAGCGCGACGCCGTCGCGATGTTCGAGTCGAACCCGGATACCTCAATGCGCAAGGTCGCAGAAGAACTCGGAATCAATCGCTCGACTTTGGGATGCTGGTACAAGCAATTCGGCACTAACGTCGCCAAGGATGAAGATGCAGCGTCACCCGTAGAAAAGCTTGCTGATGCGGAAAGAATCCGCCAGCTAGAACGCGAAAACAAAAGGCTTCGTGAAGAGCGCGATATTCTGCGTAAGGCCGCGAAGTATTTTGCGGAAGAGACGACCTGGTGATCCGCTTCCAGTTCGTTGACGACAATCTCGCCGACTACTCGGTCAAGCGGATGTGCACAGTCCTGGGGCTAAATCGGTCTTCGTATTACAAGTGGAAGAACTCGGCTCCACGGCGCCGTGCGCGCCTTGTAGATGACGCTGTGGTGGCCGCGGAGATCCAGGCAATTTTCGACGCTGAAAACGGCGTCTGGGGCGCTCGTCGCATCACTGCTGAACTCAACGACCGCAAGCGCGACAACGGCACTACACCTCCGGCTAAGCGCATCAATCGCAAGAGAGTGGCTCGTTTGATGCGGGCCCAGAACCTGTTCGGATTTCAAAAGAAGCGCAGGGTCAAGACCACTGCGCGTGACAAAGGCCGGCGCGTGTTCGCAGACTTGGTGAACCGTGATTTCACAGCCTGTGCTGCCAATCGTGTGTTGGTTGGCGATATTACGTATCTGCCGATCGCAGACGGGGCGAACATGTACTTAGCAACAGTGATTGATTGCTTTTCTCGCAAGCTTGTCGGCTTTGCTATCGCAAATCACATGCGTACCGAACTGGTAGAAGAGGCCCTCGAAAACGCTTCCCACCTGCGAGGAGGTCTTGATGGTGCGATTTTCCACTCGGATCATGGAAGCGTGTATACCTCGTCGCAGTTCCAGGCAACATGCAAGCGCTTGGGCGTTGCCCAGTCGATGGGCGCGGTGGGAACCAGCGCGGATAATTCGCTCGCCGAGTCGTTCAACGCAGCTTTAAAGCGGGAGGTCCTCAAAGATGCGAAGACCTTCGCCAATCAACTGATCTGCCGCAGAGACGTCTTCCGGTGGTGCGTGCGCTACAACACGTGCCGTCGGCACACTTGGTGCGGGTACCAAACTCCCGATGAGTTCGAGTCCCAAGCCGCTTAAGGTCTGATAGGCTTACACCTACTTTTGTTCACCCCACGGTGTCTACTTTCCGGGGGTCGGGCCCGAT
>ERZ772901.1700-NODE-1700-length-16030-cov-4.695023_pt1 | contig 16030 bp, 16 predicted proteins | sample MGYA00512123_ERZ772901 | MGnify/ENA primary metagenome ERZ772901 (study PRJEB29015, sample SAMEA2737711) | human gut metagenome | biome: human gut; feature: human-associated habitat; material: faeces | place: China | collected 2012 ...
TAAACTGCAACTACAGCTGGGATTTCAGCTACACAGTCGGCCATGAGATTTCCCATCTGATAGACCAGAGGCTTGCATTCATACACACCTATGATGAAAAAAGCGAGTTTTCCGAGGAGAAATGGAACAGCTTTAACCCTGACAGCTTCTCATATGATGACAGCTACTCAAACTACAATCCGGATGATCCATCAAACCACATATCCGGGTATTTCATTGATTCCTACGGCATGACCTTTGCAACAGAGGATCGCTCTGAAATATTTGGAACCGCGATAGACGATTATATTAACGGTATTTATGATGATGCCCGGTTCACAGACGACTCGCCGATACGAAACAAGCTCGACTACTACAGCAGATGTATCCGCGACGGCTTTGATACAAGGGGCTGGCCTGATACGATGGCATGGGAGTCTGTGCTTACCGCCACCGGAGCGCAGGCCGATTAAATGATAATTTCAGAATAACACAAAAACCTCAAGTCATACGACTTGAGGTTTTTTAATGGGCAGAGATGGATTCGAACCATCGAAGCAAGTTGCAGCAGATTTACAGTCTGTCCCCTTTGGCCACTCGGGAATCTGCCCATTCTTGTCAGCACAAATGTCCTGACAAGGATTGATTATAACATATCATTTTTCATTGTGCAAGATAAGATTTTATATTTTTTACACTTTATATTTCAGCACCGCAGCCGAATGTGGCAGCAGCGTGACGGTGATCCTTCCATCTTCCACTTCATATTCTTTCGGCATGAGCGAATAGCCAGCCTCCGTGGTGATGATCAGACGCTCCATCTTACAATTTTTTGGAATACCGATACTCCATACTTCCTTTGTGATCTCCTTCTTCTCATCGCTATTATTCAGGATCACAACAAATTGCTGTGTCCGGTTAAACCTGCCGTAACATAATATGTCCTTTTCTCCTTGCAAAAGCTTTAAGGAACCGGTGCGTAAGGCTTCATTTTCCTTATGAATGCGGATCATATCCCGGTGGAAATCCACAAGCACCACATCCTCTTTTCCCCATGGATAGGTTCGGCGGTTATCAGGATCAGTGAATCCACACACGCCTGCCTCATCCCCATAATAAACCGTCGGTGCGCCCGGCCATGTCATCTGAACAACAACTGCTTCCCGGAAAATCCCAAAGTTGACGCCATACTCTGCGGCTTCCAATCCATGGGTTCCCACACGTCCTGCTGTTCTGTTGGTTCTTGTCAGGAATCTCGAATGATCGTGGTTGGATAATTCATTCATCGCACACTGTAACTGGGATGTCTGGAAACTTGCCATAAAGTGGCGCATAGCTCCCTCAAAATCATCCACCTTTCCCTTTTTCTCCGGGATATACTCGTCACTGTGTTTTTCCATTCCTGTCAGAAACCATGTCAAAGGTTCCATAAAGGCATCGTAATTCATGACTGTATCCCACTGGTCACCTTTTTCTAGCCAGTCTTTTGGGTCGCCATAATGCTCCGCCAGAATAAGTGCTTCCGGGTTGGCTGTCTTAACTGCTTTTCGAAAATCCCTCCAAAATTTATGATTGAACTCTGAGGAATGACCTAAATCCGCCGCAACATCCAGACGCCAGCCATCTACATAATATGGTGCTGACACCCATTTTGCTGCGATGCCAAGAATGTAATCGTACAACTCTTCCGAGCCTTCATAATTTAATTTTGGCAGCGTGTCATAATCCCACCACCCCTCATAAGAGGTGTTATCCGGCCAGCCGTTTTCATCCCGGAAACCGAAGAAACTGCGGTAAGGGCTCTCTTTCGACAAAAATGCACCGTCCTCGTAACCTCCGTTTGCGTGATAGATTTTTTCCCGGTCTAACCATTTATTGAACGAACCGCAGTGGTTAAACACACCGTCTAAAATAACTTTCATTCCTCTGGCGTGGATCTCTCTGACCAGCTCCGCAAAAAAAGCATTACTTGCCTCTAAATTTTTAAAATTTGTCACACGGTTTACATAACGTGTTGCCTTGCTGTTATCCGTTGTCCCGGATTGTAAAAGCTCCCCCTCATCGACCACAATTTTTCCATAATGTGGATCGATATGGTCATAGTCCTGAATATCATATTTGTGATTGGATGGTGACACAAAAAGCGGGTTAAAGTAAATGACTTCCACGCCAAGATTCTGTAAGTAATTTAACTTCTGTCTCACGCCCTCTAAATCTCCGCCGTAAAACTCTCCAACAGAAAAATCGGACGGACACTGATTCCAGTCCTCCATTTTTTTACTCGGTGTCTGGATATAATAGTACTCATCCGTCAGCACATCGTTAGCCGGATCACCATTGTAAAAACGATCCACAAGGATCTGGTACATGACGGCTCCCTTTGACCACTCCGGTGTGGAAAATCCCGGAATGATGCAGAACCGGTAAGCATCCCGCCGCTCCTTGCTCACACCATAACGGTCAAAAAAGACATGCAGCAGACCGGAAGCCACCTCAAAATAATAGTAAAACGGCTCCTCTCCCATTGTCATCTCAACCGCATAATAGTCAAATTCACAATCACTTTCTGTTTTCTTCATTTTATAATGTTCGCAATCTGTGCAAAGCCAGACGATATCCACGTTATTCCTTCCGGTGCGGAAACGGATCGTCACCTTTTCTCCTGCCTCCGGTTCCGTCGGATCGCGGTAATCTTTTGTTCCATCCGAAAACAGCGCCTCCTTCTTCAAAACCGGACGCATCTGCATAATGTATTGTTGAATACGGTTTAATTCGTATACAGAATATTCTTTTGCCATGGTATTTGGCTCCCTTCAAAAAATCCTTATGATTATAGCACAAAAGTATCTATGCCGATGATTTTTCATTATTTTTTCGCTTTTTTTCGTACTTTTAAAAATTTTAACCAAAATATATTTATTTTTCTGTTCTTTTATGCTACACTTTCACCAAAACCAGTTTATGTCATGAACATATGACAATGAAAAACCAAAGGTTATACGATTTTATTTGAAGGGAATGAGTATCCAATTATTATGCCAAATATTTATTCTACAGAAAAATTTGAAAAAGAATTTACTTACTCCGGCAGTGACTTAGGCGCCACTTATACACCGGAAAAAACAACCTTCCGCGTGTGGGCTCCTACCGCGGACACTGTCACTTTAAACCTTTATGGATCCGGCACTCCGGGCACAGACGATCTTGTGGAACAGCTCCCGATGACTGCCGATGTAAACGGAACGTGGATTGCTGAAAAAGAGGGCGATTTAAACGGCACTTACTATACTTATCTCGTATCTGTGGGCGGCAATGAGAACGAAGCCTGCGATCCATATGCCCGCGCAACCGGTGTCAATGGAAAACGCGCCATGGTTCTTGACCTTTCATCCACAAACCCTATGGGCTGGGAAAATGACACCAACCCCAATGCCGGCATGACTTACAATGACGCTGTCATTTACGAGCTTCATGTGCGTGACCTCTCTTCCGATGAGAGTTCCGGCATTCAGAACACCGGAAAATTCTTAGGTCTTACCGAAACAGGAACAACAACTGCCTCCGGCATTCCAACCGGCTTAGACCACATGAAGGATCTTGGGATCACCCATGTGCACCTGCTCCCGATTTATGATTACGCCTCTGTCGACGAGACACAGTCAGACAAACCGCAGTTCAACTGGGGCTATGACCCGGAAAATTATAATGTCCCGGAAGGCTCCTATTCCACCGATCCTTACAATGGTGCTGTCCGTGTTGCCGAGATGAAACAGATGGTAAAAGTACTTCACGACAACCAGATCAGCGTGATCATGGATGTGGTTTACAATCATGTATACAATGCGTCAGATTTCTGTGTAAATCAGATCGTACCGGGCTATTTTTCCCGGGTAAACGAGGATGGAACATACTCCAACGGCTCCAACTGTGGAAATGACACTGCCTCCGAGCGCTCCATGGTGAGAAAGTATATTGTAGACTCTGTCAAATACTGGGCAGATGAATACCACATCGACGGTTTCCGTTTTGACCTTGTCGGACTGATCGCCACCGAAACGATCAACGAGGTCGTCACAGAAGTTCACAAAACCCACCCGGATGTCATTTTCTATGGAGAGGGATGGACCATGGATACCGCTGTGACCAAAGACGGCTATAAAATGACCACGCAGCCGAATTCCACCGATGTTCCGGGATTTGCATTTTTCAGCGATACGCTCCGCGACGCTTTGAAAGGTCACGTCTTTTACACCACAAGGAAAGGTTATGTCTCGGGAGCCGCTGATCTTGCCGATACCGTCAAAGGCTGCTTTTTAGGTCAGGCAGGTGACTGGTGTACCACACCGGCTCAGAGCATTAACTACGCCTCCTGCCACGATAATATGACACTGTTAGACCGCATCACAAGATCAACGCCAGGCGTCTCAGAAGAGGACCGTATCCGCATGAACAATCTCTCTGCCGCCATTTACATGACTGCACAGGGCATTCCATTCCTGCAGGCAGGCGAAGAAATGCTCCGCACCAAGATCGATGCCTCCGGCGGTTTTTTGGAAAACAGCTACAATTCCCCGGATTCTGTCAACAGTATCAAATGGGATACGTTAGAAGATGAGACTTATCAGAATGTTTATAACTATTACAAGGGACTGATCGCCTTCCGCAAAGCCCATGCAGCGCTTCGTCTTACCAATGCAGACGATGTCAACGCAAACATCACTTCCGTGGACGGTCTCGACGAAAATGTGCTTGCATTCCGGATCAACGGCGGCGTGAATGGGGAAACGTCCGACGGCATTTTTGTGATCTTCAATCCAAACAGTACAGAGACATCTGTCACACTGCCAGATGGTGCATGGGATGTATGTGTCAACGCTGATCATGCCGGAACCGAAGCACTGACAACCGTTTCCGGTTCTGTTTCCGTGGAACCAATTTCTGCCATGGTACTCGTAAAAAAGGAATCATAAAAAAATAGACAATTGCGATTCTATAAGTTTCGCAATTGTCTATTTTGTCTTTACTCCGTAATCTCGATCTGGTTATCTTCCGGTCCTAACACAGTGCTCTCGTAATAGCCATCCCCGGTAATACGCGGACCACTTAAAACATCGTAACCTGCCTCATACAGTTTTTCGGTGATGGCATCCACTTTCTCTCTGCTTCCCACTGAAATTGCGATATGGATATAGCCCATCCGCACCAGCACTTTCTTCTGATCCTGCATTTCCGGCAGATTCATCAGTTCCAGCCTTGTTCCCTCATCAAACGACAGAAAATAGCTTTTCAGTCCTGTTTTTGGATTATGATATAACTCTCCCGCTTTTGCCCCAAAAAAGCGGATGTAAAACTCCTTTACCACTTCCAGATCTCGTACATACATTGCAATATGTGATATTCTCATGTCCTTTTCCCCCTTCCGGCGTTACTGTTTCTCATACCCCGTTCCAGTAACAATAAGCTTCCTTAATTCCTTCTCCTGCCCGGATACCCGATTTTACTCTGCCCGGACTGCCCAGCGCATCTTCGTAGATCTCGCTCTTCCGTTCTGTGCACATTCCTCTGCGGATGGTCTCACAACATCATTTGCGATTTCAGAATAAACACCTTCTTTGTATCCCTGTTTTAACGCTTTTTTTACAAGTTTATCTTCCCCGGAGTGAAATGTTAAGATTGCTGCTCTTCCACCCGGTTTCAAGGCACCCGGCAATTTTTCCATAAATTCGTATAACACTTCAAACTCGTTGTTCACGTCAATGCGGAGCGCCTGAAATGTTCTCTGACAGGTTTTCTTAACCGTATCCTTTTTCTCCTTCTCCGGAAGAAAACTTAAGGTCTCCTCGATCACCTCACGAAGCCTCGTTGTTGTGTCGATCGGCTTTCCATGTTTCCGCTCAGTCACAATCGCATGTGCCAGTTCCTCTGCATATGGTTCATCGGAATTTTCCCAGAGCATGCCTGCAAGTTCGTCCTCTTCGATCTGTGCCAGACGTTCCGCTGCACTGATTCCCTTTTCTGGATTCAGCCTGAGATCCAATGGTCCGTCCACTTTAAATGAAAATCCGCGGTCCGGGTTATCAATCTGCATGGACGACACTCCGAGATCAGCCAGCACAAAATCAAATCCTCCGGCTTCTTTTGCGATCTCATCGATCGTGCAGAAATTCTGCAGCCTGATAGTCAGAATGTCTTCCCCAAACCCGGCATCCGCCAGACGCTTTTTTGTCTTTGCAGACTCGATGGGATCCACATCTGTCGCATACATATGTCCCTGCCCTTTTAAGCATTCCAGCATCGCTTTTGTGTGTCCGCCATAACCTAATGTTGCGTCAAACCCGGTCTGCCCAGGTTTGATCTGCAGAAAATCGATGATCTCCCTCACCATAATGGAAATATGCATTCCCGCCGGTGTACTGCCTTTCCGGATCACTTTCTCGATCGTATCCTGATACTTCTCCGGGTTCAGTTCCTTGTATTTTTCCTTATAATTTCTCGGATACTTTCCCTTGTACCGCACACGTCTCTTGTGCGGTTCTTCCTGTATATTCTGGTTTTCCTGACTCATATCTTCTCCTGTTATCATTTAAAGTATAGATAATTACAAAACTCATAAGATATTATATGGATTGCGAAAAATTAACAAAAGCTTGAGAAAACACTGGGGAGCGGTCGGTTCTTAGAAGCCAGGTGCGACGTGAGTCGTGACTGACTTCTTAGTACCGTTACCAGCGACACGTAGCGAAAGCGTGTTTTCGAAAATTTTGTTAATTTTGAGCAATTAAAATATGCTTGGGAGGAGTTTTGTAATTATTTATTTAACCAATTATTAAAGCGAGATATCCCCAATCCCAGACCAACTCCTCAAAACTGTTCTCCAGATATTCGTAGATATCTTCCTCATCATAGCCCGTCATACGGCAGATAATAACAATATAATCTCTGACCGTCTCATATGCAATCTCTTTTTGTCCATCCAACAGCCAGCGCAGGAAAATGCTGTGTCTGATCACACCGTACTCCATGGCGATCCACTGATATTGCACCAGCAGACTCTCCAGATCTCCTTCCGGCATCAAAAGGTCTGCGTTGAACTCATTGATAAGGAATTTCCGCATCAGCGGGTTGTATGCCTGAAATTCACTTTCAAATGCATGCATCCTGTCTGCCATTTCAGTTTTCAGGTCTGCATTCTGTTCTGCCGCATCTGCCGGATTTCCTATATTTTCAAACAAACCCGAAAGATCTTCCGCTTTCTCAATGACCGGGTTCAGATAATTCCGGTATAATCCCTCTTTCCGGTAATTAACGGCAAGATCCTGTAACAGCTCATTCCGTTCCTCCATCGTTGCAAATGGATCACGCTCTATCTCCTCAATTGCCCTCCTAAGCTGCTGCTGATTTTCTGTGGAAAAATAATCTTCGGCAAGTTCTGATAATTTTTCATCCTGCCCACACTTATCGAAAAGTTCCCTTATGATATAAAATCCACAGAGCAGGGATTCCTCCACACGATAGTCCTCATCCAGAAATAACTCTGTCAGCTTTTCCCGGATATAAAAACGTGCGGTTTCCCCGGCATAAATCCTCTGCGGTTCCCCTTCCCGCAACAGGTCAATGACTGCCGGACAGCATGGCATTAATGTCTCTTCCTCATGTGTCTTGAAGCGGTGTACTTCCCTCGGAAATACTGCACAGGTTTCCGATAACACATTGTCTCCATATGCAGTCACAAGTTTACATAACTTGTTTTTATTCAAAAAAGGACATTTGTGTTCTCCGGTCAGTTCAATCACCCGTCCGCCGTCTTTTTTCGTTGTATAGGCACTCAGATTCTTTTTCTGTGGTGAGACATCCTCTGGTGGAAAAATCTTCTTCCATTTCCGGTTTGTATCTGCGTCTACGCCGATCTTCCACTCCTGACAGCAGGTGATGGAACACTGATCTGCGATGCATGCAAATTTATCGTAATAATCCGGGCGGATTCTTTTCATAGTGTGTAACTCCTTGTACTTCCTAAATCATTGTATTACCGATCCAATACCATCCACTCTTACATTCTTTTCCTTAAAAATTGTTACCTACATTCAATATACCACTTTACACATTTAAAGTGTCTTAATATTTCATTAACTTCCATTTTTGCATAGTAAAAAGGACAGCCTGTCGATCAGCTGTCCTCTTAGGAGAAGGTATTTTTACTATGGGGTATAGCAAAAACTATATATAATGTATTGGGGGGTTTTTACGGTTATTATAATATCATGATTGTGCGAATAAGTGTGCACAAAGTTCACAAAAATTGTAAGTTATTTTTGTGCAATTTTACATATTTTTTGTAGTTTTGTGTGCTGCTAACGAATGCATAAAAACCACCACATTAATTCTATACTATACGTCAATTTTTCTTTATATTCAAACTAAACCGGAGCGCCAAGGGAGGAGCGACGTAAATGATGGAATACTTTTTTATACTCCTTTTACACATGAAAAAAACGCCTGTATTTCTACAAGCGGTTCAATGATTTATCATTTATTTATCTGTTGTACTGTCTCCGAACAAAATCCGCATGTAATCACGGCGGGCATAGAGAATACGGTCAATATAAACTTCGCTTCCGTAAGCACGGTAGAAGCTAATGTAATTGTCACTTATAATAAAACGATAATCACTCTCTATATTCGCAATCGAAGATAGCGGAGCTCCGGTCTGTGCATAGTTTTGTAAAATGCGGAGGCTCTTTGTAATTCGACTTACGGTTGCTAATGCTGCGGATGGGTTCAGTAACTCTTCCTCATTATAGGATTTGATTTCAAAAAGATCGTTTTGAGCTTCTTCTGATAAATGCAAATTATTCATTAACAATCCCGAGGTTCTTCTCCACGGCTTCCAATGTCAGCCAGCCTTTCTCTTCGCCAGATTTTCGACCTTTTGCAAGTTCATTCATCAGCCGGAGGGTTGCCTGTGTCTTTTCAAAGTCCTGCATATCGAGAATTGCATATCTGCCGCGCCCGTTCTTTGTCAGAAAAACCGGAGCACCAACAGCCACATCATGCAGCACGTCGCTGTAATTTCGCAAATCGGAAATAGGTTTGATATTTGGCATATTGCTCAACTCCTTTCAACCATAATATATCCCAATCTAATAATTCATCTACTGTATCTGGCAACAATTATTGTATTCCTCCGCCTGGTTCATCAAACCAAGATGCTATACTACCCGATTTTACATTAATTGGTTCAACAACCTCAAATACACTATATGGTCTTTGGTCTGTTCCTGGTGCAACCGCTCTCATTTCATACGGAGTTCCTTCTAGCGAAGTAAATGAACCGTAATCACTTCCATACCTATCTATTCTTGCTCCTGGTTGTAACACTTTATCCATTCAATAAAATTAACAAGTGTCTATTAATTAACTTCATGGATTCTTAATTGCTTCTGGGCAATCATGACGGTTAATTAATAGATGCGCAGGAGTTATAGGTTGTTAGATGTCCGAAAGTATAACCATAATTAAATACTATAATTTGAATATTTTCCCAGTATTACTATCTAAAAAGAATTTCTTTCCATTCTCTTCTACTAATTCTATATCCGTTCCAACTTTGCAATTATATATTGCAATGATTGCTGGTTCAATATTGGCAACTGTATTAAAATCACATATACACATATTATCCGCTTTACTCAAATACTCCTCTGTGTCAATATCAGAAAAAAATCTCCAACCATTATCGACATCATTTACAGATTCTTCTCTAACACACCATCTCAACTTTCCCTTATGGCTCAATATATTTTTTGAAACAATACTTCCACCAGCATCGGTTATAAAAGTGACTACTTTATTCATACTTTTTCATCCTTTCCAATAAACTTGCCCTATACGGCATTTGCTCAGCAATTTCCAATGGTGTTTTTCTCCATGCATTCTTGTGATTAACCAAAATACTGTTCTGTGCAAACCAGATTTGATATAACGGTTCAAGTTCCTCATCTGTATATTTTAGGTTAATCAAATACTGTAAGGGCACTCTTTCCTTTTCATCTAATTGATTAATATTTACTCCCTTATCAATTAATTTTTTCAATTGCATTACCGGTGCTATCAATCAATCCATTACTTGCTGCAGTAACTAAAAGTCCCGCTCCTGTTCCTGCAATGGCTCCTTTTGACGCTTCAAGTATTATCTTTTTTAGATTAATGTCTTCTCCACTTAATACTTCACTTCCGATTTCAATAGCACCACTTACAATACCGCCTCCTGCATATAGCTCGCTTATCTTCTATCCACTAATTTTAAAATCACTTCTATAACCGAATATGCCACACAATTTAAAATCATTCCATTATATACCATCTCAACAGTGTTGAAATTTTTACGACTTCTTTTTCAGCTGTTGGAATTCCGATGAGGATAACATCAATTCACATTTTCACTAACTAAAAAACTAAGGAAAAGATAATCGTTCATAACTTTTTATACATTTTTAAATCAATATCACCCGCATTTGCTTTCTAACCAATCTAATATTGTTTCTGGTATAGTGGCATTTAGTTCTGCATTTCCTGTCAAAATCTCTTTTACAGGACGTCCATCATATGTTACTTTTCTATTTGCGCAACAAGTTCTCAATATAAAATCCGTATTTTCAAAATAATGACAGGTTACATGTTCTAAATTATTCATTTCAATTTTTTTCACATTTTCAGCAGAAGTATAAGGATCCTGCTCCACACTTCCTATAAAAATCGGAATACCTTTGGAAATTGTTTTTATTTCCTTTACGTAGTGTCTGCTGATTAAATATAGTCTTTCATAATGTTCCAAACCTTTTTCACTTTGTCATTATACTTCTCATTCAACTGATTTCTTAATTGAACATCTGCATCATAAATAATGAAATCGCTCAATCCACCTCTCAAAGCAAACAGTTTACTATAGCTTTCTGTCAAGTATTTCATTTTTTTACCATCGTTCTCATCCGAGTCAATACAATTAACTTGTCCCATAAGAATTCTTAATATCCCGTTATATTGTCCATATCCATATTTTTGTACCATTTTGCCAATCTCTATATACGACTCTCGTAACTCCAAAAAATCTTCATTTCTTAACATTCTTCTATCTCCAATCTATTGTAACGGTATTTTTTCTACAACTTCAAAAGTCCACGATACATCTATATAAGTTTGCATAACATTATATCCTCACTCGTATACCATCTTCCATATGGATTTTGAACATTACCTGCTCGATACATTATTCTATCTTCCTGTAATACTTCCATATTGTATCTGCCATTTCCACTCCTGCCAGTTCGGCACCTGTCAATCCTTCTCTGCTTCCATTCTCCAGAAAATCCAAATATCTTTTTGCATCCTCCGGTGACATCATATCGGCAAATGATTCGTATATTGTCCCGCTTTCCTTTAACAGCTTTTCTCCGGATGCCACTGCTTCGGCTGTCTCATCCGAATACCTGAACACTTTTACCCCATGCTGCCATGCTGCTGCCTCATCTGCATGCTTTGCCAGCACACCGGCACCATCTGTACTTCTCGCCACCACACTGACTTTATCTGCATTTTTGAACAGTGTTCCTATTTCGTCCGAATATTTTAATGCACCGATCACCGGTATTACCCCGATAAGATCAAGCGCAAGCATGGCGATCATATCCCATTTTATATCATCTGCTTTGGCAAGATTCCTTACATCCGCAATGATATCCCGGATATCACATGGCAGATCCAGATCTAAAAAGCCCATTCCAAACCAATCTAAACTGTGAATGGTTTGTTACTATTGCAGGAACAATCTTTACTTCTACCAGTACAAAGCATGAGTTATGGAATTATTAATACAACACATAACTTATTGGGATTGCTGAATGCCCTTGTAACATGGGTGTTTGGAATCGTCAAAAGAAATGTCCTGAATTATTACATCTTTGAAATTTCTATTGTTGGTTCCCATTCAGTTACAATATCAATATTGTAATTCTGAGTAATCACTACATAATGTTTTAAATTTAAAGCCTCTCCATAACCATCAGAAATTTGATTTATTTGTTCTGAAAATTCACCATCTTGTACTTCATAAATTATATTCTGAAAATCATTATCCTTATATTTCCGTATTTCATTTTCAGAATAAAGGTTACTTTGCACAATTCCTTCATCTAGCATACGTACTGCTTGAACCATACCGAAATTAATCATTACGCATGTTTGACTACTTGACAGTTTTATAGTTAGTCCTTGTTTCTCACCATTTATTAGTTGCACTTGGTAAACTGCTTTTGGAATTATACCAACAAATACTTCTTTCCATTTTTCCATATCTTTTATCTCTCCTAATATCGAATTTTGTACACTTTCCTATTGGACACCCTTATTTCAAGAGTCGCTCCTCCTGTTGTACTACCTGGACGAGCAACAACTGTTGTTCCATCACTCAACTTACCGACTTTTCCTGGTCCATATTTTGTTTGAATTTCTTTCACGTCGATAGGATTGAGGGCATCAAAATCCCTAATTGTCTGTTCAAAATCACCTGTTGATTCAAAGTTCCTAGCAACGCCTTTTCCGTTAGTAGTTTCTGGCAAGCCGTCAATTATATCATCAATTGTCTTACTACTGGTCTCAATACTACTTTCCCCTCCCGGCAAAGCCTGCTGTGCCAAGCCCTGCACCGCTGCCGGATATTCGGTATACTGCCCCGGAAGGTATGGCTGCTTCAAGGCTGGCGCTGTCCCGTTTGGCACCACTGCCACCCCCGTTCCTCCCGGCACGGTTAAGCCAGTCTCATTCGGTAACGGCGTGATCTTTGGTCTCTGGTAAGTGTACGGATTCATCAGTCCATAGACCGCGAACTGCATACTTGCCATCTCTGTAAGCTCCCGGGCGCTGTCATACAGCCAGTTTCCTGTCGGCGCTCCCATCTCCTTACCCGAGATACAGAACATTAGTACTCCCCTCATCTGGAACAGAAGGTTCTGGCTTGTGACTATTCCTGCCACAAGCTGGAATGCACCTGCGAGCTGTGGCAGGGTCACAACCGTTCCTCCCACCGGGATCAGCCCCATGCCTCCGCTCACGGTCAACGTCATCACCTCTGCCCCGTACATCCCCAGAGTTATGGCTATGCAGGATGCTCCCACTCTTGCAGACGCCGAAAATGCATTGCTGATATAATCCCCCAGGGAGGACTCTGTCCCATTCTTTCTGTCACTGCTTGCCGTTGCCGCAACTGCAGCAATTCCTGCCCCGGCGGTCAGTACTCCGGCTGTCATCCCAAGCTGCACGGCTGTAACTCCCAGAGCCGCTGCTGCCAGTCCTCCCGTTGCCGGGTTTCCGCCTCCTCTGGGATACAGCATCCCCGCCTTCTCTTTCGCCATGCTTTCCATTTTATATTGTCCGATTTTCTGCACCGCGTCAAGGGAAATCTCCGGTGCATGGAAGAGAATCTGCTCCCTCCCCGTGACCTGAAGTTTTCCTCTGCCCGCACCGAAATGTATGCCGTCTTCTCTCATCCGGCACTCCTGCACAGTTTCTTCCTTCCCTCCGGCAAAACCAAGCATGTCCGCATGCAGCCGCAGCTTTTTCCCATGCTCCGTCACAAGTTCCCGACGCTGCGCATCTGCAAAGACCGGACACCTGCTATTATGTATCTCGCTGACTGCATATGCACTTTCCTCCTCTGCCTCTGGAAAGTAGAGGTATGCCTCCGTTCCTTCCTGCGGCATACAATACATGACGTTTCCTGTGGGCGGAATCCACGGATAGGGATGCAGCGCTTTCCCGTCTGCTCCGTCAATGTCCAGTTTCAGGTACACAACTCCCCCTCCCGCTGTTCCACTGTTCCACGGAGGGAAACTCCTGCCATTACGAACTGTTGTAATATGAGCGTTTTAGTCACATTAAGAAAATACCGTAAAATTGTTATTAGTCATTGTGCCAGTTTTTCTTCTATAACATTTACCATCTCTTTAAACTACTTTTTTCTCCATCATATAACTCTCCAAGAAGATGGGTTTAGAATCCCAAAGTATTTCCACACTCAAGCTGGAAACGTTGGATAATTTATTTTAGAACTTATCAAATAACTTTTTTTTATAATCCTATCCAATCTAGACTTTACATTTTTATCAGATGTCTGAACTGTTGCCAATTTCCAGATAAACTGCAACAGTTCTTTAGCCATTTCATACTCACCTAAATCATATGCCCAAAAAATCATGCCACTTCTCTCTGACAAGTCCTTTCTCCCAAGTATGGCTTCACAAATATATGCATTTACTTTTGGATTTGTATAATTTACCTTATACAGTGCCTCCTTCAAAATTAATAAATTTTCTCTACTATGTCTATTTTCTGAAAGATTGCACATTCTATTAAACAATTCGCTTGATCCGCTTTCTTTCAGTTGCTCCCACAAGGAAAAAAACAATTCTTGTTTCCATGCTTCTGCCATTTCCTCTGGAATATTTAATAATTTATAACTCTCATATGCTTCTTTTTCCTCCCTTGCCATTGCAAATAATGATCCATCATACCTAAAAAATGCTTTTTTTACCTCTTCAAACGTCATATTTACCTACTTTCTTACAGCTTTCCATATTTAAATCTGAAACACCGCCTTTTGGGATTAGTTTTCGACTATTATACAGAAAATGCATCATCTTCACAACACCAAGTGTCATGAAAACAATGCGTTTTGCATCTTTGATGAAACAATATTAAGTTTTGATTTCGGATGTCCTTATGTACACCCAGATGGCAAATTTCGCCCTAGGGTCTTCAAATTAATCTACATGGATTACAGCACCTTCGGTGAGAGCCATTCCGATTAATTTAAAGACCGAATATTTTAGCTGATGGCTGTCCTTATCTGGAGACATAATTAATAATTACTCTGGTACACTACCAGCTAATAAAAAACTTACACAAAACACTTGAAAAACCCTAAGTATATATAACCACACAGCGTCCATTATTGTATTTATCTAAAATTGATTTTAATATAGCCGTGTCTTGAGGTAATTTTTTTTCAACCTCACGCCAATTGTGCAAAATTAGTTTTTGTGGGAGTACTATATCATAAATCAAATCTTCTATTGCATCCCAATTATCTCCACAAAAATGTGGATATTGCAATGCATGTTTTATTGCATCAATTAATTCTGACCGTGTATTAATCATACTACAATCTATATCAACCTCCTCTCTCTTCTGATATTTATTCTTTAATATTTCTACTACTATATCTTCCTTATTTGAGTCAATTATACGTTCAACATATGCATCATTAATATTTTCATACACAGAATCATAATTCTCTAATACATAATTATATAATTCTGTTTCTAAACTAATTTTTTCTTGTTTAGAACTAAAGTTTGTAGATAAAACATTAAGATACATATCTTCTTCCAAAGAATTTTGAAAATCTTCAATATAGTCATAGAAAATATTCTCAAATTGCTCATCTGTTAAATATTTTTTTAAATATAAACAAATCGTATTAATACAATTCATCGTTTTGCTCCTTCTTTTTAAGGGAAAATTTGAAACACAGTATCATAATGGTCATATGTTCCATATATTAGCCCATCATTTGAGTACAAAATCCTATATGCTGGGTTCTTAGAATTTGAACGGCTCATCGTATAATCAACTCCTACATCCGCCTCATACCATATTCTTCCATTTGCACTAGGTAAAACCCCATTAGTATTTGCAAAAACATCTCCACCAAGACCTTTCCTGGTACACAATTATTTAAAGTCTTTCCTTCTGACCACCCCATTGCTCTTGCTTGACTCTTTGTTATGTAATTGCTTGGCAATGCTCCTGTTTGTGTAATACTATCTACCACATCGTTAGCTAATTCACTGACTCTATACTGTTCCTTTAATTTTGCATAATTTACAACATTATGAGCTTCCCAATTGGTCTTACTATCACTCTTGACAAAGAATCTTTACCCTTATAATTATCCAAGCCGATGCTCCTACCCCGAAAAATGAATACACTTCCCAAA
>ERZ772901.1701-NODE-1701-length-16013-cov-8.742386_pt1 | contig 16013 bp, 15 predicted proteins | sample MGYA00512123_ERZ772901 | MGnify/ENA primary metagenome ERZ772901 (study PRJEB29015, sample SAMEA2737711) | human gut metagenome | biome: human gut; feature: human-associated habitat; material: faeces | place: China | collected 2012 ...
TGCCGATCTGGGCTTCGGCGGTCTTTTTACGGTTGTTGTAACCAATAAAATAGCCTGCACCGATGCCCGCAGCAAGCGCGACGATCAAGATCACGATCCAGATGATCGTGGACATCGCATTTCACTCTCCTTTGTTAAAATTCAAAATTCTGAATCATAAGCAGGAGACGCTGTAGGGCAGGTGTAGGCTGCAAACATTTTTTATAAGTGAGCTTTCAATGCAAAAAGTGGCAACAAGACCACACGCACGGCCAATGCCGCACGAACAGGCTGCAAGCTTTTCTATCTACAGTTCTATCTTATATAAAAACAGGCAGGCTCTGCCTGTAAGGGACACGGGTCACGGGAACGACCTGCACACAGCGTCTTTTATTCCATACTACTATTTATAGTACGAAACATTTGCCCGCTTGTCAAGAGGAAAAGCCTGCCCCGCGCACAATATTTTGTACAGAAAAACAAAAATGCCCGGCCCGGGCAGCAGCGCCCGGGCTGGGTCGTGATTTTTATTCAGCGCACGGTGGTAGTTGCCGTGCTTTCCAGCCGGATCTTCCAGATGATGTTCTTTCCCGGGGCGAGCTGATACTTCACCTCGACCCGGTCATTCGTGGTAAAGTCAGAATCGACAAAGCCGATTCCGGCTGCATTCTCTACTGTGCTCGAAGATACGCGGCCCCAGCAGGAACCGTTTTCCTTATTAAAAGTAAAGCTATCAGCTTTTGCGTCCTGAATATAGTATCCTTTCTTTTTATCGCTATAGAACGATACGCTGAACTTATTCTCATCAAAAATCGGTGCAGCCACGCCCTCTCCGGCTTCTGCATTCAGGTTAAAGTTTATACCTGTGATGATGTCGACCGACATCGTATATTTCACGCCCTCGATCGTTTTGATCTTTTCGGTCACCACGATATCGCTATTACCGTCCACCGGTACCCAGCAGGCGCTCAGTGCACCGGCGCAGGCCATGACCGCTGCGGCAACCGCACCGGTTTTCAGGAATGTTCTGCGGGAGATCTTACGGGGGGGGGGTATGTTTCATCGTCAGTTCCTCCTTTGTGCGCCGTAAAAGCGCCGTTTCTGCAGGAAAATGTCTTTTGTGATTCACAGAATAGCAGAAACCGGCATGAAATTCAAGATTTCCATGCCGGTTTCTCACGATATACAACAAAAAATATTATTCCAGATACATCCTGCGCAGCCGCATCAGGCGCGCAGGGGTCAGGCCGTATTCGGCTTCCAGATAGTTCTCGGCGCTGCCGTATTTTGCGCGGATGGTGCGCAGCACAAAGGGTGCGGCTGCCGGGTCCACGCCCGCCTTGCGGTAATAGCGCATCCGGCAGGCCGGGTTTGCCGTGATCTCTTCGGCGTGCTCCGCCAGCACTGCGTCGATCTCAGCCTTGCGGCAGAGATTCGTGCGCTCATAGTCCGCACAGATCGTCTCATCCGAAGCGCCCAGTGCCAGCAGAATGAGCATGGCCGCCACGCCGGTGCGGTCCTTGCCGGCCGAGCAGTGGAACAGGATGGGGGTCTCGCCTGCTTCCAGCGCACGGAACAGCTCCTTGAACGCCTTGTTGCCAAACAGCATCCGCTCGTACATAGCCTGCACGAAGGTGCTTCCGTCGGCGCTTTCTTCATAGCCCTTCATCAGGGCGGCGATATCATCCGGCGCAAAGGAGATCTCGTGGCCGTCCTCGGCGCACAGGCCGCAGATCTGCACCAGACGTGCACCGTCCGGTACGTAGTCCGGTTCTTTCTGCACTTCCCCGCTGCTGCGCAGATCAAGGATCAGGCGCAGGCCCAGCGCGTCCAGCTTCGCGCGGTCGGCCTCACCGGTGAGCTTGCAGGTAGGGATGCCGCGCCAGATCTGGCCCCACTTGATATGCTTGCCCTCGTCGGCTTCGTAACCGCCCAGCTCCCGGAAGTTGGTGCCGCCGGCAAAATCCAGCTGGGTGCCGGGCACCGGGTGGGCCGGTGCAGCCTTTGCCGCAGCGCTGGACAGCACCGGGAAATTGTAGAACGGCTTTGCGGGCCGTCCGCGGCGGGGCGGCAGGCTGGCCGAACCGCCCAGCACCTCCATCAGGTAGCTGCGCAGCAGGTCGATGTAGGCAGAGGAATGATCCCGCCGCTGCACCAGTGAGACGCACAGCGGGGGCAGATCTTCCAGCAGCACATCCCGCACACGGTCCAGTTCCCGTCTGGCCCCCGGTTCATAGCGGGTCAGACAGGTGCAAAGCTGCTCCTGCACAAGATAATAGGCCTGATAAAAGCTGGGGCCGATCTCCGCATTCGGCGCAAAGCCCAACCGGGCGCAGGCCGACCACAGCGGGCTGAACAGATCCTGCCGCAAGCTGGGCAGCAGCACCCGCTGACCGCGCAGCTCTGCCAGCGGGATGCTCTCCTTATCCCAGAACGCGTGCCCCCGAGGCACCAGCAGGCAGGCAGGGTCTGCCCGCAGGGTAGTGCGGGCCAGTACCGGCGCAGCACAGCCCAGATCGATGACCAGACCCGCGTCCAGCTCCCCCTGCTCCACATCGTCCGCCACCGCATCGTTGTCCATCATGCGGAAGCGCATCTCCACATGGGGATACTGCTGGCGGAACTTGTCCAGCTGGGTCTCCAATCCGGGCAGGTAGTCCGGCACCAGCGACACGCTGATGCCGATGCGCACCGGCTGCGCCGACTGGATCTCGGCCCGCAGGGATGCCTGCATCTGCTGGAACTGCTCCACTACCGGCGCGGCATGGCGCTGCAGGCTCATGCCGCGGTCGGTAAGGGTGAGCTTGTGGTGGGCGCTGAGGAACAGCGGCCCGCACAGCTCGGCTTCCAGCGCAGAGATGCTCTGCCGCAGTGCCTGCCGTGACAAAAACAGCCGCTGTGCCGCGCGGCTGTAATTCATTTCATCGCACAATACCAGAAAGTAGTGCAGCTGGCGGATATCCATGGTTTCCTCCCTGAGAAAAGTATCGTATAAAGAATACCGCCTTTTTGCGCGATTGTAAAGCCGTTGGCAGCAAAAAACTGCCGCACGGCATTGCACCGTGCGGCAGTCAGAGCGCGGAACGATCAGATCAGGCTCAGAGCTTCCTCGTCGCCCACCAGCGTGAAGTCCGGATGCATCTGCAGGATGCTTGCGGGCACCTCCGGAGTGACGGGGCCGAAGAATGCCTTCTTGACGATCTCGGCCTTGCCCTTGCCGTTTGCCACCATGAGCACCTTGCGTGCCTGCATGATAGTCTTGATGCCCATGGTATAAGCCTGCTTGGGCACCAGATCCACATTGCCGTCAAAGAAGCGCTTGTTTGCCTCAATGGTCTCAGCGGTCAGGTTCACACAGTGGGTCTCCAGCTCAAAGGCTTCGCCCGGCTCGTTGAAGCCGATGTGGCCGTCGTGGCCGATGCCCAGCAGCTGCAGGTCGATGCCGCCCACGCTGTGGATGATCTGGTTGTACTGGGCGCAGGCTGCGTCCGCATCGGGGTTGGTGCCGTCCGGCAGGTTGATGCGGGCGGGGTTGATGTTGACGTGGTCGAACAGGTGGCGGTGCATGAAGCTCCAGTAGCTTTCCGGGTGGTCCTTGGGCAGGCCGCGGTACTCATCCAGATTGACGGTCGTCACCCCCGAAAAGTCGAGGTCACCCTTGTTGTACCACTCCACCAGCTGCTGGTAGGCACCCACCGGGGTGCCGCCGGTGGCCAGACCCAGCACGCAGTCGGGTTTCAGGATGATCTGCGCCGAAAGGATGTTGGCCGCCTTGCGGGACATGTCTGCGTAATCGTTTGCGCGAATGATCTTCATCGGTTCTCTGCTCCTTTGTTTTTACTTCAGCAGCAGCGGCAGAAAGCTGGTGCCGTTTTCCGGTGCCTTGCTGTGGAAATAGTCCGCAGCGGTCGCACCGACATCGCTGAGGGTCTTGCGGATCCCGATATTCTTGGGGGTGGAGTGGGCGCTGTGGATCATCAGCGGCACCATCTCACGGGTGTGGTGCGGGTGTCCGATGGTCGGGTCGTTGCCGTGGTCCGCCTGCACGATGAGGATATCGTCCTCGCCCAGGGCGTCGCGGATCTTGCCGATCCATTCGTCCGCCACCCGCAGGCGGTCTGCGTAGGCCGCGACATTCTCCCGGTGGCCGCACAGGTCCGTTTCCTGCACGTTGGTGCAGATGAACGCAGTCTCCTGCTCCTTTACGATCTCCAGGGTGCGCTGCAGCACGCTGGCCGTGTCCACCATGGGGATGCTGGTGCCGTAATTGTTCGTGACCACGTCGGCCACCTTGCCCAGCAGGAACACCGGCAGGCCGCTCTTGCCCAAAATCGTGGGGATCTGCACCTCCGGGTCAACGCCGTAGCCCATGTGGATGCAATGGTAGTCGTTGTTGTAAACGCCGCTGGCCGGGGCATTCACGCCGATGTAATCGCCGTGTTCCTCAATGGCATCCAGCAGGTTCTGCAGGTGCACGCCGCGCCCGCCGAAGGTGATGACGCGGGGCACGACCGACACGCTGCGCACCAGATGACCGATCTTGAGCTCTTCCTCAAAATCAAGGTCGTCGATGGCCGCCGTGACGTTGAACGCCTGACCCGGATCGCATTCCACGTTGTCGGCCACGGTGCAGGCCTCGTTGACGATCAGCAGGCGCTTGCCGGATGTTCCGGTGTAATACCGGACATGGTAACCCGCATCCTCCAGCGTCTTTTTGATGAGCTCGATCTTATTGCAGATCGGCTCGCCGAAGGGCTTTGCCGGGCGGGTGCCCATGATCTCCTGATGGCCGAAGAAGGTGTCCGCACCATCGTGCATCAGCTCGGCACGGCCGAACGTTGCATCCGTCGCAAACGGCAGGCCGGGGAACTCCCGCCCCACGATGTTCGCCAGACCAAGGCTTGCCAGATTGGGCAGCTTCAGGTCCGGCGTGCGCTCAAAGATATGCACGCAGGTGTTGGCACCGCAGTCCGCAGGGCGCACCTGCGGCACATCCGGCATTGCGCCCACACCAAAACCATCCAGAACGATTACAACAAACTTTCCCATTGCGAATTATCCTTTCTGTCATTCCCGGACCGGTTCTCCCAGCGCAGAGTACAGGCCCGCCAGCTCCGGCTTGCCGGAGGACAGCCCTTTGACCACTGCCACCCGGCTCCGGGTCACAAAGAACTGTGTCCGGAACGCCATGACCGCCGCAGCCGAGACCGGACAGTTCTGCTGCAGTTCAAAATGATAGTCGATGCTGGAGTCGTCCGGCGGCAGCACCGGCACGACCTTTGCATTTTCCGGCGTCGTGCCCACCAGGGCGTTCTTCATATGGCCGCGGCGGTAATGCCCGCCGCCGTAGCAGTATGCCTTATCGCCCAGATTGTGGCTGACCTCCGAAACATACAGGTATCCGGGGCGCTCCTCGGCATCCGGGTGGCCGGCATGATACGGTGTCGTTCCGGTCAGGCCGTGTCCCGGTTCCCCGTGGGTGCCGCCTGCCGCCGCGATCATCGGGATGCTGTGGGTGCAGGTGGCACTGGGCGTATTGAGCATCAGGTCCCGGTAGCCGCGGGCGCGCAGCATTTCGGCTGCGGTCTGCACGGTCCGGAGGTTGGGCATGGGCAGGATGTCCTGTGCCGCTTCGTCGTACAAAAAGCAAGGGAAGCTGCACACGCCGCCCACCTCCACATTCGGCATCGCCTCGATCGCACGCACTGCACTGTCCAGTTCCTGCAATTCAAAGCCGCCGTACTGCCCGGAATACAGCATGTCGCCTTCTCCCAGAACACGGAGCATCAGCTTCTGGTGCAGGCCCAGCTCGGTGCAGACTGCGCTGATCTCGCGGGCTTTTTCCAGCGTGTACACCGTTACGATCACCGGCTTTGCGCGGAGGATCTTTTTCAGGGCCGCCCGGGGGATCTGGACCAGATGCCCTACGTTGCCGAGGGGGATCTGATTTTCCACCATCGTCAGCGCCTCGCGGAAGTCCACGCACACAGCGCCCACATATCCCATGTCGGTCAGCGCACGGGCGATCAGGGGGTTGCGTCCGATCTGCTTGAGCATGAAAAAGTTCTGCACGCCGTTTGCGTCGCCTGCCTGTTTGATGCTGCGGGCATTTTCCAGGATCGTGTCGTAATCCAGCAGATAGGTGTCCGGCAGGATCACGCCATTCTGCTGCCATTCAATGCCCAGACGCACCAACGGCTGGTTGCGCTCCATTACGGTCTTTAAAAACACAGGGCATCTCTCCTTTTCCTCTCGTTTTTTCAGCGGTTCAGTTTTCCTCGACCTGCTCCATGCAGCTGCGCAGGATGCGGATGATGGTGTCCGGGCCGCTGCGCATGGGGTTGATGCGGATCATCCGGTGTTCAATGGTCGGGTCCTGCGCACGGAACGTTCCACTGACACGGTAGATCATGGGGGCAAACTCGTATTTGCTCTCGCTGCCCACCGGATGCGGCGCTGCGCCGAACTTCGGGGCAGCGTCCAGAATTTTTTCGGCGATCTCCTGATCAAACTCCACCAGCAGCACCTTGCTCTGCGCGTTTGCCAGGAACGCCTGCCGCACATGGGGGACCTCGCCGGCGTTCAGGCGGCGGACCAGCTCCTCGTTGACCTCGCTCTGGATGGCGAGCGCCACCGGCGCATAGATCAGGCCGCGCAGGGCCTCCATGGCTTCGTGTCCCTGCACCTGACTGCCGCCGGAATACTGCATCTTGTAGATGCGGTCGATCAGCTCCTTGCTGCCGATCACTGCACCGACGCCCTCCGGACCAAGGATCTTGAAGCAGGAGAAGGTGGACAGGTCGGCCCCCGCCTGGCAGCCGATGGCGTCCACTTTCAGGGCGGCGTAGTTGTCATCGGTCACCACCGGGATGCCCGGCAGCGCAGCCTTGATGGCTGCGATCACGGCCTTGTAGTCGTAGCGGTCCTCCGGCTTCTGCCGGGTCAGCTGCACCAGGGCGCCGCGGATCTCGTCCTTGTGCTGCGCACAGACGGCCTTGAGCTGTTCCAGATCGTTGAAGTCCGCGCGGATGGGTTTCAGCCCCATGGCGTCGATGGTCACCTGCGTCGTCGTATAGATGGGCGAGGTGTGCACCAGAATGGCATTCCCCGGTTTCAGGCAGGCGGTCAGAGCCCAGCGGATCGCGCCCGTGCCGGAGCCGCGCACAAGCAGCGCCGCCGGGGCATCAAAGGTGTCGGCAAAGACCTTTTCCACCTTTACCGTGCAGCGGGGCTTGTTCAGCCCTTTCACCACGCCGAGGTCGCCCAGCGAGAGGACTTCCTCTCCCTGAAAATTGCGGGTCACTGCGTCAATGACCTTGAACTGGAGCTGTTTTGCCTGTTCCAGCGAGATAGAATGCAGGGGATAGGTTTTCATTGTCAATTCCTCGAATCCTTGTTATTTCTGTCCTTTGTAGATGCGCAGTGCATTGCGGTACAGCAGGTTCTCCCATGCGCGGTCCGGCACGCCTGCCTCGCTTGCCAGCGGAGCAAAGGTGTCCAGCAGGTAGCTGTAGCCCACACCGCCCCGGTCTGCAAAGTTGCTGCGGCGGGTGATGTCCATGCTCATGACGATCTGCGTGTCGTACCCTTCCGCACAAAGGCGGCTGAGCCAGTCTGCACGGGAGACATCGGGCTGGTAGTTGCACTTGCCGATGGTGTCGAACGCAATGTTGACCCCCTGATCCAGCAGGCGCTTCATGTAATCCAGATCGGCCGACAGGTCGATGTGGCTCAGCACCACCCGGCTCAGGTCAACGCCAAAGCTCTTGAAGATCTCCAGCTGCTCCAGGCCGCGCGTGCCCAGCGTTGTGTGAGTGCAGATGGGTGCCCCCGTTTCTGCATGGGCGCGGGATGCCGCACGGAACACCTTGGCCTCCGTCTCGGTGATGTCCTTCGAGGTGCCGATCTCGCCGATGACGGTCGCCCGGACACCGGTGCCTTCAATGCCCTCGGTCAGTTCCTTCACCATGATGTCACACAGCTGCTGTTCGGTCAGCGTATAGCACTCCGGCGGGAGAAAGGGCTCCTTGTAGTAGCCCGTCGCGTGGGTGATCTCCACCCCCGCCTGTGCAGCCATTTTCTGCACATAGGCCACGTTCCGGCCCATCCCGCGGTTGGTCTGGTCGATGATGCCGACCACACCGTGTTCCGCCAGCCGCCGGTACTCCGCCGCGGTCGCGTCAAAATCATCCAGCCTGCAGTCGATGTTCTTCTTCGGGCCGGACAGGTCGATCGTCGTATGCTCGTGCGCATACAGAATCTTTTCAGGCAGTTTCAAAAGGATTCACCTCCTGTATTGTTTCTTAACCAGAGCCGCCTCCCGGCGCAGGCCGGGAGGCGCTCATTTTATCCGGGGATCAGGCGGCAGGGGTGTACAGAGACAGCAGGAACAGCACGTTTGCGATCAGGCCGACCAGGATCGCGCCCAGAGGACCGACCGCCATGGAGACCAGAGGCTTCTTGCTGCACTTGTTGATGCACCAGAATGCCACGATGATGAACAGACCCGTCGTGGGCATGATCGCCTGAGCAGCCAGGATGCCGCCGATCAGCAGGGCGATGTCGATGACGTAGCTCATAGCGGTACGGATGTTGTCGCCGCAGCGCTTGATGCCGGGGAACTTGTCCAGACCCTTTGCGATGACGTTCAGCAGCAGGATCTCCACGCAGATGCAGGCTGCACCGGCGATCAGGGCGATAAAGGGGTTGGGAATCAGCAGACCGATCACAAAGACGAAGGTCATGCCGGCCGGAGCGTAGACGCCGGTGGTGATGGCGGTGGTGGCAACCAGCGGGATAAAGCCGATGGCACGGGCCAGAGCGGTCAGACCTGCGTTGACGCGGTCACCCTCGGCCAGCAGGCCCAGGCTGATGGGGTCACCGGCCATGATGCTCATACTGGTGCCTGCTGCGATCAGGCCGCCCATGAGGGCCAGAACCGGCATATACTTGCGGATGCGTGCGACCTTGTCGGCAAAGATCTGGGTCAGCATTTCGTTGGAGTTCTGGTCGTTGCCTTCCTTATCCATGGCAGCGAACACCAGCATGATGATCATACCGGCCAGCAGGGCCATACCGTCCTTGTTCAGGCTGATCGTGTGCTCGGCGTCCAGTGCGATCTTGCCGTAGGTCTCAACGATCTGACGGACCAGCAGGGTCACAACGGCGGTGATGATGCCCTTGGCAGCGCCGAACTGCAGGGCAACCGTCACAGCCGGGAAGATGGCGAAGGCCAGCGTGATACCGGCAGAGACCTGGCCCAGGCTGCCCAGGAAGTTGACCGGCAGCAGGTTGAACAGGTCGATGATCACCTGCAGGCCGAACAGCAGGGCCACGCCGTACACAGCGCCGATGACGCCGGAAGCGATCATGCCCTTTTTGGTGTCCGGGCACCAGGTGCCGATGATGTCGGTGGTGAGCAGGATGCAGTGGATCAGGATGATGCTTGCGGCAATGGACGTGGGCAGGCCGTAGCCGATGACCAGACCAAAGCCGATGGCAAAGCTGGTGGCTGCCAGAGCCTTGCGGTCCATGCGCTTTTCCAGATACTCCGGCAGGACCGGGCGCAGGCCGTCGTTGAACACGGCGATGCTCTGGTTTGCCAGGATCGATGCCAACGCACCAACTGCCGCGATGATAACGTAGCGCAGAATGGTTTCCATATGTAATCCTCCTTATTTGACGATCCGGATCAGAAGCCCAGACCCTTGAGAATGATCGGCACGACCTTTTCGATGTGCTGATCCGTAAAGCCGTATGCCTTCTTGCCGGCCTTGACCTGTGCCAGGATCTCGTCCTCGCTCAGCATTTTGCCCGGCATGGACACCGTTGCGCACTGGTTCATGCCCAGCAGGGCAATGGCCATTGCCAGCGCACCGCCGCCGCCCGTCTTGCAGGCGCCGAAGTAGTAATCTGCCTGCCCGGTCTTGACCGCCATTGCCGCCGCAATGTCATCCTTGATCTCCACCGAGGCACGGTCGCCTACAACACCCTTGATGGTGTCATAAACCTTCTGCTTGTCGATCTGGCCGCCTACTACGATTTTCATAAGCTAGCCCTCCTTTCTGATGTGGGTTTTATGCAAATGCTGTCACGATTGTGCCAGCACGACCCCGATGTGCATGGTCAGGAACTTCTGCTCGTCCTCCGGCAGGTCCGGCAGGATCTCCCGCACCAGTGCCTGCGTTGCTTCCAGTGCCTTGGGGAAGGTAGGCTCCTGGCTGGTCTCTTCGTAGACCTCCTCGTCCAGCGGCTCCACCGGCTCTCCGCGGTGGATGCGCCCCAGCGCAGCGCACAGGTGCGTGATCATGGCGGAGGCGTTTTCTTCGGTCAATGTCAGACCGTATTTCTCCTGAAAAAAGCGGATCACGTCCTGTACCTTCCGGTAATCCTCCTCGGACAGCATCCCTGCCTGGTGCAGGATCGTTAATCTCGGTTCAAAATCCATCTCTGACATCTCCCAATGATTTTTTGTTTTGCTTACAGCCAGGCACCGATCTTGTCGGCCAGCGTCTCAGCCGGAGCTTCGGTCCCAAAAATGTTCCAGACCAGCTCACAGATCTCGCCGCAGCAGCTATAGGGGCTGTAGTACGAGGTGGAGTCCGGCTTGAAGCCGACGTTCTGCTTGTTGGTCAGGAAAATGACGGCGGTCTTGTTGGTCTTGTTCATGACCACATGGGTGCCGGTAAAGCCTGCGTGGCCAAAGGCGTCGTAGTGGCGGTCGCCGCGGCCCATGAACGAGGAGCCCCGCTCAAAGCCCAGCCCGCGGGTAGGCTTGCCGTTCTGCTCGCTGGTGAACGCGTCGATGACTTCCTTCTTGTAAAGGCGGACGCCCTTGTAGATGCCGCCGTTCAGCATGGCCTGGCACAGCACGGCCAGATCTTCCGCGTCGGAGTACAGGCCCGCGTGACCGGCCACGCCGCCGTTTGCCATCCATGCATTGCCGTCGTTGCACTCGCCCTGCAGGGTGTAGTTGCGCCAGCCGGTGAAGGTGCGGAACGCGTCCAGATCGGCGGTACAGTCGTAGCCAAAGCCCGGGTAGTCGATCTCGTCCACCATGGCATACTCATACGGGTTGCCGAAGGAGGTGGCTGCCACATCCTCGGTGGTAAAGCCGTTGGCCAGCGGCAGATAGGTGGTGCGCTTCAGCCCCAGAGGCTTGTAGATCTCGTTCTTGACGTATTCGTCCATCGAGCGCCCGGTGATCCGCTCCACCAGGAAGCCCAGCATCTGGAAGCCCAGGTCGCTGTACTTTTCCTCGCCGGGGGCGAACATCAGCTCACAGTTGCAGATGTAATCCAGCACCTTGGCCTTGTCCTTCTCGATGTAGAGGAACATCGCCTTCCACTGCGGCAGACCGGAGGTGTGGGTCAGCAGCTGATGCACGGTGACGTTTTCCTTCCCGTTCTTGGCAAACTCCGGAATGTAGCTTGCTACCGTGGCATTCAGGTCGATCTTGCCCTCGCTGTACAGCTTCATGATGGACTGTGTCGTGGCCATGATCTTGGTGCAGGATGCCATGTCGAACATGGTATCCATCTGCATGGGGCGGGGATCGTCCAGCCGCACGCCCATGTCGTTGAGCATTGCGTAGCCGTATGCCTTTTCATACACGATCTTGCCGCCGCGTGAAACCACGATCGTTGCGCCGGGGAAATATCCCTGTCCCATGTAGTTTTCCACAATGTCGTCGATGGCCGTCAGGCGGTCATCGGTCCGGACGGGCATTGCAGACCGGGGGAAGCAGTTCTCCGCCTGCTCCGGGCTGGCACACCCCATAAAGGCAGAGGCAGCTGCCAGTGTGCCAACGGTTTTGCCGGATGCGATCAGGAAGTTGCGCCGAGTGATCTTTTTCATGCGAGATCTCCTTTTCTTTCTGCAAAAAATCAGACATCCTGTATCGATTTTCGGAAGAAAATGTTTTATACAATATTTTGTATTTTCATCCCGAAAGAAACACCCGCATGTCCTCCATGCAGATGTGACTTCTGTTTGACAGCACCTTTGCTTAGTAGCGCGGAATGATCTGCTTGCGCATCACCTGCTGCTGGATGTGGTCCACACGCTCCACCGACAGGATCTTGCGCACCAGCTGCGCGGTGATGTTATCACTTTTCCGGCAGGCAAGCACGGCCACGGTATCTTTTTCCTGCTCATCCAGCCGGGGCATCGGATAATAGCTCAGCCCCTCCGGCAGCATATCGGCGCTCCAGACGCCGGCATCAATGACGCCGCTGTGCAGAAACGGCACCAGTTGACTATAGATGATGGGCACATATTGCACCGGCTTATCGGCAAAACAGAACCGGGTCAGCATCTCCTGGTCCACCGATGAGGCATCCACGCCCACCTTGCAGTTCTGCCAGTCGCCCTTGAAGTCCGGGCGGACAAAGACCCGATGCTGTTCCACATAGCTCTGCGGGCCAAAGGCCGCGATCAGCTGGATGTCCTTGCCCTCCTGCACATAGTGTTCAAATGCAAGCTGGCTCATGACGCACAGATGAAAGCGCCCTTCTTCCACACAGTTCAGCCGGTAGCCGGAACCGCGCATGAATGCGATCGCACCCGTGACCCCTTTCTGGTTCAGTTCCTCATACAGTCCGCTGGCCAGGCCTTCATAGCGCAGGCCATACGGCATAGGCATCACGCAGGTCAGACCCGTATTGCTGCAATACTGCGCCATTGCCACATAGTCGATCTCTGTTGCAATGGTGCCGTTCTGCCCATGGGATTCCAGACGGATCACATGATTCTGTTTCAGGTTGTTCAGCGCGATCTGGATATTTCCCCGTGCCATCTCGCATTGTTCGCTCAGTTCCGTCACCGTGGGGATCCGGTCTCCCGGTTCCAGCCCTGCCAGGATCTGCGCGACCTGCAGCGTTGCCAGACCAGACTTCTGGAGCAGACTTGTGTTCATCATGGTTGCTCTTCCCTTCTCGACCTATCTTTCAATCCGCATCAGGTGGACCGTGGGAAATTCCACAGGAAAGAAGCGTATTTTGGGCGTTCCGCCCCTCCTCACAAGAGACAGATCGCTTGCAGATTTATGATAATACAAAATTTCATATATTGCAATATGGAGTCTTGCATAAACTTTTTCCGTCGAATTTGTACAACCTGATTTTTTCATCCGCCGCGGCTTTCCGGTCCGTCACCAGTCTCCCCGGCAGGAACACCATGCGCCGCTTGCCCTTGAGGTCACCCCCTCGTGTGCGGGGAAAAGTCCCGGTATGCTGTCCAGAGCATCGTAAAGTAAGGATCACCCCCGCGTATGCGGGGAAAAGAGACTTAGTTATTTCTGGGAGCGGCGATATTGAGGATCACCCCCGCGTATGCGGGGAAAAGTTTACCTTGTCCAGCTCTACTGCGGTTTCGCCAGGATCACCCCCGCGTATGCGGGGAAAAGCGCCAGCACAAACGCTGACAGGTTCAGCGTCCAGGATCACCCCCGCGTGTGCGGGGAAAAGGCAGAGACAGAGCGGACACAACGAGGCGTACCGGGATCACCCCCGCGTATGCGGGGAAAAGTTGGGCATGACCCAGCTGTCAGGGTGCTCCACAGGATCACCCCCGCGTATGCGGGGAAAAGGACAGGGTGTAAACCCTGCCGCTGATGTCTTTGGGATCACCCCCGCGTGTGCGGGGAAAAGACAGCCATTACCAGGCTACTCAAAGCAAACCAGGGATCACCCCCGCGTGTGCGGGGAAAAGTTTTCCTTCCGTTTCATGTTTGCTAGAGTATAGGGATCACCCCCGCGTGTGCGGGGAAAAGCGGGCCTTGTCCAGATCGTGGGCCGCCTGCGGAGGATCACCCCCGCGTGTGCGGGGAAAAGCACCTGTATGGCGCAAAGTTTGAAACCAAGGGAACATCACCCCCGCGTGTGCGGGGAAAAGCAAAAATCCGGCATTTTTCCGTTTCGTCTCGTAGGATCACCCCCGCGTATGCGGGGAAAAGCCTTTCTCTGCGTCGCTCAGGCTTTTGCCGGTGGGATCACCCCCGCGTATGCGGGGAAAAGGTCGGCGGCATCTCGGCCCGCAGCTGCTGCACGGGATCACCCCCGCGTATGCGGGGAAAAGCAGGCTTTGCTATGTACTTGGATGTTTCTGCAAGGATCACCCCCGCGTATGCGGGGAAAAGAAAGTCATGCGCGGCGCAAAAGACAAGCGCATGGGATCACCCCCGCATGTGCGGGGAAAAGCTCAAGACCTGACCGACCGTCAACCGGTCTGCTGGATCACCCCCGCATGTGCGGGGAAAAGACGCTGTAAAGCGGCATTCTGCGCGTGGTTTTGGGATCACCCCCGCATGTGCGGGGAAAAGGCTTCGCACTCTGCAACGCTCTTCGGTGTCGGGGGATCACCCCCGCATGTGCGGGGAAAAGTTGGTCGAACGCTCTACCTTGTAGCCGGCGAGAGGATCACCCCCGCGTATGCGGGGAAAAGTTTTTTGCAGCGTACGGCGCAATGCCGCTGTCAGGATCACCCCCGCGTATGCGGGGAAAAGACTAAAAAGATCCCGTAGCACCGTGCCTCCCGTTGCTATTGTACCGCTGTTTCCTTCAGTTTGCAATAAACCTGTTGTATCAAATGGCAGTCCGGCAGGGCGCGATGCCCCACTTTTTCTGCCAGCTGAAAATGCTGCGGCAGCGCCTGCAGGTCCGGCAGGATCATGCCCGGCATCTCGTTCCTCTCAGTTTCCTGCGCGCATAACGGTCATCAGCCCAAGGCCATAGGCCTTGCCGCGCCCCATGCCCTGACACAGCAGTGCCCGGAACTGCTCTGCATCGGTCACCTGCAAAACGCCCTCATAGGTCACTGCCAACAGGGTCACCGGCCGGGTGCCGTGCTTGGCAAAATGCTGCCACTGCACCCGGGTCACGGTAAATCCCTCCTCCCGCAGGGCAAAGCCGCGCTTTGCGGCGCGCTCCAACAGCCACTGCTTCTGGTACTGTGTTGTGCAATGTGCGGCCACGGTTCCCCGCGCTGCGGGGTTTTGGGTGTCTTTGCAGCTTTTGGTGGGGTTTGCAGTCAGCCGGAACTGCCAGCAGCTGCCCGGCTCCACCCGCTGCAAAAGCGGGTCGTAGCTGCGGGTCTCCGCAGCCGCTCCGGTGCCAAACTGCTCCACCACGCCGGACAGCTCCGGCGCGTCCTCGCTGAGCAGCAGCAGATACAGCCGCTCTCCCAGACGATCCAACCGCCACAGCCTGCGGCGGCGCTCCCCTGCAAAAGCGCTTTCCACTGCGCCATGCAGTTTTTGCGGTGCCGCCAGCGCAGCCATGGTGCTGCGGCGGGTGGGATCGAGTTCTACCCGTGATAAATACATTCTCTCGCCCCCTTTTTACAATTCCCGGAACGGATCGTGCTCCGTAGCCTCCGGGCTGTCCGGCATCTTCTGCCATAGTTCCCGTACCGAGCGGTAGCCGTATTGCCGATGATGCGGGTCAAAGCTCACCGGCACATCCCGCTGCGGAGCCGTGCCCGGCTCCAGCGGATCGGCGTCCAATAGGATCCGGCTCTGCCGTCCAGGGCACAGGGGCGGTTCCGCTTGCAACACCTCCTGCAAGCTGCCCGGGCATACGCCCAGACAGAGCGGCAGGGTAGGCGGGCAGCAGCGGCGACCGAGATACAGCGGAAACGCCGGGTGCAGCAGTGCCTGCTGCAGCTGCTGCAAAAGGGCGGTGTCGGTGCTTTCAATGCCGGCCAGAAACACGGCATCCTGCAAATAATGGCGGTAGGTCACATAAGAGGTCTTTTCGTCCTGCGTCTTTGCCGTGTGGTAGTCCACCAGCAGCTGCCCTTCCCGCTCCACGCGGACGCCGAACCGCAGCCCGGTCAGCCGGGTCAGCGCTTCGCTCTCGTCCCGCCGCAGCCCCAGAGCTGCCGCCAGCAGACCGATCACGCCGCTCTTGGTGGGTTCCCGGCCCGTCTTGCGGGTCTCAAATTTAGAGTCCGCGCCCCACGCCTGCAAAGGCGCTGCCAGCCGAAGCAACAGCGTTGCCATTACCCCACCTCATTTCCGGCAAGCGCATCCCGGA
>ERZ772901.1703-NODE-1703-length-16008-cov-2.973986_pt1 | contig 16008 bp, 16 predicted proteins | sample MGYA00512123_ERZ772901 | MGnify/ENA primary metagenome ERZ772901 (study PRJEB29015, sample SAMEA2737711) | human gut metagenome | biome: human gut; feature: human-associated habitat; material: faeces | place: China | collected 2012 ...
CTCGCAGACCGCCTTCAGGTGGGACGCCTGCGGACCGAAGCTGAACCAGCCCTGCGCATCCATCGGCGCGACCTGAATCATGGTAACGTTGATGCGGCCGACGTTCTCGCGGTACCAGCGCGGCAGCTCGGAGTAGCGCAGCGCGGAGTAGAAGCCGAAGCCCTCCATGCACGCCTTGCGCTCGATGCCCGACATATGCCACGAGTTCCAGGTCAGATGATCGGCTGCGTCCGGAACATCGAAAATCGCCGGACGGCGCATGAGCACGCCGCCGCGGAAATTGACGTTCTCCAGCTCGCCCGTGCGTGCGGCGAGCGCCTTGTCGAGCGCGTTCGGGGTGCCGGTGCACCAGCCGTAGTCCACCCAGTCGCCGCTCTTGACGACCTTGACGGCTTCCGCGGCAGAGGTCAGCTTCTTCTGATAAAGCGCTGCGTAATCCATGGATAATTCCTCCTGTATGTATGTGAATTTGATTATCATTTCGGAACTATGTCGAAACTTTAACAATTATAGCATACCGATCGCCGTTTGCAAAGTCTTTCTTACGTGTCAGCGTAAAAAAGAACGTAAAAAAGAGACAGGCCGGAGCCTGTCTCTTTTCAGTTCGGGAAAATTACTCCTCGACAGGAGCCTCTTCCTCGCCGCTGAGCAGCGCGCGGATGCTGAGGGAGATCTTCTTCTTCTCCTCGTCGATGGCGGTGATCTTCGCGTCGACCATCTGGCCTTCGGACAGGACGTCGGAGGGCTTGTCGATGCGGCGGTCAGCGATCTGGGAGATATGGATCAGGCCGTCCACGCCGGGAACGACCTCAGCGAAAGCGCCGAAGGTCATCAGCTTGACGATGCGGACGTTGGCAACGTCGCCGACCTTGTAGGTGTTCATGAACACATCCCAGGGGTTCTGGGTGCGATCCTTGACGCCGAGGGAAATCTTGCGCTTCTCGGGGTCGAAGGAGATGACATACACGTCGAGGTGATCGCCGATGGAGACGACCTCGGCGGGGTTCTTGATGCGGCTCCAGCTCAGCTCGGAGATGTGGACCATGCCGTCCACGCCGCCGATGTCGACGAACACGCCGTAAGAGGTCATGGACTTGACAACGCCGTCATAGTGCTTGCCGACCTCGATGCCTTCCCAGATGGCGGCCTGAGCAGCCTGACGCTCCTCGTTCAGCACGGACTTGATGGAGCCGACGACGCGGCGGCGGGCACGGTTGACCTCGGTCACGCGGAGCTTGACCTTCTGCTTGACCATCTGGCCAAGGTCGGAGTCCTTGGGCATGCCGCTCTGAGAAGCGGGCACGAACACGCGCACGCCCTTGACAGAAACGACGATGCCGCCCTTGTTCACTTCGGTCACGGTGCCTTCGAGAACGGTCTTGTCCTCAACGGCGGTCTCAATGTCTTCCCAGAGCTTGACAGCGTCGAGACGCTTCTTGGAGAGGGTGGCGTAGCCTTCCACGTCGTTGACGCGGACAACGTAAGCCTCGATCTCGTCGCCGACCTTGACGACGTCCTCGGGCTTGACGTCGGGGTCGCTGCTCAGCTCAGAAACAGGGATATAGCCTGCCTGCTTGCAGCCGACGTCGACCTGGATCTCGGTCGTGCCGATGGCGGTCACGATACCGGTCACCTTATCTCCTGTATTTAGAGTCTTGAAAGATTTTTCAAGCAGTTCTTCAAAGGATTCGCTGGTTTCAGGGGCAGTGGTGTTGATGTTTTCTTCCGTCATTGTTGTTAATACCTCCATAATGATACTCGCAGGAGTAGATGCGCCGGCTGTCAGTCCCGCCACACGGCATCCGGAAAAGAATTCCGGTGAGAGCTCGTCTGCGGATTCGATCTGGAGGACTTTTCCGCAGTTCTCTCTGCAAATCTCGGTCAAATGCCTTGTGTTGGCGCTTCTTCGGTCGCCCACAACCACCATCGCGTCTACCTTGGCGGAAAGTTCTGCTGCCTCAGTTTGACGTTTCTGCGTAGCATTGCATATTGTATCATTGATTTTCAGATTTGTACACTGTTTTTTTAGAAATTTCACGCAACTTTCCCAAAGCGCACGAATGCAGGTCGTTTGCGCCAGCATGATACTGGGTAAATGGGCAAAATCGGGGTGTTCCTGCAAGTATTTTTGCACTTCCTGCACATTTTCAAAAATCAGCGGGTCGCTGCACCATCCTGCGATGCCCTGCACCTCGGGATGATGGCGCTCACCGATCAGGATGACGCGGCGTCCCTCGTGCTCTGCCTCCTGTGCAAGCTTTCGGATGCGCTCGACATGCGGGCACACGGCGCTCACGACCTCTGCCCCGCGCTCTCGCAGCGCATCAAGCGTCGCTCTCGACTCGCCGTGGGCGCGGATGAGCACGGTCTCCCCCGCCTTTGCCTGGTCGGGCGACGTGATGAGGCGCATGCCAAGGTCTTCGATCTCGCGCACGACGCCCGCGTTGTGCACGATGCTGCCGAGCATCGCGCCGCCGCGCGCTTTTGCCGTTTCGCGCGCAAGGTTGACCGCGCGCTCCACGCCATAGCAGAAGCCCGCGGTCTCAGCTAAGATGACCTTCACAGCGGCGCGCCTCCCACCTGCTGGCCGCCGAGCGCGTAGGCCTGACGCAGCATTTCGTCGGCGATGGCCTGCAATTCTTCGGACGTGCCGCGGCGGCCCGTGACCTCAGGCACATACGGCTCGCCGAAGATGATGCGCGTTTTATGGAAGGGCTTTTTCTGCCCGTCGCAGAACACCGGCACGAGCGTCGCACCCGTGCGCACGCCGATCATCGCGATGCCCGCGTGCGCGTGCGCGGGGAGTCCGTCGTGATAGCCGACGCCGCCCCGGATCGTCGTCCCCTCGGGGAAGATCAGAAGATTCTCACCCTTGTGGAGCACCTGCATCGCGGTCTTGATGGACTGGATATCCTTGCCGTCGCGCTGGACGGGAAATGCGCCGAGCGTGCGGATGAGCCACGCGAGCGCGCGGTTGTCGAAGAGCTCGGCCTTGGCCATAAAGTGCAGATGGTAGTCGAGCGGCAGGCACAGGCCGATGAGCACGGGGTCTAAGTCCGTTGAATGGTTCGGGCACAGCAGGACACTGTGCTTCGGAAGATTTTCAAGCCCCTTGACGTCCACGCGGTAGATCCACAGCAGCACCCGACCGATGATCCAGATAAACGCAAAAAAGATACGGTGCATCATTTCAATTTCTCCTGAATGAGGCTCAGCAGCGCCTGCTCGCTCTCTTCAAAGCTGAGCTTCGACGTGTCGAAGTGCACGGCGTCCGCCGCCTCGCGCAGCGGGGCGATGTCGCGGTGCATGTCCTGATAGTCGCGCTCGTTGATCTCGCGCAGTACCTCTTCATACGCTTTGGGCGTGCCGCGCTCGGAGAGCTCGAGGCAGCGGCGGCGCGCTCGCTCCTCGGTCGATGCCGTCAGGTAAATTTTGAGGTCGGCATCCGGCAGAACGACCGTGCCGATGTCGCGCCCGTCCATGATGACGCTTCTCTTGCGCGCGATGTCGCGCTGCATCTCGAGTAAGTACGCGCGTACGCACGGCAGCGCCGAGACGTTCGAGGCGTACATCGAAATTTCCGGCAGGCGGATCTCGGTGCTGACGTCCTTGCCGTCAAGCAGCATTTTCTGTCCGCTATTCTCGTCAAATGCCATGTCGATTTGGATCTCTTTCAGCAGCGGCGCGATCTGGGATTCGTCCTTGGCGTCCAGTCCGCGCGAAAACGCCGCGTAGCCGATGGTGCGGTAGATCGCGCCCGTGTCGACATGCAGAATGTTCAATTTCTTGGCGACGGCCTTGGCGAGCGTACTCTTGCCCGCGCCGCCGGGGCCGTCAATGGCAATGGAAAAATGCTTTTTCATCTGTTTGATTCTTCCCTCTTACAATAAATATGTGCTTGCTGCGTCAGCAGTGCGTCCGCGGCAGCCTCGCCCGCGGCCTTGCCGGTCGCCCAGGCGATTTGCAGATTGTAGCCGCCCGTGTAGGCGTCTACGTCGATGATCTCGCCGGCAAAGTACAGGCCGCCGATCTTTTTCGACGCCATGGTCTTCGGGTCGATCTCCCCCACCTTGACGCCGCCGGAGGTGATGATCGCGTTTTCGACCGGCATCGGCGCGCTGACATTGACCGTCCAGCGCTTTAAGAGCGTGCGGATGGTCTCGCGCTGGGCGCGCGTGATGTCGTGCACCTTTTCGTGCGGAGGGATGCCCGAGCGGTCGATGAATTCGTCGATCATCTTCTGCGGCAGAAGCGCGCCGAGGACGTTGCAGTAGTCGCTGTTTGCGTGCTTTTCAAAATCCGACAGCAGGCGCTTGTCGAGCATTTGCTCGTCGAGCGCGGGCTTGAGGTCGATCTCCAGTCGGTACTGCTTTTTGTCGAAATGCCGCATGTGCGCGCTGGCCGACAGGATGAGCGGCCCGCTCACGCCGAAGTGCGTGAACAGCATTTCGCCGAAATCCGAGTGAATCTTTTTGTTGTTTTCGTATACCGTCAGCGCAACGTTGCGCAGGCTCAGCCCTTGCAGCACCGCGCATTCGCGTGCCTCGAGCGGCACGAGTGAGCCGCGCAGCGGCGTGACTGTGTGGCCGAGCGCTTCCGCCATGCGGAAGCCGTCGCCCGTCGAGCCCGTCGCGGGATAGGACAGCCCGCCCGTCGCCAGAATAACGGCGGAGGCGGTGTAGTCCCCTTTTTCGCCCTTGACGGCGGCGACATGGCCGTCTTCGACCGAAATACCGAGCGCGCGGTCGCGCACGAGCTTGACGTGCAGACGCTTGAGCTCGCGCTCAAGCGCCGCTGTGATGTCGAATGACCGGTCGGACACGGGAAACACGCGCTTGCCGCGCTCGACCTTGAGCGGCACACCGAGCCCCTCGAAAAAATCGATGGCGTCGTGCCCGTCGAAGCGGGAAAACACGGAGTATAAAAACCGCGGGTTCTGCGGCACGTGGGCGAGCAGCTCTTCGCAAGTGCTGTCGTTCGTCACGTTGCAGCGGCCCTTGCCGGTGATGTTCACCTTTTTGCCGAGGCGCTCGTTTGGATCGAGCAGCGTCACGTGCGCACCCTTGCGCGCAGCGCAGATCGCGGCCATCATGCCGCCCGCGCCGCCGCCGATGACAACGATCGCCTTATTCATCTTCGATCTTGCCGAAAATGTCGAAGCGCTCCCAGATGTGCTCGAGTTCGGAGAACGTCGCGGAGATGTCTGCGCCCTTCTTGTTGGCCACGGCCAGAATGAGTGCGTTGAGCATGCTCATGGGCGCCGCCAGCGAGTCGACGAACGAGATCATCTCGCTGCGCACGAGCAGCGAATTGCCGGACATCTGGTTGATGGGCGACATCTCGCTGTCCGTCACGCCGACGATCGTCGCGCCGCGGTCGCGCGCAAACTGGATGGTCTTGAGCGCAAGCTCACTGTAGCGCGGGAAGCAGATACCGATGACCACATCGCCTTTGGAGACGCGGAAGAGCTGGTCGAACGAGCCGGCCGCGCCGCCGTTGACCAGAGTGACGTTGTCGAAGATCAGGCGGAAGTAGAAGTTTAAGTACCCTGCCAGAAACGAGGACGAACGGAAGCCCACGATGTAGATGCGGCGCGCGCCGATGATCGTGTCGACCACGCGCTCAAATTCCGCGCCGTCGGTCTGGTCGATGGCCATGCGGATCTTCTCCATGTCGCGCTGCAGGACGTTCGTCATCAGATCGGACCCTGCGAGCTCGCCGTCCGACGCCTGAATGCGCTGGATGCTCGTGAGCTTGCCGCGGATCATCTCCTGCAATGCACGCTGCATGCTCGGATACCCCTCGTAGCCGAGCTGGGTGGCAAAGCGCACGACGGTCGACTCGCTGACCTGCACGGTCTTGCCGAGCTTGCTGGCCGTCATAAACGCGGCCTTGTCGTAGTTTTCCAGAATGAAGCGGGCGATGAGCTTCTGCCCCTTGGAAAAGCTGCTCATGTTCTTTTCGATATTATGTAAGATATTCTTCGTCATAAGATCGTCCTCTGTTACTTTGATTTTGTTGCTTGGAGCTCCTGCTCCGTAAGATCGCGCCACGCGCCGACGGGAAGAGCCCCGAGTTTGAGCGCGTGCTCCTGCACGCGCTTTAGGCGCTTGACGTGTAATCCGGCGGTGGCGCACATGCGCCGGATCTGCCGGTTTTTTCCTTCATGGATGGTGATGGAGAGAACGGCGGTGTCCCTCCCCTGCCGCAGCACGCGCACCTGCGCGGGCCGGATGGGCTCGCCGTCGAGCTGTGTCATGGAAGCGAGCGCTTCTGCCGCTCCCCTGACCTCGCCCGCGACGCTGACCTCGTAGACCTTGTTGACCTCGTAGCGCGGGTGCAGAAGATGCTGCATCCATTCGCCGTCGTTCGTCAAAAGCAGCAGTCCCTCGGAGTCGAGGTCGAGCCGCCCGACGGGATAGACGCGCGTGCCGCAGTCTCTGACGAGCTCGGCGACGGTCTTTCGCCCTTTTTCGTCAGAGAGCGTGCAGACATAGCCGCGCGGCTTGTTGAGCATCAGGTAGCGCTTCTGCCCCTCCTGTGTGAGCGGCCTGCCGTCGACGGTAATTTCGTCGACTTCGGGGTCGGCCTTCTGCCCGAGAAGCGCAGTCTTGCCGTTCACGTGCACGCGTCCCGCGGCGATACACTGCTCGGCGGTGCGACGGGAGCAGAGCCCCGATTCGGCGATGAGCTTTTGAATTCTTGCTTCGGCCAGGTCGATCCCTCCTTTACTTTGCCGACAGAAATTGCCAGAGCTTTTCCGCCAGCGACTTATTTTTGCTTGTTTCGCTCTTTGTTTCCTGCGCCTGTACGCTGCGCGCGCTGACAAGGTCAACTCTTCCGACCTCGGTCTCGCCGCAGGAGATGACGAGCGTGCCGAACGTTTGTCCCTTCCGCACGGGGGCGGAGACGGTTTGCGGCAGCTCGGCGCGCACGCTCAATGCTTCATTTTCCACGGTGGGATAGCGGAAGCTCTCCGCCGCCACGGCGGACACACTCTGCCCGTCGACGCTTACGCTGCCGTAGGCCTCGCCTTTTTTCGCACCGCTTGAGAGCGCATACGCCGAAAAGCCATAGTCGTAGAGTGCCGCGTGATCCGCCCAATCACTGCCGTCGTGCAGCGTGACGGCGATCATGCGCATCCCGCCGCGCTCGGCACAGGTGACGAGTGTGCGCCCTGCGTCGCCGGTGTAGCCGGTCTTGAGACCGACGCAGCCGGAGTACGACGCGAGCAGCTTATTGTGGTTCGTCATCGTGCGCGTGCCGACACTCGCCGTGCGCGTCGAGACGATGCGCGCGAACGTCGGATTCTGCATGGCGTAGGCCGCAAGGCGCGCCATATCGAGGGCACAGGAGCTGTGCCCCATTTCGTCGAGACCGCTCGGGTTGGCAAATGACGTGTGCTTCATGCCGAGGGCTTTCGCCTTTTCGTTCATCCATCGGACAAACTGCGCGCTGCCGCCGCTCCCGCCGCAGTGGGCGGCGATGCACTCCGCCGCGTCGTTGCCGGACGGCAGCATCAGCCCGTAGAGGAGCTCTTCCATCGTGAGCGTTTCGCCCTCGAGAAGGTACATCGACGAGCCTTCGCGTAAATGCTCGCGTTTGACCGTGACCTGCTCCGTGAGTTCGCTGTGCTCCAGCGCGATTAAGCAGGTCATGATCTTCGTCGTGCTCGCGATGCTGCGCTCCTGCGTTTCATTGCGCGACGCCAGCACCCGCCCGCTGTCCGCCTCCATCAAAATGAATGCGGCGGCGGCAGTTTCAGGCACAGCAGCCTGACAGGTCAAACTGCTTGACAGGCAGGAAACAGCAAGGAAAACGGCAAATACGCATCGGGCAAAACGCGGCATGGGATCACTCCTTCATTCGGAATGCCCCTATTATGCCCGAAATCAGTAGATATCTTTCTCTTCTCTCTTCTTGTCCACGAAATTCTGCACGCGGTCGAGCACTTCCGGCACAAGATCAAGCACGCGGTCGACCGTTGCTGCCGCAGGGATGGCCACGGGCATCACGCGCGTCAGACCGTCCTTGATGACGAGGAACGCGACGGGGTCGACCTTGACGCCCGCACCTGCGCCGCCGCCGAAGTGTGAGGTGTCGGTCTTGCCGTAGTCGCCGCCGCCCGCGCCGAAGCCGAAGCTCACGCGCGAAACGGGAATGACCGTTACGCCGTCGGGCGTCGTGATCGGCTCGCCGATGATGGTGTTGGAATCGACCATATCACGGATCTTATCCATCGTGGTGTCCATGAGATCGTTGAGCGGGGTCTTCTTTTCGATGTTTTCCATGAGGTTTATCCTTTCTTTTTATGCGGTCAGTTTTTCACTGTGTTCACTGTTTTGCGGAGTGCTCTCCGTTGGTTTTTCCGCGGGAGCGTCGTTTTTATGCGCCTTTTTATAGCGCAGGTACCATTTGAGCATCGGAATGAGCAGCGCAAGTGCGATGTGCAGCCCGTCGCGGATGCGAAGCGACAGGCCAACGGCACCCTCTGCGTGCGTCTTTTCAGAGCTGTAGTCCATGCGCAGGTGCAGTGAGGGATCAGGGATATGGAAGAGGTCTTCAAGGTGCGGCATCACACCCCACATCGCGGCGCTCGCATAGCCGTAGGTCTGCGCGATATCCGCGGGGTCCGTGCCGCCGAAGACGACGAGAATTTCCAGCGGGTCGATGCGAAGGCGCTTGCAGGTGCGTTTCGCTGTCTCCTTGAGCGCCGAGAGCGCCGTCGTGATGAGGTCCCTGAGCTCCTCTTTTGTCGGCTTGGGGAGCGAGGGCTTTTTCTTTTGCTTCGCTTCTTCTCCCTCTGACTTTGGTTTCTTCTCCTTTGCCTTTTTTTTCGGCGTTTCTTTCTTTTCCTTTGCTGGCAGCAGCGTGAAGCGGAACGGGCCGACCGAAAGCTGCACGCGCAGCTCGTCGCCGAACTGCATCAGCGCGCCCACGCGCAGAAAGCCGATCAAAATAAAAATGAGCAGGATGATGCCAATTACCTTCAGCGCAGTCAATCGACCACCTCCCTCTTTTTACGCTTCACGCGGTTTTTATGCTTTACGCGGTCAGTGTTCCCTGTTTTCGGGAATGCTGCCTTCTTTTTCCGTCATGGCGCTGGGGTCGAGGATCGTGCCGTCCTCCGTCATGCGGAGCTGACCGTCGGCCTCAAGACCCGGCATCTCCGGCATCTCCTCGAGCGAACCCAAGTGGAAGTCGCGCAGGAACTTTTTCGTCGTGCGGTACAGCCTCGGCCGTCCCGGCACCTGCAAACGTCCGCACTCCTCAATGAGCCCGCGCTCAAGCAGCAGGCCCACGGTGTACGAGCTGTCCACGCCGCGCACCTGATCAATGTAGGCGCGGGTCGTGGGCTGGTAGTAGGCGATGATCGTCAGCACCTCCAGCGCGGGCTGAGAGAGCTTGGCGGTCTTGCGGATCTCAAACGCCTTGCGGATGACGTCGGCATAGTCCGGCGACGAGCAGAGCTGATAGCTGTCCTCCATGCGGACGAGCCGGATGCCGCGGCGCTCAAAGGCGTAGTAATCGCCGAGCTTTTGCAATACCTGTTCCGCGGTCGGACGGTCCAAATCGAGCGCAAGGCAGATGCGGTCGATGGGAAGCGGTTCGCCGCTGGCGAACAAAATGCCCTCGATGGCCGACTCGACCTCGCGCAGGTCCAAAGATTCCAAAGACATAGCGTTCCTCGCTTTTTACAGATTGATACGGTCGGGGGCGTCGTCCCCGCACTCCACGGTGCAGTCCGTGTCGGAACCGGCCAGATGGATGACCTTTTCGCGGCAGAGCTCCAAAACGGCGATGAACGTCGCCACGATCTCGCTGCGGCTGCGGCTGCCCCGAAACAGCAGCAGAAACCGAGTGACGCCGTGAGTCCTTAGCCGGCTCAGAATCTCCCGGGCCTTGCTCTCCACGGGATAGGGCTCGTGCTGGACGATGCGCACGATCTCGCTCAGCGCCGCGCTCGGCGGCGCGGCCAGCTTCTCTCCGCGCTCCATGATCGTCTGCATGGCGAGCACGAGGTCGGCCTTTTCGTGGCTGTACTCGTAGATTTTGCCGCGCTGCATGGGCTCGGGCTGGCGCGTCATGATGCTGCGGCCAAACTCGCCCATCGGGCCGAGCGTTTCGGTCAGCGTCTTGATGCGAAGGTACGTGTCCTTTTGCTGGCGCTCTTTGAGCGAGGCAATGAGCTCGTCCATCTCGCTCTGCGCCTGCTCATCCTCAAGCGAAAGCAGCATGCGCGTTTTGATGTACATTAAATGTGCCGCCATCGTGATGAATTCGCTCGCGACCTCGAGATCGAGCTGCTTTCGCTGCTCGAGATACGCAAGGTACTGGTCCAGGATCAGCGCGATGGGAATGTCCTGGATCTCTATTTTATTTTTCGACAGCAGGAAGAGAATGAGGTCGAGCGGCCCTTCAAAGTCCTGCAGCGCCTCCGCGCTGCGCTCGTGCACCACGCCCTCCAGCTTGAAAACGGGATTGTCCATGACATTCCTCTCACTTTATCAATATACGATCCAGTTGACCAGAAGCTCGTACACGCGGTAGATGCCCTCGCTGAGGATATTGTTTCCCACGCCAAGCCAGACGAGCACAAAAAGCACGGCCATGCCGTATTTTTCATACCGCATCAGCGTCATGTACGCGCGGTCGGGCAGAAAGGCGAAGAGCACCTTCGACCCGTCGAGCGGCGAGATGGGGATGAGGTTGAAAAGCCCCAGACCGACGCTCATGTACGCCGTCATCGCAAGGAAATTCAAAAGGCCGCTGCAAAACGCGGTATCGACATAGTGCGCGATCGTGATGCGCGCGCCGAGCAAGAGCAGCATCGCCAGCAGCAGATTCGACACCGGCCCCGCCAGCGCTGTGATGGCCATACCCTGCTTCGGCTTTTTGAAATACCGCATGTCGACCGGCACGGGCTTTGCCCAGCCGAAGCCGACGAGCAGCATGGCAGCCAAGCCGAACCAGTCGATATGGTGCAGTGGGTTTAAGCTCAAGCGGTGCTCGCGCTTGGCCGTCGGATCGCCGAGGGCATAGGCTGCAAGACCGTGACAGGTCTCGTGCACCGTCAAGCATAAAAAGACGCCGAGCACGCGCAAAAGCGCGTCGGTCAGCGAGCCCCAGTCGATGGACTGGACCAATTCCTGAAAACTGTTCACGCAATTTCTCCGTAAAAAATATGCAAATCGCGAAGACTTGCATTGCATTCTATTCTTATTATAACAGCCCTTTTCCCACATGACAAGGGATTTTGCAATTTTTGCTGCATTTTGCTTTCAAAAATTGACACATTTTTCTCTGTCAAATTGCGAAAAATGACAAAAAAGCGCCTCAACCGTGCGGTTGAGGCACTTTGCAGGATGCAATATCCGCTTATTTCTTGAGGCGCTTGTCGCTCTTGGTCGCAAGGTGCGTGCCCAAGGACTGGAAGATCTGCACCAGAATGATAAGCAGCACGACCGCCGCAAACATCACAAGGTACTTGTAGCGATAGTAGCCGTAGTCGATGGCGATCTTGCCGAGGCCGCCGCCGCCGATGATGCCGCTCATCGCCGAGTAGCCGAGGATGGTCGTCAGTGCGATGGTGAAGTTCTGGAGCAGCGAGGGAACGCTCTCGGGGATCATCACCTTGCAGATGATCTGCATGGGCGTTGCGCCCATGCTCTGAGCGGCCTCGATGATGTTGGGGTCGACCTCGCGCAGGCTGCTTTCAACAAGGCGCGCGACGAACGGGAACGCCGCCACGACCAGCGGAACGATGGTCGCGGTGGTGCCGACGGTCGTGCCGATGATGAGGCGCGAGAGCGGGAAGACCATGATCATTAAGATGAGGAACGGGATTGAGCGCAGCAGGTTGATGATGACGTTCAGAATGCTCATCAAGGCCTTGGGAAGCGGCAGAACGCCGCCCTTCTCCCCCGCTACGAGCAGCACGCCCAGCGGAAGGCCGATGACGACGGCCAGCGCCGTTGACAGCAGCGTCACATAAAACGTTTCCCAGATCGCCTTGGGGAACTGCGTCTGCATGGGGACGGTGAGCTCTGCGATGGAGTCCGGGGAAAAGAGATTACTGTACATCGACGCTCGCCTCCTCTACCTGAAGATTTTCAATGCTTCTTAAAAAGTCCATGGCCTGCTCGAACTGCGCGTTCGGCACGCCGAGGAGCATGCTGCCGTACACCTCTTCGGAGAGCTTCTGCGTGTTGGCCGAAATGACCGTCGCGCTGATGCCCTCGTCGGTCGCAAGGCGCGTGACGAGCGGAATGGATGTCGTCTTCGCGCTGCGGAAGATGAGGCGGATGCGGCGCTGCTGCTGGGGGTCGGACACGTCGATGTCCGCGCCGCGCGGGAACACGAGGTGGCGCGCCGCCGCGGACTTGGGCGCGGAAAAGACGGTAGAAACAAGGCCCTCTTCCACGACTTCGCCGTCGTCGAGGATCGCAACGTGATTGCAGACCTCCTTCACCACGCTCATCTGGTGTGTGATGATGACGACGGTGATGCCAAGCTTTTTGTTGATGTCGCCGATCAGCTCGAGGATCTGGCGCGTCGTCTTGGGGTCGAGCGCGCTCGTGGCCTCGTCGCAGAGCAGAACTTTGGGGTTCGTGGCGAGGGCGCGGGCGATGGCCACGCGCTGCTGCTGTCCGCCGGAGAGCTGCGCGGGATAGGCCTTGGCCTTATCCTTGAGCCCCACGATGTCGAGGAGTTCCAGAGCTCGCTGTTCGCGCCACTTCTTCTCTCCCCGCAGTCCGGAAAGCTCCATCGGGAAGCAGACGTTATCGAGGCAGTTTCGCTGCATCAGCAGGTTGAAGCGCTGGAAGATCATCGTGATCTCGCGCCGCGCCGCGCGGAGCTGCGCGGGGGTCATTGTGTCCAGACGCTGTCCGTTCACGATGACCTCGCCCTCCGTCGGGCGCTCGAGCATATTGATACAGCGCACGAGCGTGGATTTGCCGGCACCGCTCATGCCGATGATGCCGTAGACGTCGCCGTCTGGAATGGTCAGGGAGACGTCCTTGAGCGCGTCTACCCGTCCGCCGGCTGTTTCAAAGGTTTTGCTTAGATGCTTCAGTTCGATCAAGAACGCTCCCTCCTTTCTTTCTTACTTGGCGCTCAGCGCATCGAGCGTGGTCTGCTTGCCGCCGTACAGGCCCATGGGCTCGACGTGGATGGCGGCAACGGAGACGATGTGGGTGTTGTTCTCGGCGTTGAAATCGTCGAGATAGGGCTTGTGCTGGAAGTAGTTGGCGTCGACAGTGCCGTCTTCGACAACGGTGTTGGGCACGACATAGTCATTGTAGACCTGAATGTCGAGAGTGATGTTCTTTTCAGCAAGAATTTCCTTCACGACCTCGAGGATCTCAGCGTGCGGGGTCGGAGAAGCGGCGATGGAGATGGTCTCGCCAGCGAGAGCGTCGTAGTCGACAGTGGCGTCAAAGCCGTCGGTCGGGGTATCCACGGTGCTGACAACGGAGCCGTCATACTTCTCGTTGATGTAGTCGACGACCTGCTGGCTCTCCAGAGCGGCGATCAGGGCAAGGACCTTGGGAGAGGACTCGTTGCCTTCCTTCACGGCCAGAATGTTGGCGTAAGCGGAGGCGGAGCCTTCGATCACGAGGGAGTCGGCCACGGGGTTCAGGCCCGCGTTGATGGCGTAGTTGGAGTTGATGACGGCGTAGTCAACGTCCTGCAGGATGTTGGGGATCTGCGCGGCCTCGGTCTCCACGATCTCGACGTTGTACGGGTTTTCGACAATGTCGTTCTTGGTGGCGGTGATGCCGGCACCGTCAGCGAGCTTGATGATGCCGTTGTCCTGGAGCAGCAGCAGCGCGCGGGCTTCGTTGGTCGTGTCGTTGGGGACGGCGATCTGGATGGTGGTGGCACCGTCGGAGTCATCGCTCTTGGAGCCGCAGCCGGTCAGGGCCAGAGCGGCAGTGAGGACCAGTGCAAGGACAAGTGCGGTCAGCTTAATAGAATGCTTTTTCATCGTTTTGTTCTCCTTACTTATTTTATAATAGCTACTTTTTGGAACGGACAGACCGCGGGGAGTGTATGCTGTTCGAGCAGTAAAAAACAGCGGGAGGTCATTGACCTTCCGCTGCCGCTTCGCTGTTTTTCTCAGACAGTTTCTGAAAGGAAATGACCATTTTCTCCATGACAAAGCATGCACATGCTGAACATGCGCATCATCGGCATCATCATGCAGTTGGCAGAGTACGAAGTCTTCATGCCAATGGATCCTTTCCTTCGAGCATTCCACACGGGGTGGGTTCCGTTTCAATGTGCGTATCGTAGCACCGACGATTCCGCTTGTCAACACCAAATGCGCACTTTTGTATGATTTTCCACTTTTTTGGCGTTTTCTGCGGGATTTTTTATTTATTGCTCCCGTTTTTCAAGCACACGGACGAGGTGAATGAGAAAATCGGTGTCCTCCATGTCGCCCAGCGCTTCGACCGCGCTCTCGCTGTGCGCCTCGATGACGCGCTGGCAGCCGTTGAGACCTAAAATGTCGACAAACGTCGTCTTCCCCTCTTCCCTGTCCGAGCCGATGGGCTTGCCGAACGTCTTTTCATCGCCGATGACATCGAGCATGTCGTCGCGCAGCTGGAACGCGAAGCCGAAGTTGTCGGCGTAGCTGGCCGCGGCCTCCTCCTGCTCCTTCGTGCCGCCCGCCGCGGCCACGCCCATCAGGCACGCCGCGCGGATAAGCGCGCTCGTCTTGCGCAGATAAATTTCCTCGAGCTCCGGCGCGCTCAGAATCTTGCCCTCCCACTCAAGGTCGAGCTGCTGGCCGCCGCAGATGCCCGCGTGTCCCGCGGCATTTGCCAGGACCTGCGCGCATTTGAGCACGCGCAGCGCGGGGAGGTCGGCCTTCAGGACCGTTTCAAATGCCAGCGCCTGCAGCGCGTCGCCCGCGAGCGTCGCCGTGCATTCGCCGAAGACCTTGTGGTTCGACGGCTTACCGCGGCGCAGATCATCGTTGTCCATGCACGGCAGGTCGTCGTGAATGAGCGAGTAGGTGTGTATCATTTCTAGGGCGCACGCAAACGGCAGCGCATCCTTGAGGTCGCCGCCGTGCAGACGGCAGAACTCCAGAACGATCACCGGGCGCAGACGCTTGCCGCCCGCGGTCAGACTGTAGTGCATCGAATCGGTCAGCTTGTGATAGCTTGCGCACTGCGTTTCCTCAAGGCAGGCGTCAAGATACTTGTCCACCGCCGACTTATACTCCACCATGCAGGCGGAAAACAGCTTTTCGTCCATGGCTTACTCCTCCGAAATGAATGGGCTCTCGACCGGCGCGCCGTCCGCGCCCTTAGAGAGCTTTGCGACCTTCTGCTCGGCCTTGTCGAGCATCGCGCCGCAGTCGTGCACGAGCTTCGTCCCCTCTTCAAAGAGCTTGAGGGAATCGGCGAGCTTTGCGTCGCCTTTTTCAAGCGCCGTCACGATCTCTTCGAGACGCGCGATATTGTCTTCAAACGTTTTTGCCATCGTCATTTCCTCCCATATTGCACGCGTTCACCGTGCAGTTGAGACTTCCCTGCCCGAGCAGTACCTCGATTTTTTCGCCGGCTGCGGCCTCCTGCGCCGCACGCAGAATTTGTCCCTGTTCATTTCGCGCCACGGCGTAGCCGCGGCCGAGGACCTTGAGCGGACTCAGCGCGTCGAGCTTGGCCGCAAGCGCTGTAAACTGCTGTGTGCGCTGCGCCATCTGATGCTGCGCGAGTGCGGCAAGGTTTTTCTGCGTGTAGTCGAGCAGCATCCGCTTGTCGTCGATAAATGCCATGGGGTCTTGCAGCGCACGGCTGCGGGACGTCTTTTCAAACTGCTCGCGCAGGGCTTTCACGCGCTTTTGCTCGCTCTGCACCATGCGCGTTTGCAGCGCGTCGAGCCGGCGGTAAATTTCGCGCTGGTCCGGCACGGCGATCTCCGCCGCGTTCGACGGCGTCGACGCCCGTGCATCGGCAACAAAATCGGCGATCGTCACGTCGGGCTCAT
>ERZ772901.1716-NODE-1716-length-15925-cov-3.217328_pt1 | contig 15925 bp, 15 predicted proteins | sample MGYA00512123_ERZ772901 | MGnify/ENA primary metagenome ERZ772901 (study PRJEB29015, sample SAMEA2737711) | human gut metagenome | biome: human gut; feature: human-associated habitat; material: faeces | place: China | collected 2012 ...
AGGAGGAGGGTTTACATGGCTTGTAAAAAAGAAGGTGTTCCTTTCAGCGGAACGCCAGAGCAGGAAGCTGCTTTAAAGAAAGTAATTACTGAGCTGAAAGACACCAAAGGCGCGCTCATGCCAATCATGCAGCAGGCTCAGGACATTTACGGCTACCTGCCGATTGAAGTCCAGACTATGATTTCCAATGAAACCGGAATCCCGTTAGAAAAGATCTACGGCGTTTCCACATTCTATTCCCAGTTCGCACTGCAGCCCAAGGGCAAGTATCAGATTTCCGTATGCCTCGGCACTGCCTGCTACGTAAAGGGCTCCGGCGCCATTTTTTCAAAACTGGAGGAGCTTCTTGGCATCACCAACGGAGAGTGCACTCCGGACGGGCGTTTTTCGCTGGATTCGTGCCGCTGTGTCGGTGCCTGCGGACTGGCTCCCGTCATGATGATCAACGACGAAGTTTACGGACGGCTCACCCCGGACGATATTCCTGGCATCCTTGCCAAATACAATTAGCCTATGATGCCGGAAATTTCTTTGAATATCCTTGACGTAGCGGAAAATTCCACCCGGGCCGGCGCATCCCTGGTACAGATTACCGTAGATGTACAGCCGGATCTGGACAGGCTTACCGTCATCATTGCGGATGACGGCTGCGGCATGACAAAAGAACAGGTCGAACGGGTCACCGACCCATTCTATACCAGCCGCACCACCCGGAAAGTCGGCCTTGGCGTTCCGTTTTTCAAGCTGGCCGCCGAGAGCACCGGAGGAAGCTTCTCCATCGAATCAGAGCCTGGAAAAGGGACCACGGTCACTGCGGTCTTTACCTTAAATCACATTGACCGGATGCCCCTCGGCGATATGACTGCCACCATTCAGACCCTGATCCAGGGCCATCCGGACACTGATTTTCTCTACGTTTACCGCTGCGGTGAAAAAGAATTTTCCCTGGACACCCGCGAGATGCGCGCTATCCTGGGAGATGTTTCCCTTACCACACCCGAAATTTCCAGCTACATCAAAGACTATCTGACTGAAAACAAACTCGAAACCGACGGCGGAACTGTATACTAAAACCACCGTCAGAACAGGAGGACGAACCTATCATGAAAAGTCTTGAAGAATTAAGAGCAATCCGCGAGAGAATGCAGAGTCAGGTCAGCATGCGTGCGGAAGACCACACCCACACTCGCGTTGTGGTCGGCATGGCTACCTGCGGCATTGCCAGCGGTGCCAGACCAGTCTTAAACGCCCTTTCCAATCTGGTTCAGGAAAAGGGACTGACCGATAAAATTTCCGTTACCCAGACCGGCTGTATCGGCCTTTGCCAGTACGAGCCCATCGTAGAGGTCATGGAACCGGGCAAACCGAAGATCACCTACATCAAAATGAATGCGGACAAAGCTGCCGAGGTGGTGGAGCGCCATCTCATCGGCGGACACATTGTCGAAGAATATACCTTAAATTCTGCAGATCTGAAATAAGGAGGACAACAGATGTATCGTTCACATGTATTGGTTTGCGGTGGAACAGGCTGTACCTCCTCCGGAAGCCAGCAGATTATGGAAACCTTAAAAGAAGAGATCAAAAAGGCCGGGCTGGAGAAAGAAGTCTCCGTAGTCCAGACCGGATGCCACGGTCTCTGCGCCCTGGGCCCGATCATGATCGTCTACCCGGACGCAAGCTTCTACTCCATGGTCAAGGTAGAAGACATTCCTGAGATCGTTCAGGAGCACTTATTAAAGGGACGTGTCGTTACCCGTCTTCTCTATCAGGAGACCGTTACTCCGGCCGGCGTCAAGGCTCTCATCGACACAGATTTCTACAAAAAACAGCACCGCATTGCCCTGCGTAACTGCGGCATCATCAACCCGGAAGTCATTGAAGAGTACATCGGAACCGGCGGCTACGCAGCCCTTGGTAAAGTGCTCACCGAAATGACCCCGGACGATGTCATCCAGTGCCTGTTAGATTCCGGCCTGCGCGGACGCGGCGGCGGCGGATTCCCCACCGGCCTCAAATGGAAGCTGGCCAAGCAGAATGATGCCGACCAGAAATATGTCTGCTGTAACGCCGACGAAGGCGACCCGGGCGCATTCATGGACCGTTCCGTCTTAGAGGGCGACCCGCACGCGGTACTGGAGGCTATGGCCATTGCCGGTTACGCCATTGGTGCAAACCAGGGCTACATCTATGTGCGCGCAGAGTATCCGATCGCAGTAGAACGTCTGAAAATCGCTATCAGCCAGGCACGCGAGATGGAACTGTTGGGAAAAGATATTTTCGGAAGCGGCTTCGATTTTGATATCGACTTAAGACTCGGTGCCGGAGCTTTCGTCTGCGGCGAGGAAACCGCACTCATGACCTCCATTGAAGGAAACCGCGGCGAACCGCGTCCGCGTCCTCCGTTCCCGGCACAGAAGGGCTTATTTGGCAAGCCGACCATCTTAAATAACGTAGAGACCTATGCCAACATCCCGCAGATCATCTTAAACGGTCCGGAATGGTTTTCTTCCATGGGTACCGAGAAGTCCAAAGGAACCAAGGTATTTGCACTGGGCGGTAAGATCCACAACACCGGCCTCGTAGAGATCCCGATGGGTACTACCCTGCGCGAGGTCATCGAAGAGATCGGCGGCGGCATCCCGAATGGCAAGAAATTCAAAGCAGCACAGACCGGTGGTCCGTCCGGCGGATGTATCCCGGCAGAGCACTTTGATATCCCGATCGATTACGACAACCTCATCTCCATCGGCTCCATGATGGGTTCCGGCGGTCTGATCGTTATGGATGAAACCGACTGTATGGTAGATATCGCAAAATTCTTCCTGGAATTCACTGTAGAAGAATCCTGCGGTAAATGTACTCCATGCCGCATCGGCACCAAACGTATGCTGGAGATCCTCACCAAGATCACCAAGGGCACCGCTACCATGGAAGATCTGGATAAGCTGGAAGAGCTCTGCTACTACGTGAAAGAGAATTCTGCCTGCGGTCTCGGCCAGACAGCTCCTAACCCGGTTCTGTCCACCCTGCGTTACTTCCGTGACGAGTACGAAGCACACATCAAAGAGAAACGCTGCCCGGCAGGCGTCTGCAAAGCGCTCCTTTCCTACCATATCGACGCAGACAAATGTAAGGGCTGTACCCTGTGCGCAAGAAACTGCCCGGTTGGCGCTATCATCGGCTCCGTTAAGAATCCGCATATCATCGACACCGATAAGTGTGTTAAGTGCGGTGCCTGCATGGAGAAATGTAAATTCGGCGCGATCTACAAACAGTAATGGAGGAGAATGGCTATGGAGAATATCACAATCAAAATCAACGGCATGGAAGTCAGTGCCCCGAAAGGCTCCACCATTCTGGAGGCAGCCCGACTGGCGCACATTGAAATTCCGACTCTGTGCTTCTTAAAAGAGATCAACGAGATCGGCGCATGCCGCATCTGTGTAGTAGAAGTAAAAGGGGCAAGAAGCCTGGTGGTTTCCTGCGTATACCCGATCAACGAAGGCATGGAAGTATGGACCAACACGCCAAAGGTACTGGAGTCCCGCAGGAAAACCCTGCAGCTTCTGCTTTCCAACCATGACCGCAAGTGCTTATCCTGCGTCCGCAGCGGAAACTGCGAGCTGCAGCAGCTCTGTAAGGAACTCGGTGTTACCGACGAAGGTTATTACGATGGCGAACGCACCCCGTCCGTAATCGACGACAGCGCGGTGCACATGATCCGTGACAACAGCAAATGTATCCTCTGCCGCCGCTGCTCCGCAATCTGTGAGAAGGTACAGGGCATCGGTGTCATTGGTGCCAACATGCGCGGCTTTGCCACCTTTATCGGCTCCGCCTTCGACATGGGCCTGGGCGAGACCTCCTGTGTCTCCTGCGGCCAGTGTATCGCAGTCTGCCCAACCGGTGCCCTCCAGGAGAAATCCCAGGTGGACGAGGTTCTGGCAGCCATCGCAGATCCGAAAAAGCATGTCATCGTACAGACCGCTCCGGCTGTACGCGCCGCTCTGGGCGAGGAATTCGGCTACCCCATCGGCACCAACGTACAGGGCAAGATGGCAGCAGCCCTTCGCCGCATCGGCTTTGACAAAGTATTCGACACCAACTTCAGTGCCGACTTAACCATTATGGAAGAGGCTCATGAATTCCTGGACCGTGTGCAGAACGGCGGTGTGCTTCCGCTCATCACCTCCTGCTCCCAGGGCTGGATCAAATACTGTGAACACTACTTCCCGGATATGACCGAGAACTTATCCAGCTGCAAATCGCCGCAGCAGATGTTCGGTGCCATTGCAAAATCCTACTATGCAGAGAAGATGAACCTGGATCCGAAGGATATCGTTTCCGTTTCCATTATGCCGTGTACCGCAAAGAAATTTGAGATTCAGCGTCCGGATGAAGCCGCAAACGGCATTCCGGATGTAGACTACTCCTTAACCACAAGGGAGCTTGCACGCATGATCCGCAAGGTCGGCCTGAAATTCACTACCCTCCCGGACGAAGAATTTGACGCTCCTCTGGGACTTGGAACCGGTGCAGCTGTTATCTTCGGCGCAACCGGCGGTGTTATGGAGGCAGCACTCCGCACTGCAGTGGAAACCCTGACCGGTGAGGAATTACAGAATCTGGACTTCACCGACGTCCGCGGCATGGAAGGCATCAAGGAAGCCACTTATCCGGTAGCAGGTCTGGAAGTTAAGGTAGCCATCGCCTCCGGTCTTGGAAACGCAAGAAAGCTGCTTGAAAAGGTCAAATCCGGTGAAGCTACCTATCATTTCATCGAGATCATGGGCTGTCCGGGTGGATGTATCAACGGCGGCGGCCAGCCGCAGCAGCCTGGCTACGTACGCAACAGCGTCGATATCCGCGGCCTGCGCGCCAAAGTTCTCTACGACTCCGACAAAAACAACCCAATCCGCAAATCCCACGAAAATCCGGCAATCAAGGAGCTGTACGCAACCTTCCTCGGAGAACCGGGGAGTGAGAAAGCACACCATCTGTTACATACCACTTACGTGAAGCGGAAAGTGAACGAGATCTAATAAAAATTTAAAGAATATTCATGAAAGGTCCGAAGCAGGCCGGGGTGGTATCCCGCTGCGCAAAATATAAGTGCTGTGTTCGGACGATGTGGCTGACAGCCGTTTGCGGATAGTCGGACAAGATGTCCGCCTCCCGAAAACGTCAGTCGCCACATAGCCGGACACGTTGCACTTATATTTATGCTACGCAGGATACCACCCCGGCCTGCTTCTGCTTTCCTGGCTATTCTACGGTAATAAAAAACCACGCAAGCGCAATGTATTGGTTTAAACCTCTTACGTTTGCTTGCCATAGGATACCTGAAAAAAACGGACACATCAAGGTTATAACAAGCGCTTACGCGACCTTGACGTGTCCGTTTTCTCCAGGTATGGGCTAATCAAGCAATCCAAAGAGGCTCTGCCGGCACATAACTGCCGCCTTGGTCAGTATCCTTCCGGTCATAGCCTTTATTATCCTAACAAGACCAATACATGCCTGCAGCCACTATTCTTTTCGTAGCGCAGCCAATAAAGCAGGGCGTGCGGGGAATTGGATTCTGGAATTTTCCGCATATCCAGGTGTTTGCATCTTGAGCACACGTGTCCGAATGTGGCGGATGCTAATCCGACACAGGCGAACTCGTGTCAGCGAAAGCAAGCAAACAACGGATATGTGAAAATGTAAGAATTCAATTCCCCGTACGCCCGGACTCTTTATTAGTTCTGTCTCAATATTGTTATTTTACTTCTCCCACCGTCCGGATGCGCCGCATGGCAGTACAAGTCCGGTTTCGGTGACGGGGAGTCCAATTTCCTGAGCTTCTACATGTCCACCGAATTTTGGTACGATCTCGGTACTCATCATGTAGGTGAGGACCGCCGGGGCCAGGCCAGTGGTATAGGAGTTGATGAGGAAGAACAACGGGTCATCGGATAAGAGCTGTACGCACAGTTTTACGAGCGGATGAATTGCGTCCTCAATTTTCCAGATCTCGCCCTTCGGGCCGCGGCCATAGGATGGCGGATCCATGATGATGGCGTCATAATGGTTGCCGCGGCGGATCTCACGCTCTACAAATTTTACACAGTCATCGACCAGCCAGCGGATCGGAGCATCACTGAGGCCGGAGGATGCGGCATTCTCTTTTGCCCAGCCGACCATGCCCTTGGAGGCATCCACGTGAGTTACGCAAGCACCTGCTTTGGCAGCAGCAAGGGTTGCGCCGCCAGTGTATGCGAAGAGATTTAAGACCTTGACCGGGCGGCCGGCATTGCGGATCTTGTCACTGAACCAGTCCCAGTTGGCAGCCTGCTCCGGGAAGAGTCCGGTATGCTTAAAGCTGAATGGTTTTAAGTTGAAGGTCAGGCCTTTGTAGCCTATGGTCCACTGCTCCGGAAGATCAAAGAACTCCCACTCGCCACCGCCTTTGGCGCTGCGGTGATAGTGACCGTTCATGTGTTTCCAGCCTTTGTGGGTTTTTGGGGTGTCCCAGATGACCTGCGGGTCTGGGCGGACCAGAAGGTACTCGCCCCATCTTTCCAGTTTTTCTCCTTTTGAACAGTCAATGACCTGATAATCTTTCCAGCCATCTGCTAACCACATATATTTTTCCACCTTTCCAATTCGGATATTATAGTTCTTTGTGTTTTCGTTTGTTTTGGACCAGTTTTGTCCATGTTGTTTCCTGATTCCGCGCAGGATTTCCTAACCATTATAACAGTAAAAGACGGCGGTGTCCACGACAACAAATTTACTTTTTGACCAAGCTATAGTATAGTAGTAAGCAGAGAAAAAGGCCGTTTCTGAACCTGGCCGGGATTTGTCCGGTGGAATCAGAAAAAGGTCAGATCAGAACAAAAATAAGGTGGACGATTTTATGAAGAAATATGATTATGTACTGGTTGGAAGCGGACTTTATGCAGGTGTATGGGCGTACGAGGCAAAAAAGCGTGGAAAAACCTGTCTGGTTGTGGAAAAACGCGATCACATTGGCGGAAATGTGTATTGTGAGGAGGTAGAAGGCATTCATGTGCACCGCTATGGCGCGCACATTTTTCACACCAGTGACCGTCAGGTGTGGGATTATGTGAATCAGCTGGCCGAGTTTAACCGCTACACCAACAGTCCGGTGGCTAACTACAAGGGTGAGATGTACAACATGCCGTTTAACATGAATACCTTCAGCAAGATGTGGGGCATCAGTACTCCGGCAGAAGCAAAGGCTATCATTGAAGAGCAGAAGAAAGCGGTGACCGGCGAGCCGAAAAACCTTGAGGAGCAGGCCATCAGCCTGGTGGGAACTGACATTTACCAGAAGCTGGTAAAGGGCTACACCGAGAAACAGTGGGGACGGGACTGCAAAGAGCTTCCGGCCTTCATTATCCGCAGACTCCCGGTGCGTTTTACGTATGACAACAACTATTTCAATGATTTATACCAGGGTATTCCGATTGGCGGCTACAACGTGATCATCAATAAGCTGTTTGAAGGCTGTGATGTTGAGACCGGTGTGGATTATCTGGAACACAAGGAGCATTATGACGCGCTGGGCGGGACCGTTGTATACACCGGAACCATTGACGCCTACTATCAGTATCAGTTTGGCAAGCTGGAGTACCGCAGCCTGCGCTTTGAGTCCGAGGTATTAAACGAGGAGAATCATCAGGGTGTTGCGGTGGTCAACTACACAGACCGTGAGACTCCGTATACCCGCGTAATCGAGCACAAGCACTTTGAGTTTGGCACTCAGCCGAAGACCGTCATCACCAGAGAGTATCCGGCAGACTGGAAAGAAGGCATGGAAGCTTACTATCCGGTGAATGATGAGAAGAACCAGGCACTGTATCAGCAGTATGCGGCACTGGCAGAGAAGGAGGAGCATGTAGTCTTTGGCGGACGTCTGGCAGAGTATAAATATTATGACATGGACAAGGTTATTGCGTCCGCATTGAATCGCACGGCAGAGTACATTGGAAAATAAAAATGATAGCTGGACGGGCAGTGGTTGTCTGACAGCAAAAAGATGGACTGTGGCAGGCAGAAGAGTCAGCTGCGGCAGCCCGAATGAGAAGGAGAAAATGCAGACATGGACCGGGAATGTATGAATGTGGTTTACGCCTCTAACGATGGCTATGCGAGACATCTGGGAACGTCACTGTATTCCCTGCTGGACCGAAACCGGGACTTTGCGGAGATCAGCGTTTATGTGCTGACCCTGGGCCTTTCTGAGGAAAATCAGGGAAAGCTCCGGGAAATTGCAGAGCATTTTGGGAGAAGGCTGATCTTTTTAAATCTGGATGATCTGCTGGAGCGTATTGGATATGAAGTAGATACCGGCGGCTTTGATATCAGCGTTATGCTGCGCCTGTTTATGGGAGATATGCTGCCGGAGTCCGTGGAGCGTGTCTTATATCTGGACTGTGACACCGTGGTGCTGCAGTCATTAAAGCATCTGTGGAAGGAAGAACTGGAGGGAAAGATTGTGGGAGCGGTGATGGAGCCGACCATCTACCAGGCTGTGAAGGAATCCATTGATCTGGGTGAGGATGATCCCTATTATAATTCCGGAGTTCTTTTAGTAGACCTGAAACAGTGGCGTGAGCAGGAAATCCAGAAGAAGCTTTTGGGGTTCTGGAAGAGCAAGGGTGGAAAACTTTTTGCCAGCGACCAGGATGTGATCAATGGTACGCTGAAAGGGCAAATTCATACCCTGATGCCCCGCTACAACTTCTTTACCAATTACCGGTATTTTTCTTACCGGGAGCTCACACATCTTGGAAAGACCTACAAAGCCGTGACGCCGAGAGAACTGCAGATTGCAAAGCGGCATCCTTCTATCATCCATTACATGGGAGATGAGCGGCCCTGGATTGCAGGCAATCTGAATCATTATCGCAGAGCCTATGAACTGTATCTGGCAAAGACTCCCTGGGCGGGGGCACCGAAGCAGGAGGGAAAACGGGCATATATGCTGGGGTATCATATGCTGGATTATGCCACCGCAATCTGTCCGCCGGTGCGCCGTCTGGTGAGTCGGAAGCTGGGAATGAAGCTGGTGGAGAGCCGTAAGAAAGCGTAGGCGGGTCGTTGCGGACGGGGTTCGCAGGAGCGGAAAGCGTAAGCATATGGTAGTGCGGAAACAAAGGAAATGCTGGTTTTGGGACAAACATGGAGGAAAATACAATGGTAACCGTTTTAATGGCAACGTATCGGGGAAAGCAGTATCTGGAACAGCAGCTGGACACGATTCTGGCTCAGACCGTTCCGGTGAGGATTCTGATCTCAGATGATGGTTCCGATGACGGAACCCGGGAAATGCTGGAGAACTACGCCGGATGGTATCCGGAACAGGTGTTTCTGCATCATAGGACACAGCACACTGGCGGCGCGGCCGGAAACTTTTTCTGGCTGATGCAGGAGGCTCTGAAGGATGAGAAAAATGAGTACATTTTCTTCAGTGACCAAGATGATGTCTGGGAGAATAACAAAGTCAGTGTTATGCTGCATCGAATGAAGGTACTGGAGAAGGGCCTGGGAAAACAGTGCCCGATCCTGTTATATTCGGATATGGAAGTGGTGGATGAAGATCTTTACGAGATCAGTCCGAGCTTTGCCGCTTATACTCATCAGGATCCGGACCGCAGCAGTTTTGCGGAACTTCTGGTGGAGAACCAGGTGACCGGCGGCGCCTCCATGATCAACCGGGCGCTGCTCACGCATTGCGCGATGGAGCCGGAAATCTGCTGTATGCATGACTGGTGGATTGCGCTTACCGCATCCTGCTTTGGTGTCATTGAGTTTATGCCGAGAGTGCTTTCCAAATATCGCCAGCACGGAGATAATGTACTGGGCGCGAAGGACGCAGGCAGCTTTGGAGAAATGAAGGCCCGTCTTGGCCGCGGTAAAGAAGTGGAGCAGAATTACCGCCGGATGTTAAACCAGGGCATTGCTTTCGGACGCAGGTTCTGGAAAAATATGGATACGGCGCAGCGCATGACCCTGCGCGCGTTTCTGGCTTTGCCCTATCAGTCTGCAGCAGGACGGTTAAAGAATATCCGTTGCAATCGCTTTTATAAAAATTCCGCGCTGCAGACACTGGCCATGTGTCTAACGATGCCGCGGGCAGAAAAGCTGCGGCAGCCGAAAAATGAGCAGGCTGCGGAGTGTGAAAATTGCGAAGTGAAAACAGCAGGGCAGGAGCAGAAAGCATGAGCGTGAGGCTGAGCTGTGTGATTTTGAACTACAACGATGCAGAGACCACGGAAAAGCTGGTAAAGCAGATCGCGGATTACAACGTACTTCATCAGATTATTGTGGTGGATAATGCCTCCACGGATGATTCTCTGGAACGATTAAAAAAGCTTGAAGCAGACCAGCCTGGCAGGCTTCATGTGCTTTCCGCTGATCATAACGGCGGCTATGGCTCCGGCAATAACCTCGGGGTCCGATATGCTGCAGGGCAGGGCGGAGCCACCCATGTTCTGATTGCGAATCCGGATGTTGTATTTTCGGAGCAATCTCTGGAAGCCATGCTGTCAGTCTTTGCCCGTCACCCCGAGGTGGGAATTGTGACTGCCCGGATTCACGACGCGCGATTCCCGGACCTGAAAAATGGCTGGCCACTGCGCAGCTTCACCCGGGAACTCTTAAGCATGGGGCCAGTGAGCCGCCGCTTATTTAAAAGGAGCTTTGACTACCCGGATTCGTATTTCGCGGGCCACAATGCTGTATATGTGGGGGCCGTGCACGGATCCATGCTGATGGTGGACACGGAAAAATTTCTGGAAGCCGGAGGTTATGATGAGGGAGTCTTCCTTTATGAAGAAGAACAGATTCTTGGCCGCCGGCTGCAGAATGCCGGTTACCGCAGTGTACTTTTGTTAAACCAGTATTATGATCATGAGCACTCCACATCCATCAGCAAATCCTTCTCCGACGCCATGAAACGCCAGCAGCTTCGGGAGAAGAGTACCCTTTACTATATGAAACACTATCTGCATATCAACCCGGTTCAGGAGCAGATTGCAAAAATGTGGTTTGCCGGGATCCGGATGGAGATGCGGATGGCAAAGTTTGTAAGAATAAAAATTTAAGAGCAATACCAATATAGGTCCGAAGCCGGTAATTTCAGCTTTTTACCAGTACCATTCTGGCTGTGTTTTTTATTACCGTAGAATAGCAGGAAAGCAGAAGCAGGCCTGTGCCTTCTGGTCAATGTCGGAAAGCGGCTCCATGGGGAGGTCAATGACGGCTCCGCAGCTTCTGCATATCAATCCGTTCCAGGAACAGATCGCAAAACTGTGGTTTGCCGGTATCAGGCTGGAGATGCGGGTGGCGAAGCTTGTGGGAATAAAAATCTGAGAATACAGCCGCATATATAATATGTCTTTTCGTGCAAAAACTGAATGATTAAATATGTCTTTTCGTGCAAAATAGAACTGTTTGAGCTTGCCTTTTCGCGCATCCATGTGATAAACTGGAGATATCAGCGTATACTATACAAGGAGTTTTCATGTGTTGCTAAATGGAGGAAAGGGCAGATGCTGAAACGAAAAATTTATGATTCTCTTGTTGCCTGGAAAAACAGAAGCTGCGGAAAAACAGCTTTACTGATTGATGGGGCACGGCGGGTTGGAAAAAGTTATATTGCAGAGCAGTTTGCAGAAAATGAATACAAAAGCTATATTATTGTTGATTTTGGTAATCTCCCAAAAGATGTGTTGGCGCTTTTTGAGAATGATACAACGGATTTTGATTTGTTTTTTGCAAAGCTTGTTCTTTTTTATAGAAAGGCACTTCCGAAGAGAGAATCCTTAATTATCTTTGATGAAGTACAGCAGTTTCCGCAGGCCAGACAGCTTATTAAATATCTTGTTGCAGATGGACGTTATGATTATTTGGAGACGGGTTCTCTGATTCGCCTGAAGAAAAATGTAAAGGATATCATTATTCCATCGGAAGAGGAGCATATTGAAATGTTTCCGTTGGATTTTGAAGAATTTTTATGGGCAATGGGGGATGAGGTTACAACATCTTTTATTCGGGAGTGCTTTGAAAAGAAAATGCCATTAGGGCAGGGGGCTCACCGAAAGGTTATGAACAGCTTTCGCCAGTATCTTCTCGTAGGCGGAATGCCTCAATCGGTTCTGGCTTACATGCATGGGAAAGATTTTGAGACTTCGGATACGGCGAAACGCAATATTCTCCGCCTTTACCGGGATGATGTTGCTAAATTCGCAGATGGCTATGAGGATAAAGTATTTGCAGTATTTGATGGAATTCCGGGCCAGTTATCCAAGAAAGAAAAGAAGTATAAATTGTCATCACTGGACAAAAATGCGCGTTTCCGTTCATTTAAAGATTCTTTTGTCTGGTTGAATGAAGCAATGATTGTAAATACCTGTTTTAACGCTACGGATCCGAATGTGGGACTTGCGTTAAGTGCTGACCATGCAACACAAAAGTGTTATATGGCAGATACAGGACTTCTTACCACACAGACATTTATGGATGGTGCTTATACGGATAATGAACTCTATAAGGCAATTCTGTTTGACAGACTGGATATCAATGAAGGAATGATACTGGAAAATGCAGTGGCGCAGATGTTAAGAACAAATGGCCATAAGCTTTATTTTTATTCCCGCTGTGATAAAGAAAACAGGGAAAATCACATGGAAATCGACTTTCTGATTACGGAAGGAAAGCGGATTGCGCCGATAGAAGTAAAATCTGGAAATTATCGTTCTCATGCTTCTCTGGATAAGTTCAGGAGCAAGTTTGCTTCTAAAATAGGAAATGCTTACATTTTGTATACAAAAGATGTGATGGAGAAAGATGGAATTCTTCATCTGCCGGTATACATGGCAATGTTTTTATAAGAGAAATAAGTTGTTTACAGCAAGAACAGGGCTGCGTCCTGATGGAAGAACTGGCTGAGAAGGAAACCATCGATGAACCGATTGGCGGCCTGGAAGTATTACAGAAAGAAGATGTATTAAAAATCCTGGAAATGGCAAAGTAAAGTTCTGAATGCAAAAACGGGAGACATCCAACCGGAAGTCTCCCGTTTTTTAAGCAATCATATACAGGTAATTAACCAAAATATCTCTTTAACAGGCCCTCAAATGCTTTCCCGTGTCTTGCCTCATCTCTTGCCATCTCATGAACGGTGTCATGGATTGCGTCCAGGTTTGCTGCTTTTGCTCTCTTAGCCAGGTCGAATTTGCCTTCGGTTGCGCCGTGCTCAGCGGCAACTCTCATCTCCAGGTTCTTCTTGGTGGAGTCGGTTACAACCTCACCTAACAGCTCTGCGAATTTTGCAGCGTGCTCAGCCTCTTCGTAAGCTGCCTTCTCCCAGTAAAGGCCGATCTCCGGATAGCCTTCTCTGTGAGCAACTCTTGCCATAGCCAGGTACATACCAACCTCAGAGCACTCTCCCTCGAAGTTTGCTCTTAAGTCAGCCAGAATGTCTTCGCTGACGCCCTGTGCAACGCCTACTACGTGCTCAGCGGCCCAGGTCATCTCGCCTGCCTGCTCTTTGAATTTGGAAGCCGGTGCCTTACATACCGGGCAGAATTCCGGTGCAGCGTCTCCCTCGTAAACATAACCACATACAGTACAAACCCATTTCTTCATAACTCGTTTCTCCTTTACATGTGAAATATAGTTTTATTTGTGTTGGCGGACTGCCGGCACTGACCTGCCTGCAGTCTGACCAGTGATGCTTTTTGTAACATAGCGGCCGTGGATCTTTCGGCTAATGCTGATTTTTCCTGCAGCAGTCCGCGCAGCGGCCGAAAAAGAAGATAGTGTGATCTTCTACCTGGCCTGCGGTACAGGCCTGTGCCTTCTGGTCAATGGCGGAAAGTGGCTCCATGGGGAGGTCAATGACGGCTCCGCAGCTTCTGCATACAAAATGGTAATGCAGGCTGGTGTCTGCGTCAAAGTGATCCTTTCCGTCCCCGAAGGTGAGCTTCTGGACTTCTCCAAGTTCTACAAGAAGGTTTAAGTTCCGGTATACGGTACCGAGACTGATGTTCGGGAACTCCTCGCGAATGCTTGCGTATACGGCGTCTGCGGTCGGATGATCCTTGCGGTTCATGAGACTTGCTTTGATGGATTCCCGCTGACGGCTGTATTTTAATATCTTCATTGCAGCTCCTTTTCATCAAGAAATAATAGTAATGATTACTATGATTGGATTATAGCAAATGCGGAGAAGGATGTCAATCCTTTTCTCCGCATTTTTTAAATATTTTTTCAACAAATATTGCAGCCGCAGATGCCGGATCTTATGCCAGCAGATCTGAAATTTTGTTAAAGTAGGTTCCGTTGTACTGATTCCGGAGCGCGATAATATTGGAATCGGGCCATGTATCATCGGTCATACGGTCTATGTTCTTTAAAAGAAGGTTCTGTACTCCTTCGATGCGTCCCCACAGGGCATCCAGTTCTTTCTGGTTCAGCAGGTCGGACATAACAAAGAAGACCATATTTTTATCAAGGGACAGAATGTGCGCGCAGACAGTCTGGTCAAGGTATGGCAGAGTACAGGTTCCGTTCTGTTCAATCGGTTTTAACTGAAGGAAGCCATCCCTTCTTTCTTCCAGGGCAGCATAAGCGGTTGTTCCAAAGGCCATGTCGGAGTCAATTCCGGTTACTCCTTTCAGGATCCGTTTTCCATCCCGTTCTTCGTAGGTAAAAAACAGATTGGAAGAGTTGCGGTCGACCTGTCCGCAGATGGTATCCAGGAGCTGGAGATTTATGAGGCTTTTTATCAATTCCGGGCTGGAGGTTACCGGAAGACCCTTTTGGCGGATGGTCTCGAACTGCTCTCCTTTGGCCATAACGGTTACGATGCCGTTTTCAGAATTTTCCTGTCCGGTTTTCAGCACAACAGCAGCGGAATCGGTGACCAGACCGGGAATGCCGAGGAGACTGGCCATTCTGGAGGTGGCAACATTCCGCTTGGAAAGATCCTGTCCTGGTTCAATTCCGGCATCTTTTGCAATGCCAAAGCGGGTATTGAGCTTTTTAAAAGCAGCAGAGAATTCCGGCATGAATGTTTTCAGTTCTGCCTGTTCTTCGGAAGTGAGGGTAAGATCTGTCGAAATCATGGCAAGGAAAATCCCCAGATCCTTATAAGAAGCCAGGGCCATATTACCCATGCTGATAGGATTCTCGTTATCAATCAGTGATAGGAGTTTGGTGATCAGTGCTTCATGGGACTTCCACTCCGGTTTCTGCTGGATCAGCGCTTTCACATCTTCCCGCAGCGGAAGTAGTTTTTCTTCTTTTTTATAAAACAGTTTCGTGTTGGGGTATTTGATCACTGTGACATCGCTGGTGCCGCCGCCGGTCGTCTCAATCTCATGGGAAGAGAGGTCGATATGGGCCACTCTCATGGCACCCAGTACATTAGCCCAGCTGGCGTCCTCCATATTCCGTTTCTGGAGAACCTCTGCGGTGGCCTGCAGTTTCGAGTCTTCAAGTTCCGCAATTTTCCAGATTTGCAGGACCATCTGTTTGCGGGCTTTGCCGGAAGCAGTCCAGGGACGCTTATGGCTGAGCGTGTAAGCCCTGCAGCTTTCAATGAGCTCTCTGTACAGATTTTTTGCCTCTGAAAGCTGTTCTTCAAAGGCGTTCGGATCCGGAGACAGCTTCCGCTCGGAAAAAAAGCTCAGAAGCTGCTTTTCCGCGTTTTTGAGCCGACTCATTTCCGGGCCGTCTTTGTACGTGACGCCAAGAAGCTTGTATTTGCTGTCCTGCAGTTCCTGATTCTGGCGAAGCGCCTCTTCAAAACCGGCCATCTGCAGTTCACGGTCCTGGATGATGGAAAGATCCTGCTGGATTTCCTCGTTGGGAGCTGACTTCAGGGGAGCTTGTTTTTCCAGCT
>ERZ772901.1745-NODE-1745-length-15710-cov-3.615267_pt1 | contig 15710 bp, 9 predicted proteins | sample MGYA00512123_ERZ772901 | MGnify/ENA primary metagenome ERZ772901 (study PRJEB29015, sample SAMEA2737711) | human gut metagenome | biome: human gut; feature: human-associated habitat; material: faeces | place: China | collected 2012 ...
ATACGTCTCTTTTCTGAGTATGTCCTTTACGTGGCACGTTACTTCCCTCCTTAATATCTGCTCCGGCGGGGAGCCGCGGGAGCCATTCATTAGATCTTAGGTACTCGCATTATTCGCTTAGTGAGGTCTTTCACGAACTTAGCGAATAAGCACACCTGCGAAACGAACGCGTCTTTCAGCGCGCCACCACGCATGGTGCCTCTTTCTTGGCGACGAATTCAATTTCTTGAACAGCCGTCTTCTTCGCCTTTTCACGAAATTGCTCACCTAAGTCTTGTTGCGTCTCGTGCGCGGTTCTATGATTCCCTGCAACCTACAGGATCAATATCAAAGTCCGGCACATTCATTCTAAATCTAATAGAACTTCTACCTAATTAAAATTATTTCTTGTCTTTCGGTCTCTTAGCGCCGTATTTGGAACGCGCCTGTTTTCTGTTGGCTACGCCTGCAGTATCAAGAGTACCTCTGATGATGTGGTATCTGGTACCCGGAAGGTCCTTAACACGACCACCACGGATCAGAACAACGGAGTGCTCCTGAAGGTTATGTCCCTCACCCGGGATATAGCTTGTTACTTCAATACCGTTGGAAAGACGTACTCTGGCAATCTTTCTAAGAGCGGAGTTCGGCTTCTTAGGAGTTGCAGTCTTAACAGCTGTGCACACACCTCTCTTCTGCGGAGCAGATGTATCTGTGGCTTTCTTATGAAGGGAATTGTATCCTTTCTGGAGTGCCGGAGCTGTAGATTTCTTTACAGTAGTCTCTCTACCTTTTCTTACTAACTGGTTAAATGTTGGCATCTCTTTCACCTCCTATGAAGTAATAATTGGTTACGATTTTAAACAAGTTCTGTTTAAAATGCGCAGAAAAACAGTGCATCGTTTTTCGCACGCTTGTTTATTGTAGTATATTGCAAAAAAAAAGTCAAGGTATTCTGAAAAATATTTTCCAAATCATACCTTGACTTTTTCTTCATTTTTATTCTGTACTTACGGATCCTTCGATTATTTCTCCGTCTTTTACTTTTTTGATCAATCCACTGATCTCAGCCACTGAATTTTCATCCGGATACGTTACATAAAGCTCTTCATCTCCTGAAGAATAGCAGATATCTGTTCCCCCGGTTCCATCCGCTGCCACGGAATAAATATTCCATTTTGCATTGGTTCTGAGCTGAGTCTTGATCAGCGACTGGATCTGGCTGGAAGTAAAGTTCGTATCCACACCATCGCTGACGCTTTCAATAATATCGCTTGCCCCACGGAGCATTGCCGGTGACATCATCTTTTTAATGATTGCAGTGATAACTGCCTGCTGATGGACTCCTCTTCCGTTGTCCCCGTCTGGCAGTGCCTGACGTTCACGGCAAAAAGCAAGTGCACTAATACCATCAAAATGATTCATTCCTTCATTTACATGAATCTCTGCACCCGACTCCCATCCTGTATCAAATTCGAGATCTGATTCAACATCCAGTCCGCCAAGTGCATCAACCACACTGGTCATAGATGTAAAATTAACTCTTCCGAAAAATTCGATATCTGTATCATAAAGTTCTTCCAGCGTCTGCATAGACACATCCACACCATAGATTCCTGCATGTGTCAGTTTGTCGTCCTGTCCTCCGGATACTCCCGGGATTGGTACATAATAATCTCTAGGGGTCGTAATCAGTAATACCTGATGGCTCGTCGGATTGACAACCGCTACGATATTGACATCGCTTCGTCCTTGTTCTGTGATATCACCATTTGTATCAATACCACTCAAATAAACCGCAAATGGCTTTGTAACGCTTTCATCAGATGTATCGCTTTCAATTTCAACAACAATATTGTGCTTATAAATAACCTTTGTATCCTTTGTAAAGGTTGAATACTGTTCCTTGATAATATTACTGTAAGCTGAGTTGTAGATAATCGCATCTACTTCTCCGTCATATAATGCCTGTGCTTCTTCTCCCAGATTACTGTATTCCTGAAGAGTAATGTTCTGTCCCAGTTCCTTTTCAATCTGTTTGACTGCCGACTTCGTCTGGTCTCCACCAGTCGCATACTGAACACCAAATGTATATCCGGCTGCTGCTGATAAAGTATCTGCATTATCATCCGCCTTTACCGCAACTACCATGGAACTTGTTTTCTTATTGCTTCCGGTAATCTTCTGGAATGCATTATTTACTTTTCCTATATAGAAAGAACCCACTCCCAGAATGATGCAGATCAGTATACAGAATATCTTTCCGCCAATTCCTTTTCCTTTTGCCGCTATCTGTGTCAGCAAGGTAATTCCAAGCAGGATCAGCAGTACTCCGATCAGTACCAGGAAATAAGTAGAAGTAAGTACATTGAACAGCATCACATTCACTGCAAGTACTACAGACAGAATAAACTGGATAATTACAAGTATAATTCCAATCGTTCTGCTTACCCGATTTTTCTTTCTTCCTCTACGCCGTTTATTTTTACGATTCTTATTATTCTCCGGGTCAGACATCTTTCTTATATTCTGATAGTCTTCTTCCGGTCTTCTTTTCTTCTTATCATTCAAAGATGATTTCTTTTTCGGTCGTTCTCGGTAGTAATCTTCCTCATCATCATAATATCGGGCAGATCTTCGGTCTTCTTCATAAGCATACCGGTTCTTCCCCTTAGCCCGTCTGCTTACTTCTCTGCTGTTATTGATACTTCGCATATTTCTATTAGAAGTTCCATCAGACGATCTTCTCCTTGCTGATTTTCTCTGTTCCATATACACTCACTTTCATTTGTTACATAACTATTACACGATATGACACTTTAATTACAATTACATCTCTATATAATATCGTTTTTACCTTATATTGTCAATATTTTCGTGTCAATCCACATTTTGTGATTCTGCACAATTCTTCTGGAAATTTTTTAATCTGCCAAGGCATATAGTGTTTTTTCACAGAAAGTTCCATCGGAATTTCTCATAAAACAAAAAGAAAACGAAGAACTCTTCTTAAGTCCTTCGCCTTCTTTATTATATTACTACTTTTTATTTATCTTCTACAAGATGGCATGCCACCTTATGTCCAGGAGCAATCTCTTTCATCTGCGGCATTTCCTTAAAGCAACGTTCTGTCGCATGCTGACATCTCTCAGCGAAACGACAGCAGTTCTTCGGATTGATCGGGCTTGGGATCTCACCCTTGATCGGAATACGCTGGTTCGCTTTTGCTTTATTCGGATCTGCTTCCGGAATTGCGGAAAGCAGTGCCTGTGTATATGGATGCATCGGATGATCATAAAGTTCATCTGTCTCAGCAGTCTCGACCATTGTTCCGAGGTACATAACAACTACCCGGTCAGAAATATATTTTACGACACTAAGGTCATGCGCGATAAACAGGTAAGTCAGTCCTCTTTCTTCCTGCAGTTCTTTCAGCATATTGATAACCTGTGCCTGGATAGACACATCAAGAGCTGAAATCGGCTCATCACAGATGATGAATTCCGGATTAACAGAAAGAGCACGTGCGATACCGATACGCTGTCTCTGTCCACCTGAGAATTCGTGTGGGAAACGTGACATATGATCTTTATTAAGACCAACTGTAGCAAGCAGCTTCTCTACTTTTGCATCTGCATCCTTTGTTGACATTCCATGCTGTTTCAGACCTTCTCCAACGATATCCTTAACAGTCATACGTGGGTTCAGTGATGAATACGGGTTCTGGAAAATCATCTGTACCTTCTTACAGAATTCTTTCTGCTCTGCATGATTGTATTTGAAAATATCTTTTCCATCATAATATACATTTCCCGAAGTCGGATTGTATAACTTGATCATGGTACGTCCTGTTGTAGATTTACCACAGCCGGACTCACCTACCAGACTGACTGTCTCACCTTTATAAATATCAAATGTAAGATCATCAACCGCTTTTAAGGTTTCTTTACGGCTGATTTCAAAATATTTACATAAGTTTTTCACCTGTACGAGAGGCTGTTTTTTTTCTGTATTTTCCATTTTACACCTCTCCTTTCTCAGTTACTTTTCTTCTCATGTCTGTATCCGGTGCATATTCATGCTGCAGCCAGCAACAGGTTTCATGTTCTTTTGAAAGCTCATAAGTCTGTGGCGGCATATCTTTACAGATTTCCATGCAGTATTCACATCTTGCCGCGAACGGACATCCTTTCGGAGGTGCAAACAGATCCGGAGGTGTTCCTTCGATTGGCTGCAATTTGTGGCCTTTTGCTGTATCCAGTTTGGCAATTGAATGCATAAGTCCTTTTGTGTAAGGATGTGCTGTATCATAGAAAATCTCATCTACAGATCCACGTTCTACGATCTTTCCCCCATACATAACCAGTACACGGTCGCAAAGCTTTGCGATAACACCAAGATCATGTGTGATCAGGATAATAGATGTCCCAAGTGTTTTCTGAAGATTTTTCAGTACATCAAGAATCTGCGCTTCAATTGTAACATCCAAAGAAGTAGTCGGCTCATCGGCAATAACGATGCTCGGGCTTCCTACCAGAGCGATCGCGATCATAACACGCTGTTTCATACCACCTGAAAGTTCATGTGGATACTGTTTGTAACGGCGTTCTCCATCAGAGATACCTACCATTTTAAGGATTTCAAGTGCTTTTGCTTTTTTCTCAGCTGCACTCATACCTTTTCTTCCGACGAATACTTCTTCAATCTGTTTTCCGATACGCATTGTCGGGTTCAATGAGGTCATAGGATCCTGAAAAATATAACTGATCTCTTTTCCACGGAACTGACGAAGTTCTTTTTTGTTCATTTTCAGAACATCTTTTCCTTTATAAAGAATCTCTCCGCCTTCAAAGAATCCAGGCGGTTCCGGATTCAGTCTCATCAGGCACTGAGAGGTAACACTCTTTCCACATCCGGATTCTCCAACTATACCAAGAATTTCTCCCGGACGTACTTCAAAGCTGACATCACGAACAGCTTTTACAACTCCACCGTATGTACGGAAAGAGAATTGCAGATTTTTTACTTCCAATAAATTTTCCATCTTCTATACTCCTTCCTACTCGGTTCCTCTAAGTTTCGGGTCAAATGCATCACGAAGCCCATCACCAAGAAGATTCAGCGCAAGCATTGTTGTACAAATCAGGAATGCCGGTACAAATACCTGGTACGGATGAATTCTCAGCTGTGCGATTCCGTCTTTTGCAAGTACACCCCAGCTGCAGTTCGGTGGTTTAATACCCAGACCGATATAGCTCAGGAATGCCTCCTGGAAAATAGCTCCCGGAATAGCCATTGTCAGGTTTGTAATGATAAGTCCCATGATATTCGGTAAAATATGTTTTACAATGATTACGATATCCGGCACACCAAGGATCTTGGCTGCAGATACGAAATCAGATTCTCTCAGTTTTAATACTTCACCACGAACGAAACGACATCCACCGATCCATCCGACGCAACACATAGCAAGAATCAAACAGTGTACACCGTTACCAACAACTACCATAAGAAGAATGGTAACGATCAGACTTGGGATTCCGTATAATACGTCAACGACACGCTGGATAACCATATCGATCTTGCCACCGTAGAATCCTGAGATACCACCCATGATAGATCCAACGATTGCATTGATGATGCTGGCTGCAAAACCAATTGTCAGAGATACTCTCGCACCAGACCATGCACGAACCCAGAGATCACGTCCAAGAGAGTCTGTTCCAAACCAATGTGCTTTTGAAAAGCTCTGGTTCATCTCTGCCACACTCTGTGTTGCAATGTCATATTTGCTGAACATTGGAACAAAGATCGCCATAAGTACATAAAGTCCAATCAGGCACAATGAGAAGAATGCAATCTTATTCTTGCGGATTCGTCTCCATGCATCCTGCCAGTAACCAATATTCGGACGGGAAATAGACTCCATTGTCTTTGTATTTTTTCCTACAACTTTAAACTGTTCTTTTGTAATTTCTGCCATTTCTCGTCACCTACCTTTTTTTACCACTCAGACGGATTCTCGGATCTACAATACCGTATAAGATATCTACAATCAGGATTGACACGATCAGGAATGCTCCGTAGAAGATCGTCATACCAAGAACCAGTGTATAATCTGCCATGTTAATACTGTCTACATAATGTTTTCCCATTCCAGGGATTGCGAAAAGGGCTTCGATTACGAATGTTCCTGTTAATACAGATGCAACTGTCGGTCCCATAATGGTAATGATCGGTGTGATCGCATTACGGATCTGATGTTTAACTGTAATTCGGAAATCCGATAAACCTTTCGCACGTGCTGTCTTTGTATAATCTGAAGATACAACTTCCAGCATACTAGAACGCATCAGACGGGAAATGGATGCCAGTGTATAGAATCCAACCGCGATTGACGGTAAAATTGTATGCTTAAAGCTTGTGTACTGCGCAACCGGAAGAATCTGCCATTTGATTCCGAAGAAATACTGAAGTACAGATCCCATGATGAAGTCAGGAATCGATGTACCAATGATCGCAATCAAAATACAGACGAAGTCCAGTTTCTTTCCTCGATTCAGTGCTGCTACAATTCCAAGGATCAGTCCGAAGAACAGTGCAAAGCACAGTGAACGGATTCCCAGGTCTGCTGAGTATGGGAATGAGTCAGCAATAATACGGTTAACTGTCTGACTTTCATACTTCATAGAGTACCCCAGATCACCATGAAGCACATTCTTCATATAAGTTATATACTGCTCTGCAAGCGGTTTATCCAAACCATAGTAAGCTTCCAGATTCGCTTTGATCTCCGGTGTCATCTTGTCACTTGAGAACGGATCTCCCGGCATCAGACGAACCAGGACGAATACAACACTTGTAAGTACCAAAAGTGTTACGATGGCTAATGCAACTCGTTTAGCTATATATTTTGCCATTCTTTTGTCTCCCTTCATTTTTCTTTATTTGATAGCTTTGATTATTTCACATACTTCCTATTGGCTGATACATACCAAATCTACCCCTCGAAATAATCAAAACCCTCAAATAAGCAGCCAGTGCGGACCAGTAAGTCCGCGCCGACCGCAAGGTATGTTACCATCCAACTGTATTATTCGCTGATGTCTGCATATACCAGATCGAAGTCATATCCGACAAAGTATACATTGAAGTTAGAAATCTTCGGATTGATCAGATACTGGTCTCTACGTAACTGAAGCGGTACAAGAGCGGAATCTTCTTCAAGGAAGATCTTTTCTGCCTGGAACAGCATATCCTGTCTTGTCTTAGCATCTGTCTCTGTCTGAGAATCTTTAAGAAGCTTGTCGTATTCAGCGTTCGCATATCCAGAGTGGTTATACTGACCATCGCTGATCCACAGTTCCAGATAAGAGTATGCGTCAGAGTAGTCCGGAACCCATCCTGTTACTACCATATCGTAATCTTTTTCAGTTTCCATCTGAAGTCTCTGTTTGTAAGTTACCTGGTTGATTTCTACTGTAATACCAAGGTTCTTCTGATACTGTTCCTGAAGAACTTCAGCCTGCTTCTTAGCACCATCTGTATCAGTTGTAAGAAGAGTAATCTTGATGTCTGCCGGATTAGAAACGCCCATTTCTTTCATTGCTGCATCCAGATATTCTTTTGCTTTATCATTATCATTTTCTGCCGGGAATGGTGTATATGGATAAGCTTCTCCGTATGTCTGGTCATCTGCAGCCTGCACGTTTGGAAGTACAAGTCTCTGTGCAACGTCATATACGTCATTGTTAACCAGCTTGTTGTATTCTGTTCTGTTGATTGCATAGTTCAAAGCAAATCTCAAGTTCTTGTTAGCAAGCGGTCTGTCTTCTGACATGTTGAGCATGATGTAATCATCTGCACCTGTATAGTAGAATTCAGTATTTTCTGTATACTGATCTGTCATTTCAGTAGGTACAACTGTGATATCAACTTCGCCCTGTTCCCACATAGCAACCGCTGTCTTAGCATCTGCAACTGTCTTTACGCAGATTTCATCAAGCTTGATGCTGTCTGCATCCCAGTAATTTTCATTCTTAGAAAGGATCATTTCATCGCCGTGTTTCCACTCTGTCATCTTGAACGGTCCGTTATAAACAGATTTTTCCGGATCAGCTGCATATTCTTTTCCGTATTTTTCTACATAATCTTTTCTTGTAGGACCGAATGTTGCCATAGCAGCCATACTAAGGAAGTATGTAGCCGGATGTGCAAGTTCGATAACAACTGTCTTGTCATCTGGTGCAGATACGCCAAGTTCATCGACAGGCACAGAACCGCTATTTACTTCTGCACCGTTTTTGAGGATATATCCGATGAATGCGTAATCGCTTGCCATTTCTGGATCCATAAGTCTCTGGATACCATAAACATAATCGCCTGCTTTTACATCTTCTCCGTCAGACCATTTCAGTCCATCACGAAGGTGGAATGTGTAAGTAAGTCCGTCATCTGAAATATCCCAGCTTTCAGCTGCATCTGGTTTGATTTCGCCTTCCACGTTACGTGTCAGCATCGCATAGGTGCAGATTTCTGCTGTTGCACATGAGATAGAGTTACTGTTCTGTGGATCCATAGAAGGAAGGTCTTCACGAAGTGTGTAAGTAATTCTCTTCTTTCCTGATGAAGCACTGCTGTCATCTTTCTTGGAATCTTTGGATCCCGGTGTACCACAGCCAGCAAACATTGTTACTGTCATTGCTGTAGCAAGTAAAGCTGCTAATAATTTCTTTTTCATAAATGTTGTCCTCCTTTTTCATTTATAATTCTATTAGCTCATGTGTAGCACTGATCAGGTTTTCATATCCGTCTTTTGTGATGATGCCCTGATCCTCAAGTCTGACACCACCCCAACCCGGAATATAAAGTCCTGGTTCTACTGTCATTATGCTGTTCTCCTGTAAGATATTCTCACAGTTCAGTCCGATATTCGGAAGTTCATGGACGAACAGCCCAACTCCATGACCGATTCCTGTATAATTATACGGAAGGTATTCTGTATCTTTGATTGCTTCAAGTGAAGCTTCATAGCAGGAAGTTCCTGTCACACCGGCTCTTACAGATGCTTCTGTATCTTCTGTCATACGACGGCAGAGATCATAAACTTCTCTCTGTTTGGCGTCTGCCTTGCCGACAACTACTGTTCTTGTCATATCTGAAAGATAACCTTTGTACTGGCATCCATAATCCATCAATACGAAATCACCGTATTCGATTGGCTTACTGTCCGGAATCCCGTGAAGCAGAGAGCTCTTTGCTCCTGAAATAACGATTCCACCGTACGGTTTGGTATCTGCACCTTCCATTACCATGTAATGTGCAAGTCTGGATGCGATTTCTTTTTCTGTCACACCCGGACGGATGTCTTTTATAATTTTTTCAAATGCTCTGGATGCGATATCGCAGGCAACGGTAAGGTTCTTGATCTCTTCCGGCGTCTTGATCGCGCGGAAGCCTTCGATTACGTTCAGCGTCGGAACCATCTCAGCACTGAGTTCAGCCTGCATAGAGTTCCATTTTTCAAATGTCAGATGATCCTGTTCAAATCCGATTGTTTTAACTCCATCTTTGTCTGCGCAATATGCAACAGCTTTCCCCATGCTGCAGCCAAAATTGATTCGCCAGTTTACAAGTTCGTAATCCGGACATTCATAAGATGCCTGCTCTGTGTATCTTGCATCAGTGATAAAATACTGATTCGCCTTTGTGATAAAAAGGAATGAGTCTTCCCCCGTAAATCCGCTGATACAACGTACATTCGCCGGCTTTGCAATATAAAACGCATCCAGTCTTTCTTTTTCCATGTACTCTCGCAATTGAGTTAATCTGTCCATTTTTGTTCTCCTCTCATGTACTTTTGTTCTTCTGAGACGGTATATTTACCAGATATGTCCGTCCCTCTGCGACAATGTAATACTTTACTAGACCGCAGTCTAGTAGTGTAAACAAAAGAACGCCATGATTTGCATCATGACGTCCTTGTCTTCTTTCAAAGGTCATAGTTTCACGCTATGACGTCTATGTTTAATTATTAGATTGTCCGTATTGTATGTATAAAATCAGTCTTTATACACTTTCGTAAATAACACTGTCTTCAGAGTTGCGTGAATTTCGAAGAAACCCCGTTTTAACAGTTCAATTTTGTAAATTCACTTAGATGAATATTTATTCATATGTGTAATTTTCCTTATTATAGAACCATACTCTAAGATTGTCAAGAGGAATGCTATTTATTTCACAATTTTATTTTCATTCCTTTCAAACCGTCTTGGTACATCCCGGTGATATACCCATATACTGACACAAGGTTCTTTTCCGGGATTGGAAATACTATGACGCTCTCTGCTCTTTATATATACACTGTCTCCCGGATGTAAACTGCAAATTTTTCCTTCCACCTCTACATTCAGAGTTCCTTTTATCACCATACACATTTCCGAAAAGACATGACGATATTCTTCTTTTTTCGCAGATTCTCCCGGTTCAATCGTAATATATTCAAAAATCGATTCTCCCTGACCAAAGTCTGCAACCTCAACCGTCATATTTTCTTCCGGATAAAGATGCTTACTCATTTCTTCTCTGTGTATAACCGTCTTTCCCGGCATTTCCCCTTCCAGTGCATACTGTATATCAATATCCAGTGCTTCACAAATTCGCGCAAGACTGTCCACATTCGGAGATGTCTTATTCTGTTCCAGCATACTCAGATAGCCCGCTGAAAGTCCTGTATATTCTCCCAAAACCCGGATTGTCATCATTTTCTTTTTTCTGCATTCTCTGATCCGTTCACCAATATGAGCTAAATCCAGCATATCACACCCCCTGATTTTCGATTGATTATTTATATGCTACTGTATTTTTTCATATTTTGCAACCCTTTATTTTTGTAAAGTGTTAAAGAATCGGAATTATTTTTCAAATATTTTTGTTTTTCATGTCTTTAAAGCAAGAAAAGCAGACACGCCATTCAACGTATCTGCCTCTCTTAGCATATAAAACCTATTCTTCAACTGTAACTGTTTCGTCAGCATTTTCTTCGGTTTCAACAGTTTCTGCTGTCTCTGCCGATACTTCAGACTCAGTATCATCATCCATATCAAAATCATCAAAACTGATTTCGTCGTCCATATCCATACCAAGACCTGTATCAAGTTTAACGTCACGGTATTTTCTCATACCTGTTCCTGCCGGAATCAGTTTACCGATAATGACGTTCTCTTTCAGACCGATCAGGTGGTCAACCTTACCTTTGATAGCAGCCTCGGTCAGAACCTTGGTTGTCTCCTGGAAGGATGCAGCTGACAGGAAGGAATCTGTTGCCAGGGATGCCTTGGTAATACCAAGCATGATCTGTTCTCCTGTTGCAGGTTCTTTACCTTCTGTTACCATCTGTTCATTTACATCGTTGAACTCAAGGACATCCACCATTGTTCCCGGAAGGAATTCAGTATCCCCTCTTTCTTCGATGCGGATCTTCTTCAGCATCTGACGAACGATAACTTCGATATGCTTATCATTGATTTCTACACCCTGCAAACGGTATACTCTCTGTACTTCCTGAAGCATGTAGTCCTGTGCAGCACGAAGACCTTTGATCTTAAGAAGGTCATGTGGGTTCACGCTACCTTCTGTAAGCTCGTCACCGGCTTCCAGAACAGCTCCATCCTGTACTTTAATACGTGATCCATAAGGAATCAGATAAGTCTTTGTCTCACCTGTCTGCTGATTGGTAACGATGATTTCACGCTTCTTCTTTGTATCGTTCAGGTTTGCAACACCTGCGATTTCTGTGATGATAGCAAGACCTTTCGGCTTTCTTGCTTCAAAAAGTTCTTCGACACGAGGAAGACCCTGTGTGATATCTCCACCGGCTACACCACCACTATGGAAAGTACGCATGGTCAGCTGTGTACCAGGTTCACCGATTGACTGAGCTGCGATAATACCGACAGCTTCACCAACCTGTACCGGTTCACCTGTTGCCATATTGGCACCATAACATTTCGCACAGATACCAATGTGTGATTTACAGGTCAGGATTGTACGGACTTTCACTTTCTTAAGCGGTGAATTTCCATTTTCATCCACACCGTATTTCATAATCTTTTCTGCACGTTTTGGTGTGATCATGTGGTTTGCCTTTACAAGAACATTGCCATCTTTGTCACAGATTGTATAGCATGAATATCTTCCTGTAATACGTTCCTGAAGACTTTCGATTTCTTCATTTCCATCCATAAATGCATGCAGATACATTCCCGGAATTTCGGCATCTTTGCTTACACAGTCAACCTCACGGATGATCAGATCCTGTGATACGTCAACAAGACGTCTTGTCAGGTATCCTGAATCGGCTGTACGAAGGGCAGTATCTGACATACCTTTTCGAGCTCCATGCGCAGACATGAAGTATTCCAGTACGTCCAGACCTTCACGGAAGTTTGACTTGATTGGCAGTTCGATCGTATGACCGGTTGTATCAGCCATAAGTCCACGCATACCTGCAAGCTGTTTGATCTGTTTGTCAGATCCACGGGCTCCGGAATCTGCCATCATGAAGATGTTGTTGTATTTATCAAGTCCTGTAAGAAGGGCTTCTGTAAGCTCATCATCTGTTTCTTTCCAGGTTTCTACAACCTCTTTGTAACGCTCTTCTTCTGTAATAAGACCACGCTTGAAGTTACGTGTGATCTTATCAACTGTTGACTGTGCTCTTGCGATCAATTCCGGTTTCTGTGGCGGTACAGTCATATCTGAAATAGATACAGTCATAGCTGCTCTTGTAGAGAGCTTGTATCCCATTGATTTTACATGGTCAAGTACTTCAGCTGTAGCTGACGCACCATGTGTGTTAATAACTTTTTCAAGAATCTGTTTCAGCTGTTTCTTTCCTACATGGAAATCCACTTCAAGAACCAGTTCATTTCCTTCTTTTTCACGATCAACAAAACCAAGATCCTGCGGAATGATTTCGTTGAAAATGAAACGTCCAAGTGTAGACTCTACTGTACCGGTCTTCTTTGTTCCATCCGGCATCGTCTTTGTCACACGTACTTTGATTCTTGAGTGAAGAGTTACAACTCCGTTTTCATAAGCAAGGATCGCTTCATTCACACTCTTGAATACTTTTCCTTCTCCCTTGGCTCCCGGTCTTTCCTGCGTCAGATAGTAGATACCAAGAACCATATCCTGTGAAGGAACAGCTACCGGACCACCATCAGACGGTTTCAGAAGGTTGTTTGGTGAAAGCAGAAGGAAACGGCACTCAGCCTGAGCTTCTACAGAAAGCGGAAGATGAACCGCCATCTGGTCACCATCGAAATCGGCATTGAATGCGGTACATACCAGTGGATGAAGCTTAATTGATTTACCTTCTACCAGAATCGGTTCAAATGCCTGGATACCAAGACGGTGAAGTGTAGGAGCACGGTTCAGCATAACCGGATGCTCTTTGATTACATCTTCAAGCACATCCCATACCTCCGGCTGAAGTCTCTCAACCATCTTCTTTGCATTTTTAATATTATGTGCTGTTCCGTTTGCTACAAGTTCTTTCATAACAAATGGTTTGAACAGCTCGATTGCCATCTCTTTCGGCAGACCACACTGATAGATCTTCAGTTCTGGTCCAACGACGATAACAGAACGTCCTGAATAGTCAACACGTTTTCCAAGCAGGTTCTGACGGAAACGTCCGGACTTACCTTTCAGCATGTCAGACAGAGACTTGAGTGCTCTGTTTCCAGGTCCTGTTACCGGACGTCCACGACGTCCGTTATCGATCAGCGCATCAACAGCTTCCTGAAGCATACGCTTTTCGTTTCTTACGATAATATCTGGTGCTCCCAGTTCAAGGAGTCTTCTCAGACGGTTATTTCTGTTAATGATTCTTCTGTACAGATCATTCAGGTCAGATGTTGCAAAACGTCCTCCATCCAGCTGTACCATAGGACGCAGATCCGGCGGGATAACCGGGATAGCTGTAAGGATCATCCACTCCGGTCTGTTTCCGGACTCGCGGAATGCTTCTACAACTTCCAGACGTTTTACGATTCTCGCACGCTTCTGTCCTGTTGCATTCTCCAGTCCTGCCTGAAGTTCTGCATATTCTTTCTCAAGGTCAATAGACTCAAGAAGCTCTTTGATGGATTCAGCACCCATTCCTACACGGAATGCATGTCTTCCCCATTTTTCCTTTGCTTCCTGATACTCTGCCTCTGAAAGGATCTGCTTGTAAGAGAGATCTGTCTCTCCCTTATCAAGCACGATATAAGAAGCAAAGTAAAGTACTCTCTCCAGTGTTCTTGGAGAAATATCAAGGATCAGACCCATACGGCTCGGAATTCCTTTGAAGTACCAGATATGGGATACCGGTGCTGCCAGAGCGATGTGTCCCATACGCTCACGACGAACACTGGCCTTTGTAACTTCAACACCACAGCGATCACATACAACACCCTTATAACGGATCTTTTTGTATTTACCGCAGTGACACTCCCAGTCTTTGCTTGGTCCGAAGATTCTCTCACAGAAAAGTCCGTCCTTCTCCGGCTTCAAAGTCCTGTAGTTGATGGTCTCCGGCTTTGTCACCTCACCTCTGGACCACTCCAGGATTTTTTCAGGTGAAGCCAGGCCGATCTTAATCGCATCAAATGTTAACGGTTCATATTGTTGTTCATTGTTATTTGGCATAAAAACGGCTCCTCCTTATTATTCCTCACCCAGGTAATCATCATCAAAACTTAAGTTCTCAAGATCGCTGTCGTCCGGCTCTTCGTCCAGTTCAACATCTTCCAGTTCTTCTCCGACAAACTCCTTCTCTGTGAATCCATGATCTCCGAAAGATTCATTCTCATCACGATACTTTCTGTCTCCTTCGATGATATGACGCAGGTCTGTCTCACCGTAATCAACGCTCTCCATGATCTTAACCTCTGTATTGTCATCACGCAGTACGCGGACATCCAGAGCAAGTGACTGGAGCTCTTTAAGAAGAACCTTAAATGACTCAGGAACTCCTGGTTCAGGAATATTCTCTCCCTTAATAATTGCCTCATATGTCTTCACACGTCCTACAACGTCGTCAGACTTCACTGTCAGGATCTCCTGCAGTGTATAAGATGCACCATAAGCCTCCAGGGCCCATACCTCCATCTCTCCGAAACGCTGTCCACCGAACTGAGCTTTTCCACCCAGCGGCTGCTGTGTTACGAGAGAGTAAGGACCAGTAGAACGAGCATGGATCTTGTCGTCTACCAGATGATGCAGTTTCAGATAATGCATGTGTCCGATTGTTACCGGGCTGTCGAAGTACTCTCCTGTACGTCCGTCACGAAGACGAACCTTACCGTCTCTTGACAGCGGAACACCCTTCCAGAGTTCTCTGTGATCTCTGTTCTCAGACAGGAACTGGAGAACTTCCGGACGAAGCTCTTCGCCATGTTTCTTCTCGAACTCATCCCACTCAAGGTTTACATAATCATTTGCCAGATCCAGTGTATCCATGATATCGTTCTCGTTCGCACCTGCGAATACAGGAGTTGATACGTTGAATCCAAGTGCTTTTGCTGCAAGACTCAGATGAATCTCGAGCACCTGTCCGATGTTCATACGGGAAGGCACACCCAGTGGGTTCAGCACGATATCCAGAGGACGTCCATTCGGAAGGAATGGCATATCTTCTACTGGAAGTACACGGGAAACAACACCCTTGTTACCATGACGTC
>ERZ772901.1752-NODE-1752-length-15688-cov-3.530992_pt1 | contig 15688 bp, 10 predicted proteins | sample MGYA00512123_ERZ772901 | MGnify/ENA primary metagenome ERZ772901 (study PRJEB29015, sample SAMEA2737711) | human gut metagenome | biome: human gut; feature: human-associated habitat; material: faeces | place: China | collected 2012 ...
GATAGAGCGATGCCCTCCGGAGGCATGTGCGGCGGTTCGACTCCGCTCAGACGCTATAGGATATATAGGATAAAAAAGTCCTGTTATTTCAGCACATTCAGATGGCTGAGAATAACAGGACTTTTTTCATATAGTTTTTTATTCACAATCTGCAAGGATGTGGTCTTTCATTTCAGGATCAAACCGGTTGTTTCTTAGCATTTCAATCTCATACTTATAAGGGGCATAAGATTTCTTTGCTTTTGTTACAGAAGGAATATAAGGAGTCTCAAGGATCTTCGGTACAGATTCGAAATCCGGGTGATGGACAATTGTAGAAATTGCATCAAAACCGATTTCTCCAAAGCCGATATTTTCATGCCGGTCTTTCGCGGCTCCTGGAATATTTTTGCTGTCATTGATATGGAAGACGGCAATCTGATCTTTTCCAAGCAGACGGTCAAAAGACTCCATAACATCATCAAAATGATGGATGATATCATATCCGCTGTCGCTTGTATGACAAGTGTCAAAGCAGACTCTCAATTTATCATTCTGGACAACTCCATCATAAATCCGGGCAAGTTCTTCAAAATTCCGTCCGATTTCTGATCCCTTTCCGGCCATTGTTTCAAGGGCAATACAGCAGTCAGTCTCAGCAGTGAGAACTTCATTGAGTCCTTTGATGATCTGTGCAGTTCCGATTTCGACACCGGCACCTACATGAGCACCCGGATGAAGGATCAGAGTGTGGCTTCTGCAGGCAATCGTGCGGTCGATTTCTTTTGCCAGAAATTCTACGGCAAGAGAGAACGTTTCTGGTTTTATTGAATTACCGAGGTTGATGATATAAGGTGCATGAACGACAATTTCATCAATTCTGTGTTCTTTCATATATTCCCATGCTGGTTCGATATTCAATTCACTGATTTCTTTTCGGCGGGTATTCTGTGGGGCTCCGGTATAAAACATAAATGTATTGGCACCGTAAGAAACGGCTTCTTTCGCAGAACCAAGAAGCATTTCTTTTCCACTCATGCCAACGTGTGAACCTAATTTTAACATTGTTGGATATCCTTTCTGTCTGATGTTATATCATACAGGATGTAGAAACTGTATGTGTAAAGCTGTGGTTACATTATAAGTATTGGTTATTTTTATGTCAATTGGTTTCGGGGGCAGTCCAGATCAATTTGAATCGTTGCCGTTACTGTGCACAGTAACGCTTGCTGTTCTGTTGGATACATGATAGAATAAATAGTGGCTGTTTGTCTCCAGAAAAGTTGGGAGGCAGACTTGTTTTAATAAAATTGCCGTCAGGCAGAAAAGACAAACGAAAAGTAAAGAGGAGTGTGAAACTTTGAAGACATTACTGGAAATGATCACAATAGAAATGAAAGAAGCGTTCAAAGCAGCAGGATATGATGAAGAGCTTGCAAGAGTTACGCTTTCCAACCGCCCGGATCTCTGTGAATATCAGTGTAATGGTGCAATGGCAGGTGCGAAGAAATATAAGAAGGCTCCGATCATGATTGCAAATGCAGTTGTGGAAGAACTTGCAGATAGCAAGTATTTTGCATCAGCAGAAGCGGTGAATCCGGGATTTATCAACCTGAAGCTGGCACCGGAAGTTGTTGCAGAGTATTTGAATGAGATGGCAGCAGATGAGAATCTTGGCGTTGAAAAAGAAAAGAATCCGAAAAAAGTTATTATTGATTACGGCGGACCGAACGTGGCAAAACCGTTGCATGTCGGACATCTTCGTTCTGCGATTATCGGAGAGAGCATTAAACGTATTATCCGTTTTAAAGGAAATGATGTAACAGGAGATATCCATCTGGGAGACTGGGGATATCAGATGGGCCTGATCATCACAGAGTTGAAAAAACGTAAACCGGAACTCCCGTATTTTGATGAGAGTTTTGAAGGAGAATATCCCGAAGAAGCACCATTTACGATCAGTGAACTGGAAGAGATTTATCCTACAGCAAGTGCTTATGCAAAAGAGCACGACGATTATAGAGAAGAAGCACTTCATGCAACTTATCTGTTACAGAATGGATATAAAGGATATCGTGCAATCTGGAAACATATTATGAATGTGTCTGTAACTGACTTGAAGAAGAACTACGAGCGACTGAGTGTAGATTTTGATCTCTGGAAAGGTGAAGCGGATGCCCAGGCATATATTCCGGATATGGTCGAGATGCTCAAGGAGAAAGGATTCGCACATTATGATGAGGGTGCGCTTGTAGTAGACGTTGCAGAAGAGACAGATAAGAAAGAGATTCCTCCGTGTATGATTCTGAAATCTGACGGAGCTGCGCTGTATGATACAACAGATCTTGCTACACTGGTAGAACGTGAGAAACTGTATGATCCAGATCAGGTAATCTATGTTGTTGATAAGCGTCAGGAACTGCATTTTGTGCAGGTATTCCGTTGTGCGAAGAAGACAGGAATTGTAAAACCGGAGACAGAACTTACATTCCTTGGATTTGGTACAATGAACGGAAAAGATGGTAAGCCGTTTAAGACAAGAGAAGGCGGTGTTATGCGTCTTGAGAATCTGATCCGTGAGATTGATGATGAGATGTATAAGAAGATCATGGACAACCGTACAGTAGAGGAAGAAGATGCAAGACGTACAGCAGAAGAAGTTGGACTTGCAGCGATCAAGTACGGAGATCTTTCTAACCAGGCTTCTAAGGATTATATCTTTGATGTTGACAGATTTACTTCCTTTGAGGGAAATACAGGACCGTATATTCTTTATACAATCGTTAGAATTAAGTCTATTCTCAAAAAATATGCTGAGAATGGCGGAGTTCTTGACGGAACGATCAGACCGGCTGAGAATGATGCAGAGAAGTCTCTGATGCTTCAGGTAGTGAAATTCAATGAAGTGATCGATAATGTATATAAAGAGACAGCTCCTCATAAGTTGTGTGCATATATCTATGATCTTGCGAACGACTTTAATAAGTTCTATCATGAGACAAAGATTCTTGCAGAAGAAGACGAAGAGAAGAAGAAAGGTTATCTTGCGCTTCTTACACTTGCGAAAAAAGTACTTGAGACCTGCATTGACCTTCTTGGATTTACAGCTCCGGAAAGGATGTAATACGAATTATGACAGAAAATGGATTGATGGATGGTACAAGAACAGAAAAACTGTTTTACAATGACAGCCATCTTTCAAAATTTACTGCAATGGTTCTGGAATGTGAGCCGTATGAGAAAAAGGAAGGATGCTATGCGGTAGAACTTGACCGTACAGCATTCTTTCCGGAAGGCGGCGGACAGTATGCAGATACAGGAAAACTGAAGGATGTGAAGGTATCTGATGTTCGGGAAAAGAATGGAAGAATTCTGCATATTACAGATCAGCCGTTTGAAGCAGGAGAGATTGTTGAAGGCGAGATCGACTGGGAGACCAGATTTATGAAGATGCAGCAGCACACCGGAGAGCATATTGTTTCCGGAATCGTGCATGCAAGATACGGTTTCAACAATGTCGGATTTCATCTTGGAACAGAAGATTGTACGATGGATTTTGATGGAGAGATATCAAAAGAAGCACTGCAGGAGATTGAACTTGAAGCAAATCGTGCAGTGTGGAAGAATCTGACAATCGAAGTGTCTTATCCATCCAAAGAAGAGCTGGAAGAACTGGATTATCGCAGTAAGATTGAGATTGAGGGACAGGTTCGTATCGTATCGGTTCCGGGATATGATATCTGTGCGTGCTGTGCGCCGCATGTTGAACGCACAGGAGAGATCGGTATGATCAAGCTTGTTAATATGCAGCGATACAAAGGCGGCGTTCGTGTGACAATGCTCTGTGGAAGCCGTGCACTTACAGATTATGAGAAGAAGCAGGAACAGAACAGGAAAATTTCAGCGTTGCTCTGTGCGAAAGAATATGAGACAGCAGAGGCAGTGGGACATTTGAAAGAAGAGCTGGATTCTTTGAAACGGACACTGGTGGAGAAAGAACGCCAGCTTGTACACGTCTGGGCGCAGTCTGTTCCGGAAGAAGAAAAAACGGTCTGTATGTTTTCAGAGGATATCAGTGCGGATGCCATGCGTCAGTATGTGAATGAAGTGCTTGAAAAAGAAAGAATTCTTTGTGCTGTGTTTTATGGAAATGATGTAGCGGGATACCGTTATGTGATCGGAAGCAGAACCCAGGATCTTCGTGCATTTTCCAAAATGTTAAATGCTGCATTCGAAGGACGGGGAGGCGGAAAGCCGGAGATGGTTCAGGGAACTGTAAAAGGTGAAGCAAGAAAGATCAGAGAGTGGATTCAGAAGATAGCGGAGGAATTGTCTTATGAAAAATGATCCGAGACGCTCCTTCTGGAGAGCTGCCGGTCCTCTACTTGGATTCTGGGGAATCCAGCTGGTGATGGAATTTGTGATTGAGTTTATAATCATTCTTCCTTTTATGGGGGAAGCATCTTCCAGGATGACACAAAGTGGAGAAGTCCTTAATTATCAGGAAATGATGAATAAGTACTATGAAGTATTAAGTCCTGCGTTTGATAAAATCATAGGAGGTCAGGTTGCGATTGCAGGGATTGCTACAGCAGCGACGTTGTTTCTGACAGTTACGTTGTTTGTTATCGATCGAAAGAAAGAGCAGATTGCAGGGATACAGCGGATGGGAGTTCAAAAGCCACTGAAGAATTACTGGTCACTTCTTGTGATGGGAGTGATCGGAAGTATTGGTGCTACATGTCTGTCCGTTATGGCACAGGCCGTTTTGGTCGATCCGGAGTATGTTCAGACAGCACAGAATATGTATTCAGCAGATTTTGTGGTCCAGATTATTGTATTTGGATTTGCAATTCCGATTGCAGAGGAATTTATGTTCCGCGGAGTGCTTTATCAGAGGTACCGGGAGACCAGAGGATTTTATTATGCGGCAATCTGGTCAGCGCTGTTTTTCTCGGTCACACACACCAACACGGTACAGATGATCTACACTTTTCTCTTAGGAATTCTTCTGTGCTATGTTTATGAGAAATTTGGTTCAATGAAAGCTCCGATTATGCTTCACATTGTTTTGAATCTGGGATCTTTGATCTTTACAGATATCGGAGTGTTTAACTGGCTTGCCAGAGAACCGTTTAAAATGGCAGCGGCAGTGATTATCAGCACATTTATCTGTGCAGCTTGTTTTGTGTGGATTCAGAGAAGCGGGGATCCGGTGAGTACTCAGAAAACAGAGGAATAATGAAGAAATACAAATGAAATAAATTGTACTGATAAAAATACAATCTTAAATTGTGCGCGATGAGGTGCGAAACCTTGTCGCGCTTTTTCTTTTTAATCTATTATTTTATCAAATAAAATCAAAGAAAAACAGAAATCTTAATAATTAATATTATTTTTATAAGGAAATCAAAATAATCTGACTATTCAAATAAAATCAATGAAAAATCAAATAATCAGACAATTCACAAGGATTTCCCTATTTACAGCCTGGGTAAAAGGGTGTATATTCTAGAAAAAGTTTTACACGACGTGAGAAAGAAATGATTGAATGCGCCGAATAAAGAAGATTTTAAAGTAAACTTTAGATTACAGGAAGAAAGGATAGCGACTATGAGGAAAGAAATGGAAAGTCAGAATCGTGGTCTTTACCGCGAAAGTTTTGAACATGATAACTGTGGTATTGGTGCAATTGTCAATATCAAAGGCAAAAAGACACATAGTACAGTGGCAGGAGCCTTGAGTATTGTAGAACAACTTGAGCACAGAGCCGGAAAAGATGCAGAAGGAAAGACAGGAGATGGCGTGGGTATTCTGACACAGATTCCTCATGGATTTTTCAAGAAAGTCTGTCAGCCACTTGGAATTAAGCTGAAAGATGAAAGAGATTACGGCGTAGGTATGTTCTTTCTTCCGCAGGATGAATTAAAACGCAATCAGGCGAAAAAGATTTTCGAAGTTATTGTAAAAAAAGAAGGACTGAAACTTTTGGGCTGGAGAGAAGTTCCGATTCATCCGGACATTCTTGGAAAGACAGCGGTAGATTGCATGCCATGTATTATGCAGGCATTTATTGAACGCCCTGCAAAATACGAGAGAGGAATTGATTTTGATCGTCGACTGTATGTAGTCAGAAGAATTTTCGAACAGAGCAGTGATGACACTTATGTTGTTTCACTTTCCAGTAGAACAATCGTTTACAAAGGAATGTTCCTTGTAGGACAGCTGAGACTTTTCTTTGAAGATCTGCAGGACGAAGAATTTATTTCTGCAATTGCAATGGTACATTCAAGATTCAGTACAAATACTGCACCAAGCTGGCAGAGAGCGCATCCGAACCGCTTTATGGTCCACAACGGAGAGATCAATACGATCCGTGGTAATGCAGATAAGATGCGTGCCCGTGAAGAGACAATGGAGGCAGGATGTCTGAAAGGTGAACTTCACAAGGTGCTTCCTGCAATCAATACTTCCGGATCTGATTCCGCGATGCTTGATAATGCATTAGAATTCATGGTGATGAGTGGAATGGATCTTCCGCTTGCAGTTATGATCTGTATTCCGGAACCATGGATCAACAATAAAGAGATGTCCCAGAACAAGAAAGATTTCTATCAGTATTATGCAACAATGATGGAGCCATGGGATGGTCCGGCGTCTATCCTGTTCTCAGATGGAGATGTTATGGGAGCTGTGCTTGACCGTAACGGACTTCGCCCTTCCAGATATTACATTACAGATGATGATAATCTGATTCTTTCTTCAGAGGTTGGAGTTCTGGATATCGATCCATCCAAGATAGTGATGAAAGAAAGACTTCACCCGGGTAAGATGCTTTTGGTTGATACTGTTGCAGGACGTGTGATCGATGATGAGGAATTAAAAGAAAAATATGCAAATCAGTTCCCATATGGAGAATGGCTGGACAGTAATCTGATTCAGTTGAAGGATTTGAAAATCCCGAATAAGGATGTACCAAAATATACAGCTGAAGAGTGTACACAGCTTCAGAAAGCGTTTGGTTATTCTTACGAAGATGTGAAAACTTCTATTCTGACAATGGCAAAGAGCGGTGCCGAAGGAACCGCAGCAATGGGAATGGATGCACCGATTTCCGTGCTTTCTCAGAAACGTCAGCCGCTGTTCGGATATTTTAAACAGCTGTTTGCACAGGTTACAAATCCGCCGATCGATGCAATCCGTGAGGAAGTCGTAACTTCTACAACTATTTATGTCGGAACAGACGGTAACCTTCTGGAGCAGAAGGAAGAGAACTGTAAGATGCTCAGAGTCAATAACCCGATCCTGACAAATACAGATCTTCTGAAAATTAAAAATATGAAAGTGGATGGATTCAAAGTTGCAGAGATTCCAATCACTTATTACAAAAACACAAGTCTTGAGAAGGCGATAGAGTATCTCTTCATTGAAGTTGACCGTGTGATCCGCGAGGGCGCTAATATTTTGATTCTGACAGACCGTGAGGTAGATGAATATCACGTTGCAATCCCGTCACTTCTGGCAGTATCCGGACTGCAGCAGCATCTGGTACGCACAAAGAAGAGAACATCCGTAGCGATGATACTGGAAAGTGGAGAGCCTAGAGAGGTTCATCATTTTGCAACACTGCTTGGATATGGAGCATGTGCAATCAATCCATATCTTGCACATGAGTCAATCCGTCATCTGATCGAGGCAAATCTGCTTCACAAAGATTATTATGCAGCAGTAGATGACTATAATTCAGCGGTAATTCATGGAATTATTAAGATTGCATCCAAGATGGGAATTTCAACGATCCAGTCCTATCAGGGAGCAAAGATTTTTGAAGCAATCGGTCTCAAGACAGATTTTATTAACCGCTATTTTACAGATACAGTCAGCCGTGTTGGTGGTATCGGTATTGAAGAAATTGCAGAAGATTACACAGCATTTCATACAGAAGCATTTGATCCGCTTGGACTGCAGGTTGATATGACACTGGACAGTGTTGGAAAACATAAATATAAAAGTGGCGGAGAAGAACATCTCTATAATCCACAGACAATCCATATGCTTCAGCAGTCTACAAGACGTGGCGATTATGAGATGTTCAAGCAGTATACAGAGATGGTTGATGAGGAAGGCAAGAAGATCAATCTGAGAGGTCAGCTTGATTTCAATTTCCCGAAGAAGAGTGTACCGCTTGATGAAGTAGAAAGCGTAGATTCAATTGTAACAAGATTCAAGACAGGTGCGATGTCCTATGGATCTATTTCAAAAGAAGCACATGAGACAATGGCGATCGCTATGAATATGCTTCATGGTAAATCAAACTCCGGTGAAGGAGGAGAGGATATTGAACGTCTTGACACAAACAGATGCTCTGCAATCAAGCAGGTTGCTTCCGGTCGATTCGGAGTTACATCCAGGTATCTGGTCAGTGCACAGGAAATCCAGATCAAGATGGCACAGGGAGCAAAACCAGGAGAAGGAGGACATCTTCCGGGTGGAAAGGTATATCCATGGATCGCAAAGACTCGTCATTCAACACCTGGTGTGAGTCTGATCTCACCACCGCCACATCATGACATCTATTCGATTGAGGATCTTGCACAGCTGATCTATGACTGCAAAAATGCAAATAAAAATGCTAGAATTTCTGTGAAACTGGTATCAGAAGCAGGTGTAGGAACAGTCGCTGCCGGTGTTGCAAAGGCAGGAGCCGGAGTTATCCTGATCTCAGGATATGACGGAGGAACAGGAGCTGCACCGAGAAGCTCGATTCAGAATGCAGGACTTCCGTGGGAGCTTGGACTTGCAGAAACTCATCAGACATTGATTCAGAATGGTCTGCGTGAGCGTGTCCGTATTGAGACAGACGGTAAGCTTATGAGTGGTCGTGATGTTGCGATTGCAGCAATCCTTGGAGCAGAAGAGTTTGGATTTGCAACAGCTCCGCTTGTAACAATGGGATGTGTTATGATGCGCGTCTGCAACCTGGATACTTGTCCGGTTGGTGTTGCAACTCAGAATCCGGAGCTTAGAAAACGTTTCAGTGGAAAACCGGAATATGTTGTTAACTTTATGCGTTTTATTGCAGAAGAATTAAGAGAATATATGGCAAAACTTGGTGTCCGCACAGTGGATGAACTGGTAGGACGTACAGATCTTCTGAAAGTAAAAGACGTTCCGACATCAGAGCGTGCCGCAACACTGGATCTGTCACAGATTCTGTACAATCCATATGCGAAAGAGAAGAAAGGTGTTATCTTTAATCCAAAGAAAGTCTATGATTTTGAACTTAACAAGACGTTGGATGAAAAAGTACTATTGAAACAGCTTCTCCCAGCCCTTGAAAGAGGAGAAAAGAGAGGACTTGAAGTAGATGTTACAAATACAGACCGTACTTTCGGAACAATTTTCGGATCTGAGATCACAAGAAGATATCCGGAAGGACTGGAAGAAGACAGCTATGTGATCCAGTGTAAAGGTGCCGGCGGTCAGAGTTTTGGAGCATTTATCCCAAGAGGACTGACACTGGAATTGACAGGAGACAGTAATGACTATTTTGGAAAAGGACTTTCCGGTGGAAAACTGGTTGTTTGTCAGCCGAAAGGTGTGAAATTTAAATCAGATGAGAACATTATCATCGGAAATGTTGCTCTTTACGGAGCTACAAGTGGTAAAGCATTTGTAGGAGGTGTTGCCGGAGAACGTTTTGCGGTAAGAAACTCTGGTGCACGTGCAGTTGTAGAAGGTGTCGGAGATCACGGATGTGAATATATGACAGGTGGATGTGTTGTTGTACTTGGACAGGTTGGAAAGAACTTTGCAGCCGGAATGAGCGGCGGTATTGCCTATGTGATCGATCTCGATAACAGCCTGTATCGTAAAGTAAATAAAGCAATGGTCAACATTGAACGTGTCACAGATAAGTATGATGTACAGGAATTAAAAGGAATGATCCAGGAGCATGTTGCTTATACAAACTCTGAGGTAGGTAAGAAGATTCTTGATAATTTCAAAGAATATCTGCCAAAATTCAAGAAGATCATTCCGGAAGACTATGAGAGAATGATGTCCACGATCATCCAGATGGAAGAAAAAGGACTTAGTAGAGAAAAAGCAAAAATCGAAGCATTTAATATGATCAAGAACGGAAGATAGGAGGCATAGAGATGGGAAAACCGACAGGATTTATGGATTATGAAAGACAGGATAAACCGGCAGAGAGCCCATTGGAACGCATCAAACATTTCAATGAGTTCCATACGCCTCTTAGCAAAGAAGAACAGGAGCTTCAGGGCGCACGCTGTATGGCGTGCGGAGTTCCGTTCTGTCAGTCTGGAAAGCCGCTTGCAGGAATGGCCAGTGGATGTCCACTGCACAACCTTGTGCCAGAGTGGAATGACTTGATCTACAATGGAAATTGGAAGGAAGCTTATTTACGTCTGAAAAAGACAAACAATTTTCCGGAATTTACTTCCCGTGTATGTCCGGCACTGTGTGAAAATGCATGTACCTGTGGACTGAATCAGGAAGCAGTTGCATCAAAAAGTAATGAATATGCAATTATTGAAAATGCATATGAGATGGGATATGCAAAGGCAAATCCACCGAAAGTGCGTACAGGAAAGAAAGTCGCGGTGATCGGTTCCGGTCCGTCCGGACTTGCGGCAGCAGATCTTCTGAACAGAAGAGGTCATCAGGTAACTGTTTTTGAACGTGAGGACAAACCGGGTGGATTGCTCCGCTACGGAATTCCGAATATGAAGCTGGAGAAACAGATTATCGACCGTAAGATTGCGATTATGGAAGAAGAGGGAATTATCTTCCAGACTGGATGTAATGTCGGAAAAGACGTGAAGGCGGCAGATATCCTGAAAGAATATGACCGCGTGATCCTTGCATGTGGAGCATCAAATCCAAGAGATATCAAAGCACCGGGAAGAGATGCACAGGGAATTTATTTTGCAGTAGATTTCCTGAAATCAACAACGAAAGCACTATGGGCAAATGACATGAAGCTTAAAACAGGAAGCTACATTTCTGCAAAAGGAAAAAATGTAATTGTAATCGGAGGCGGAGATACAGGAAATGACTGTGTCGGAACATCTATCCGTCATGGAGCAAAGAGCGTTCTCCAGCTGGAGATGATGCCGAAAGCACCGGACGAGAGGACACCGCTGAACCCATGGCCGGAGTGGCCAAGAGTCTGCAAGACGGATTATGGTCAGCAGGAAGCAATCGCTGTGTTTGGTTCTGATCCTCGCGTTTACACAACGACAGTGAAAGAATTCGTAAAAGACAAGAAAGGGAATCTCTGTAAGGCAGTTCTTATTAAGCTTGAGAGTAAGACAGATGAGAAGAACGGACGGAAAATGATGGTTCCGGTAGAAGGAAGCGAGTATACCGTAGATGCAGATCTTGTTCTGATCGCAGCTGGATTCCTTGGAAGTCAGGATTATGTAACAAAAGCATTTGGTGTAGAAGTGAATGAACGCACAAATGTAAAGACAGAGGCAGGAAAATATTCTACAAATGTGAAGGATGTATTCACAGCCGGGGATATGCACAGAGGACAGTCTCTTGTTGTATGGGCTATCCGTGAAGGTCGTGAAGTGGCAAGAGAAGTAGATGAAAGCCTGATGGGATATACAAACTTATATATTCAGTAGAAAATAAAAGATCATACAGTGAAACAGGAATCTGGAAAGTTTATCTAAGAATAAAGAGAACTTTCCAGATTTTTTGTTACAAAAATGTTACGAAAAAATGAAAAAAGTAAGGAAAACTATTGAAAATATTACATAAATACGCTATAATGTTGAGCGTAGAATGTAAATATAATACCCTCTTGTTACGAGAAATATGTTGAAAAAACACAATAGATGTTGTATTATAACATATGAGTATGTGGAATTATAATGTAACTATTTACAACGAGTATGATACGAAAATTATAATGCATCACATGGGGGACTAGATAAAAATAAGGATAGGTGGAAAGATGAAGTTAAAAAAAGTAAGCAGCATGATTCTTGCAGTAACACTTGCATGTACAATGACTGTTACACCGGTATTTGCCGACGAAGTCAGTGATCTGAAGCAGAAGAAGCAGGAGACACAGAATCAGGTAAGCGATCTTCAGACACAGCTGAATTCACTTATGACCAAGATCTCTGATCTTGAGAATGATCTGATCGAAACAGGTGAGGAAATCTCTCAGACGGAGGAAGATCTGAAGACAGCGCAGGAGGAACAGGAACAGCAGTATGCAGCTATGAAGCTTCGTATTAAGTATATGTATGAAGAAGGAACAGGAACTGCTACAGTAGAGAAGGTACTGACATCCGGAGATATTTCCAGTGTACTGACGCAGGCAGAATATTCCCAGCAGGTACATTCTTATGACAGAGATAAGCTCGAAGAGTATGTTGCGACAGTTCAGAAAGTAGAAGATCTTAAGACAACGCTTGAGACAAAGATGGCTGATCTGCAGGAGACACAGACAGAGTATGATGCGCAGAAGGATGAACTGAATACAACAATCACAGAGAAGAGTAGTGAAATCGCAAATCTCGATGTTAAGATTGATGAAGCTGTAAAGAAAGCAGCGGAAGAAGCGGCGAAGAAAGCAGCGGAAGAAGCAGCGAAGAAAGCAGCTGAGGAAGCAGCTAAGAAGAATAACTCAAGCAGTAGTTCATCTAATAGAAATAACTCAAGCAATAGTTCTTCCAGTAGTTCAAACTCCAGTAGTTCGAACTCCAGCAGCTCAAGTTCAGGAAGCTCAAGCAGTAGTTCTTCCAACAGTTCAAGCTCAAGTTCTTCCTCATCAAGCCCAAGTTATAGTGCTGATAAGGGAAGCATTATTGTAAATGCAGCTTATTCACAGATCGGAGTTCCATATGTATGGGGCGGAACTACACCGGGAGTTGGACTTGACTGTTCAGGACTTGTACAGTATTGTTACAGACAGGCTGGAATTTCAATTCCAAGAACAAGTGGAGATATTCTTGCAAAAGGAACAATTGTAAGCAATCCTCAGCCGGGAGATATCTGTTGGACATCGGGGCATGTAGCGATTTATATTGGCGGAGGACAGATGATTGAAGCACAGCAGACAGGAGTACCGGTTAAGGTAAGTTCTGTACGTGTTACATATTATGTAAGATATTAGAACCAAAAAAGGAATCAGTGATGCTGATTCCTTTTTTTAAACTTTTCTTATTTGCCCGGTACAATTTCCAGCCAGTATCCGTCAGGATCTTCAATAAAATAAATTCCCATAGATGGATTTTCGAAGCAGATACATCCCATCTCTTTATGTTTTTTGTAAGCAGCATCGAAATCATCGACGGCAAATGCAAGATGGATCTCATTATCTCCCAGTTCATATGGTCGATCCATATCACGCAGCCAGGTGAGCTCTAAAAGATGCGGAGTCACACCGTCTGTGAGATATACAAGCTTAAAACTTTCGTCATCGGCAAGTTTTTCACGTTCTACTTTTAAATTCAGAGCTTTCTGGTAAAAATCCAGTGATTTTTCAAGATCATATACATTCAGGTTATTGTGTGCAAATGTAAAATTCATTTTAGTACCTCCATAGAATTATAAGATTTTTATTCACAGTCAAGTGGAATGCTGACTGGAATCTACTTTCTAAGGATATCACAGGAGGGGAGAAAAAATCAATAATGCATAGATAAAACCTGATGGGATAGAGTGATAACACGGAATATAGTGGAAAATGAATGAAAAACATTTTTGAAATGCAAAACATGTGAAAATAAAGCTGAAAAAAACAAAAAAATAAAATAACCTATTGACTTAGTAGGTAATAGATGATATTATACCAACTAAATTGATAGGAAATAAAGGTTATACAAAATAACCAGTACTGATAAATATGAACGGAGGAAGAAATAATGGCAGAATTTGATTATGAAGTAGTAAATGGAAGAAAGATCCGTGTACGTCCGCAGGAAGTTGTATCGGAGATAGATGAGAATGGATATTTTGTCCGCCAGCCAAATCATTTTACAGAAGGATTTGGAGAAGGAAAAAATCCGGTAGAAAAAGGCAGATACCATCTGGTATGGGCAAAGCTTTGCCACTGGTCTAACAGAGCTTCGATCGTAAGAGAACTTCTTGGACTGGAAGATGCAATCAGTGTCAACATGGTTGATCATGCAAAGCATGAGAAGAATCTTGGATGGGAATTCGTATACGACAAAGATCATATCGATCCGGTCCTTGGAATCCAGTTCTTAAGTGAAGCTTATTACAAAGCAGATGATGATTACACAGGAAGAACAACGGTACCGGCTCTGATCGATACAAAGACAGGAAAAGTTGTAAATAACGATTACACCTGGCTTACCAATTATTTTGAAGTAGATTTTAAACCGTTCCACAAAAAAGGAGCACCGGATCTTTATCCGGAAGAACTCAGAAAAGATATCGATGAGATGAATGACTGGCTCTTTGATAACATTAATAATGGAGTTTATAAAGCAACCTTTGCAAGATCAAAGGAAGCTTACTGGGATGCCTATAATTCTTTTTATGCAGCAATGGATATTCTGGAAAAACGTCTGGAAAATCAGAGATTTCTCTTTGGAGATTATGTGACAGACAGTGATATCCGTCTTTATACAACCATCGCAAGACTGGATGTGTCTTATTCAAGAAATATCGGACCTTGCAAACACCGTCTGGTAGATTACCCGAATCTGTGGGGATATGCAAGAGATCTGTATCAGATCCCGGCATTCAGACATAACACATATTTTAAGGATTTTGCGGCATCTGTCGATCTGAATGAAGCAGATGAAGAGTATTGGGAAAATACATACTATGATATCGTGGTGCAGGAAACAGACTGGGATACTATCTGGAAGACACCGACAGGAAGAGAATCACTCAGTAAAGATCCGGCACACAAATTTAAAGCAGAAAAATAACAGACGAAAGACGAGGAAAAATATTATGAAAAAGTTGGCAAGCATTTTAGCAGTTACACTGGCAGCAGGAGTCCTGGCTACAGGATGCGGATCTTCTTCAGGAAGCGCTTCAAAGGACAGCTCTTCAGACAGTGGAAAGACAGTAATCAAAGCAGCAACCGGAGCAAACGCAAAACCATATGTCTATGTAGGCGATGATGACAAGCCGGCAGGATACGATGTGGATGTACTGAATGCAGTTTTTGATAAACTTCCGGATTATGAACTGGAATACGAAGTGACTGATTTTGGATCTGTACTTTATAAGACTGCAATTCTTCATTTGTCAGATGTTCTAACTGTACAAACTGTTCGGTTGGAATAATTGCATGATGGTCGCTTACTTTTTTATCATCCACAAAAGATTTATTTGCCTTGACCGGCTTCATTGAAAGACTTCCTGCCATCTTTTTATATGGACCGACTGCACATGCTTTTAAGCGTTCCTTTAATGTTCCAATGACATCGGAACTTAAATATCTGGAATCTGTTCTTGGATAGGTCAGTATCTTATGATTTTCATAGAGCCTCTGCATGATATTTAACGTCTCTTTTGCAGAAAATCCAAATTTTTTATTCGCATCTCTTTGCAGTTCAGTCAAATCATAAAGTGCCGGTGCATAAGTTTTTTTTGCTTTCTTTTCTACTTCTTTTATGAAAAGGGGAGCGCCTTGCATTTTTTGTTTGAGTGTTTCGATTCTCTCTTTTGAAAATGAGCG
>ERZ772901.1780-NODE-1780-length-15460-cov-2.644012_pt1 | contig 15460 bp, 9 predicted proteins | sample MGYA00512123_ERZ772901 | MGnify/ENA primary metagenome ERZ772901 (study PRJEB29015, sample SAMEA2737711) | human gut metagenome | biome: human gut; feature: human-associated habitat; material: faeces | place: China | collected 2012 ...
GTTCTGCAGGTATCCAATGATGACGCCATACGTACGGGCCGCGAACTGGCGAAGTATGAGGGATTGCTGGTCGGCATCTCTTCGGGAGCTGCCGTTGCTGCAGCTACCCGCTTGGCACGGTTGCCCGAGAATGAAGGAAAGACGATTGTAGCGCTGCTGCCCGATACGGGAGAACGGTATCTTTCGACGCTGTTGTATGCATTTGAGGAATATCCGTTGTAAAAGTAAATATTTCTGCCGGTTATTCGCTCCATCAATGTGGAGCAGGTGACCGGCAGATGGTATTTATAGTTCGCTTGGTCTTAACCCGAATGACCGGCAGCTTATTTTCTCTACTTTTACTTCCCATATCTTGACATTGCGTACGGCGGGTTCAGCATATTTGCATTCATTTTCCGTATATTGCTTCATCAGCATGTCGAGTACGCGTCGCTTCTCTTCCATGTCTTCCACGAAGTGTACTTTCCCACGACAGATAACACTGCGCGACTTCATGCTGTAGCTGCATGCCACTTGCCGGTGCATATAAACCAGCTCGTGTCCTTCGCAGAAGGTGATGCAAACTTGCGGGTGCTTTGTTACCATCTCCACTTTACTGCCTTCCGGGCCGGAATGCAAGTATATTACCCCGTCTTGATAGGCAAAGTTCATGGGAACCGCATATGGGTTTCCTTCAAGGTCTGTGATGCCCACTATGCAGTATGGGCATTTACGGATAATTTCCTCAATCTGTGTAGGGTCTGTAATAGTAATTGTCTTCATGTGCAAAGCCTCACCCCCGGCCCCTCTCCGAAAGAGAGGGGAGTGGGGAAGTGGGGATATTTAATATTGTAGGGTTATTCTTTATTTCACTTCACTCAAGTTTCGCAAGTTTTCAATTCATTGCTCTCCTCTCCCCTCTCTATCGGAGAGGGGAGAGGGGGTGAGGTTACACCAGTGCAAAGTCCAACTGCTTCTTTTCCAAGTTAGCGCGTGCCACCTTAATGGTAATGGCATCTCCCAGACTATAAATTTTATTTTTGCGGCGTCCGCGCAGGCAGTAGTTCTTTTCATCGAATTCGTAATAGTCATCGTCGAGGTCGCGGATGGGAATCATGCCTTCGCACTTGTTCTCATTCAGCTCCACGTAGAGTCCCCATTCCGTTACGCCGGAGATGACGCCGTCGAAGGTCTGTCCCAGGCGTTCGGTCATGAATTCTACTTGCTTGTACTTGATGGAGGCGCGTTCCGCGTTGGAGGCTATCTGCTCCATGCTGCTGCTGTGTTCGCAGAGGGCTTCGTATTTCTGTTCGGACACGGTGCGGCCTCCCTGGTCCAAGTACTTGGTGAGCAGACGGTGTACCATCATATCCGGATAGCGGCGGATGGGCGAGGTGAAATGGGTATAGTAATCGAAAGCCAAACCATAGTGCCCCACGTTATGCACGGAGTAGCGTGCCTTCTGCATGGCGCGGATGGAGACGGTTTCAATCAAGTTCTCCTCCTTCTTGCCCTGGATGTCGTCCAGCAGGTGGTTGATGGACTTGGAGATGTCGGTCTTTGTACCGCTGGTACGCAGCTTGTAGCCGAAACGGGCGATGAACTGTGCCAGGTTGTCCAGCTTCTCCGGGTCGGGGAGGTCGTGAATACGGTATGGCAACACTTTGGCTTTCTTGCCTTTGGGCACGCGGCCTATCTTTTCGGCTACGGTGCGGTTGGCAAGCAGCATGAACTCCTCTATCAGCTTGTTGGCATCTTTCGACTCCTTGAAGTAGACGCTGACGGGTTTGCCCTTCTCGTCAATTTCGAACTTCACTTCGTAGCGGTCGAAGTTGATGGCTCCTGCCTTAAAGCGGTTCTCACGCAGTATTTTGGCAAGCTTATCCAGTTGGAGCACCTCTTCCTGGAAGTCTCCTTTGCCGGTTTCTATAATCTCCTGGGCTTCTTCGTAGGTGAAGCGGCGGTCGCTCTTGATGACGGTATGTACCACGCGTGAGTTCTTCACTTCGCCTTTTTCCGTCATTTCAAAGATGACGGAGTAGGCAAGCTTCTCTTCGTCGGGGCGGAGTGAACAGATGAAATTACACAACCGTTCGGGGAGCATTGGGATGGTGCGGTCTACGAGGTAGACGGATGTGGCACGCTTCTCGGCTTCCTTGTCTATGATGCCGCCCTCTTTCACGTAGTGGGTCACGTCGGCAATGTGTACGCCTACTTCCCAAAGTCCCCCTTTCAGTTTGCGGATGGAGAGGGCGTCGTCGAAGTCCTTGGCGTCCGCCGGGTCGATGGTGAAGGTCGTTATCTTGCGGAAGTCGCGCCGGGCGGCATAATCGGCTTTGGTGATCGTCGAAGGAATGGCCTGGGCCGCATCTTCGACCTTTTGCTCGAAATGGTAGGGCAGGCCGTATTCGGCCAGGATGGCGTGCATCTCGGTATTGTTCTCTCCGGCGCGGCCCAATACCTCGACCAGCTCTCCGGCGGGGCTTTTGGAACCCAGCGCCCAGTCCGTGATGCGGATCACGACTTTGTCGCCGTGCTGTACGTTAGGGTTGTCCCGCTTGGAGAGATAGACGTCCATCGGCATGCGCCGGGGATCCATCTTGACGAAGATGGCGTGGTCGCTCACGTCGGCCGTGCCCACGTATTGCTTGCGGCTGCGCTCCACGATGCGGGTGATCTCGCCTTCGAGGGACCCGGCGTGGGAGCGGCGGGTGATGACGAACTCCACGCGGTCGCCGTCCAGAGCATTCAGCGAATTGCGCTGGCTGACATATACGTCGTTTTCGAACTCCTCGGAGCGGATATACATCGCTCCTGTCGAGATCATCTGTACGATGCCCTCCTGACGGGGACGCTCCTTGCCGCTGAGACGGTACTTTTCCTGCCCGCACTCCTCGATAGTGCCCTGGGCGAGCAGTTCCGTGATGATTTCACGGGTACGAAGACGGCCCTCCTTGGTGGCGCCGCCCGAGGCCGAAGCCAGATGCTTGAGGGAGAACTTGTTGTTCGGGAATTCCCGGAACAGGTTAATGATCAGCGAAGAGCGGTCGAATGCGGCCGACTTCTTCGTATTTTTCAGTTTATTCATCGGTTGAAATAGTTACGGGCGAGGAGTTCCATGAACCGGATGCCGGTCGGAATGGCCGCCTCGTCGGGATTGAAGGTGGATGTATGCAGTTTTCCGGCTCCGGGACCGACGCCCAGGCGGTAGAAGATCGCCGGGTAGCGGGTGCCGTAGAAGCCGAAATCTTCGGAAGTCATGCGCAGGGGCAGCATTTGAAAGGGAATTCCTTCGGTTTCGGCCAGTGCGACGGCCTGCCGGATCAACTCCGGGTCATTGACCACGCACGGGTAGCCGGGGGTGAAGTGTACCCGGGTTCGTACGCCGTACGAGGCGTCGTTCGCGGCGGCGAGTTCTTCGATCCTGCGTTTCACTTCGGCCCGTTCCCGTTCGTCGAAGGTACGCATCGTTCCCTCCATATAGACCCGGTCCGGGATGACGTTCGTGGCGCCCGCAGCTTCGACCTTGCCGATCGAAACGACCCGTTCGGGCGTGTTCAGGGCCGTGAGGTGCAGGATCAGTTGCGCGGCGGCGCTCACCGTGTCGCGGTGTTCGGCACGCATGGCCGCGTGGCCGCCCGCGCCTTCGAGCGTGAGGCGCAGTTCGTCGTTGGAGGCCATGTACTTGCCCGCGCGGAAACCCAGCGTGCCCGCGTCCAGCGCAGGTTCGACGTGCTCGCCGACGACGGCCAGCACCGTATAGCCTTCGAAGGGGTTTTCGGCCAGCACTTTGGAGGCTCCGCCGGGATTCGATTCCTCTCCGGGTTGGAAGATTCCGAAAAGAGTACCCTCGAAATTCCGCTCGGCGGAGAGCCGGAGCAGGGTGCCGTAGAGCACCGCTGCGTGGATGTCGTGCCCGCAGGCGTGCATCACTCCGTCGTTCTCGGAACTCCACGCCGCGCCGCTCTGTTCGCGGATGGGCAGGGCGTCGATGTCGGCCCGCAGCACGACGGCCCGCCGCAGGTCGCCGCGTCCTTCGATTTTGGCCAGTACGCCGGTTCCGGCGATCGGACGGCAGGGGATGCCGGCCTTGCGGAGCGCTTCGGCGATGAAGCGGGCGCTCTCCGTTTCGCGGAACGAGAGCTCCGGATGGCGGTGCAGGTGGCGGCGAAACTCTACGGGTGTCATGGTTAAGCGTTTAATAGCAATTACTTTGCCCTATTCGGAATTAGAATACGTTGCGGGCGATCTTGCGGATGTTGTCCGTGCGTCCCATCGTGTAGAAATGGATGATCGGCACTCCGGCCGCCTTGAGCTCCTTGGCCTGGTGGATCGCCCATTCTATCCCGACCTCGCGGGCCGCCTGTGTGTCCTCGCCGCAGGCCCGGACGGTCTTCACCAACTCCTCGGGCAGGCTGACGCTGAAGGTGCGGGGCAGGATCTCCAGGTGCTTGGGCGTCGAGATCGGCTTGATGCCCGGGATGATCGGTACCGTGATGCCCGCCTTGCGGCAGCGCTCCACGAAATCGAAGTACTTGCTGTTGTCGAAGAACATCTGGGTCACGATGTAGTCGGCCCCCGCATCGACCTTCTCCTTGAGGTACTGGAGGTCGCTTTGGGCGTTCGCCGCCTCGAAATGCTTTTCGGGATAGCCCGCCACGCCTACCGAGAACTTGGAGTGGTGGCACTCCTCGACCTCGCCGTCGATGAATTCTCCCCGGTTCATGGCCTGGATCTGGCGCACCAGGTCGGCGGCGTGGGCGTGTCCCTGGGCGTAGGGGACGAAGCGGGGTTCGTTCTGCCGCTTGTCTCCCCGCAGCGCCAGCACGTTGTGCAGCCCCAGGAAATCCATGTCGATCAGTGAATCCTCGATGTCGTATTTCGACCAGCCGCCGCAGATCAGGTGGGGAACCACCTCCACGTCGTATTTGCGCCGGATCGCGGCCGAGATACCGACCGTGCCCGGACGGCGGCGCATGATGTGCCACTCGCGGCTTCCGTCGGGGCGGACGTCCTCTTTGAGGGCTTCGCGGTGGAATGTGACGTTGATGTAGGCCGGGTTGAAATCCATCAGCGGGTCGATGGCTCCGAAGACGCTGCGCGTGCCGTCCCCCTTCAGGGGCGGAAGCAGCTCGAAGGCGAAACGGGTCGTGCGCGAAGCGACAGCGCCCTGTATGAGATCCGTAATATTCATCAGATGTTATTGGGTATCAGTTTTTCGATCGTTTCTGTGTCCATGTCGCGGCGTGCGGAGTAGTCGGCCAGTTGTTCTCGGTCGATTCGTCCGACGGAGAAATATTCGGCGTCGGCGAAGAACAGGCCGCAGAGCGCCTCCTCGGGCGTAATCATATAGTTGTCGTTCAGGCGCATGGCGGTCGTCTTGTCGGCGGCCAGCAGGTCGAAGACCTCGCGTTTGAGCGAGTGGTCGGGACAGGCCGGGTAGCCGAAGGCCATGCGCCGGCCCCGGTATTTGCCGCGGATGATCTGTTCGGGCGTGAGCGCCGGACCGGTTTCGTACCCCCACATCTGGCGGCGGATGAAGATATGCACCCATTCGCAGAGAGCTTCGGTCAGGCGGTCGGCCAGCAGCTTCGAGAGGATGGCGTTGTAGTCGTCGCCCTCCGCGCGGAACTTTTCGGTCAGCTCCTTGAGCCCTATGCCGCCCGTGAGGGCGAAGGCCCCGATATAGTCGGTTCTGCCTGCCTTTTCGTCGGCGATGAAATCGGCCAGACAGCGGGCCTGGGCTTCCCGGACCGGGGCCTGGCTGCGCAGCATCGGCAGGATGTATTTCTTGTCTTTCGGGCCGGTGACCACGATGTCGTCGCCCCGGCTGACGGCTTCGAAGATGCCCGCTACGCCCTGAAGGGTGAGGAGTTTTTCTTCGCGGATGCGGGCCAGCATCTTTTGCGCGTCGTCGTAGAGCTTGCGGGCTTCGGCGCCGTGTTCGGGGTTTTCGAAGATCTCCGGTACGCGGCCCTTGAGTCCCCACGCCGGGAAGAAGAAGTTCCAGTCGATCAGCGGCTCCACGTCGGCGATGCTCACGTCCGGGAACACCAGCCGTCCCGTGTGTGCCGGAACGGCGATCTCGGACGCGGGTTTCGGGACGCGCAGCTTGCGCACCTGGCCGAAGGGGAGGATCGTGCGGATCTCCTCGCGGCGGCGGTATTGGTCGCGCAGGGCCTGTTGCTCCTCGCGCACGCGAACCAGATACTCCTCCCGGCCGGGACCGAGCAGTTCGCCGAGGATTTTGTTGTTGCGGCTGGCGTTGTCGGCATGGATCACCGGGCCCGAGTAGGTCGGAGCTATTTTTACGGCGGTGTGTACGTCCGAAGTGGTCGCACCGCCGATCAGTACCGGAATTCGCAGCCCCCGGCGTTCCAGCTCTTCGCAGACGTGGATCATCTCCTCGAGCGAAGGGGTAATCAGTCCGCTCAAGCAGATCGCGTCGGCGCCCCAGGCGACGGCTTCGTCGATGATGCGGGGACATTCGACCATCACGCCCAGGTCGCGGATCGTGTAGCCGTTGCAGGCCATGACTACCGCCACGATGTTCTTGCCGATGTCGTGTACATCGCCTTTCACGGTAGCCACCAGCACCTTGCCGGCGCTCTTGGCGTTCGCTTCGGAGCCTTGCTCGATGTAGGGAGTCAATACGGCGACGGCTTTTTTCATCACGCGGGCGGTCTTGACCACTTGCGGCAGGAACATTTTGCCCTGCCCGAACAGATTGCCTACGACCTCCATGGCCGGCATCAGCAGCCGGTCGATCACTGCCAGGGGCGAACCCAGCGTGCGGTAGCCTTCGAGCGCGTCCTGCTCGATGTAGTCGGCCACGCCCTTGAGCATGGCGTATTCGATGCGCTTGCCGAGCGGCTCCGAGCGCCAGGCGTCGGTATGCTGCGTCTGCGTCGCGCCGGTTTTGGTGAATTGCGAGGCGTATTCCGTGAGGCGTTCGGCGGCGTCTGCGCGGCGGCAGAGGATAACATCCTCGACCCGTTCGAGCAGTTCCGGTTCGATGTCGCTGTAGATTTGCAGCATTTGGGGATTGACGATCGCCATGTCCATACCCGCTTGGATGGCGTGGTAGAGAAACACCGAATGCATGGCCTCGCGCACGGCGTTGTTGCCCCGGAAGGCGAACGATAGATTCGACACGCCGCCCGAAATCTTGGCGTGGGGCAGGTTTCGCTTGATCCAGCGGACGGCTTCGATGAAGTCCCGGGCGTAGGCGTCGTGGGCTTCGATACCGGTGGCCACCGCGAGGATGTTGGGGTCGAAGATGATGTCTTCGGCGGGGAATCCGTCGTCGGTGAGAAGCTTGTAGGCTCGCTGCGCCACGTCGATCTTGCGGGCATAGGTGTCTGCCTGTCCCTGCTCGTCGAAGAGCATCACCACGGCGGCGGCTCCGTAACGGCGGATGAGGCGGGCGCGGTGCAGAAATTCCTGCTCGCCCTCCTTCAGGGAGATGGAATTGACGACGCTCTTGCCCTGCACCACCCGGAGCCCCGTTTCGAGCACCTCCCATTTCGAAGAGTCGATCATGACGGGTACTGCGGAGATTTCCGGTTCCGAACCCATCAGGTTGAGGAAGTCGCGCATGGCTTCGGGACCGTCGATCAGGCCGTCGTCCATGCAGACATCGACGATATTGGCGCCCGCTTCGACTTGGGCGCGGGCCACCGAGAGAGCTTCCTCGTAATTTTTTTCGCGGATCAGCCGCGCGAACTTGGCCGAGCCGGCGACGTTGGTGCGCTCGCCGACATTGACGAAGTTGGCTTCGGGTACGATCCGAAGCTGTTCCAGCCCGCTCAGGCAGGTCACGTGCCGCCGCTGCGGCAGGGGGCGGGGCGTGTAGTTGTTCACGATCTTCGCCAGTTCGAAGATGTGCAGGGGCGTGGTGCCGCAGCAGCCGCCCACCAGATTGACCAGGCCGCGCCGCATGTATTCCTCTACGTCGGCGGCGAACATCGCGGGCGTCTCGTCGTAGCCGCCCATGACGTTCGGCAGACCCGCATTGGGATAGACCGCCACGCGGAATTCCGAAACAGCGGCCAGCCGCTCCAGGTAGGGCAGCAGGGCCTTGGCGCCGAACGAGCAGTTGAGGCTCACGGCCAGCGGTTCGGCGTGTGCGACGGAGGTGTAGAAGGCTTCGATGGTTTGTCCCGCCAGGGTGCGGCCCGACGAGGTGAGTGTGCCGGAGACGATGACCGGCAGTCGCATGCCGCGTTCTGCGAAGAGGGTTTCGATGGCGAAGATCGCTGCCTTGGCGTTCAGCGCATCGAAGACGGTTTCGAGCATCAGCAGGTCGGCGCCGCCGTCCATCAGGCCCCGAGCCTGATCGTAGTACGCCTGCGAGAGCTGTTCGAAAGTGAAAGCCCGGGCGCCGGGGTTGTCCACGTCCGCCGACATCGACAGCGTATGGCTCGTCGGGCCCATCGAGCCGCCCACGAAGCGGGGCTTCTGCGGATTGCGGGCGGTGAAGGCGTCCGCCGCTTCGCGGGCGATGGCTGCGCCGGCCCGGTTGATGCGGTACGCCTCCGCTGCCAGTCCGTAGTCGGCCAGCGAAATGGAGTTGGCGTTGAACGTGTTGGACGTAATTACGTCCGATCCGGCCTGGAGGTATTTCTCGTGGATTTCGCGGATTGTTTCCGGACGGGTGAGGTTCAGCAGGTCGTTGCAGCCTCTGAGAAGTTTTTCGCTCGCGGCGAACTCCTTGCCCCGGTAGTCGGCTTCGTCCAGGCCGTATTGCTGTATCATCGTGCCGAATCCGCCGTCGAGCAGCAGGATGCGGTGTTCGAGTTCGTGTCGTATGTCGCGGTTTTTTGTCACGTCGTGTGGTATTTTATTGGGGTATGATTTCGATTTCGAAGAGTTTGCTCCATCTTTTGCCTGTCACGAAGATACGTTCCGAGGCCGCGTCGTAGGCGATGCCGTTCAGTACGTCGGTATCCGGGGCGATCTCTTCGTCCGGGAGCAGGCCGCGCAGGTCGATGACCCCTTCGACGATGCCGCTGGCGGGGTCGATGATGACGATCTGGTCGGTGACATAGACGTTGGCCCAGATCTTCCCGTCGATCCACTCCAGTTCGTTGAGCAGTTGTACCGGGGCACCCCGGAAGGTGACCGGCACGCTGCGTTGCACCCGAAAGGTTTCCGGATCGAGGATGCGCAGGTATTCGCTGCCGTCGCTCATATAGAGCCGCTCGCCGTCGGTCGTGAGGCCCCATCCTTCGCCCGCATAGGCGAAAGTGCGGAGCTGCCGACCCGTCGCCGCGTCATAGACGTAGGCTTTGTTGTTTTCCCAGGTCAGTTGGTAGATCTTGCCGTCGAGCAGCGCGATGCCTTCGCCGAATTCGCTGCGGGGCAGCGTAGCCACTACGTCCGTGCGTCCTGTTTCGAGGTCGATGCGCTGCAGGCGGGAGTGTCCGTATTCGCCCGTACCTTCCCACATCACTCCGTCTGCGAACAGGAGCCCCTGCGTGTAGCTGTCGGTCGAATGGGGATAGCTTTCGATGACCCGGTAGGTGTAGGTGCGCGGCGCGGCGGGGGTAGCGGCCGGGGTTTCCGTTCGGAGGGTTTTCGTGCGTCCCGAGCAGGCGGCCAGCGTCATCGCCAGCAGTCCGATCCATGCGATTTTTGTCATTGGATTCCGTATCGTTTGTATGCTGTCCGGCTGCGGCGTTGGCCGTTTATAGCCGGTATGTCCTTATTATAATAGGCAACAAAGATAGCTATTTTTCGGAAAAAGACGTCGATTTCGGCGCCCGAATTACGGATCGGAGGGGCTGCCGGTCCGGGTGCTTTTCCCCGAAGCCCTTTCTGAAAGAAAAACGGATCGGTGCGGAGATATTTATCGGGTGTTTGTTGCTTGCTAATGAATTATTTTGTACTTTTGCCGACCCGAAATGTAACGTATAAAACAACTGAAATATGAATATCGTAAGAGAACAGCGCGAGCAGAATAACTCGCTCATCAAGGTGACCGTAGGCGAGAAGGATTACGGCGATGCGGTCGAAAAATCCCTGCGTGAGTACAAACGCAAGGCCAATATTCCGGGCTTCCGTCCCGGTATGGTGCCGATGGGCGTGATCAAGAAGATGTACGGCAAGGGCGTGCTTGCGGAGCAGGCTTACCGCCAGGCTTCGGAAGCAGCGTTCAACTATCTGCAGGAGCAGAAGATCGATTATGTCGGTGACGTGATCCCTTCGGAGGAGCAGGGCGACTTCGATTTCGAGAACGGGACCGAATTTGAATTCATCTTCGAGATCGGCGAAGCTCCCGAGGTGAAACTCGAGCTGTCGGCGAAAGATAAGATGACCTACTACACGATCAAGGTCGATAAGAAGATGCACGACGATTACCGCAGCAATTTCCTGCGTCGTTTCGGCCGTCTGGTGGATACCGACAAGGTGACGGCGGACGAAGCGCTGGAGGTGACGCTCGACAACGGCGATATGAAGATCGAGGGCGCTTACGTCGGACTGATTTCGATGAACGAGGAGGAGCGCAAGCCTTTCATCGGCAAGAAGGTCGGGTTCAAGACGCAGGTCGATGTCAATGAACTTTACAAGACTCCGGCGCAACGTGCCGCCGTATTGCAGGTCAAGGAGAACGAATTGGAGGGTATCAAACCCGAATTTTCGCTCGAAATCACCAAGATCCGCAAATTCGTGGAGCCGGAGCTGAACGAGGAGTTCTTCAAGATGGCTTTCCCTGCGGGCAACGTCAAAACCGCCGAGGAGTTCGAGGCGTTCGTCGATGCCGAAATTTCGAAGGAGCTGCGCCGCGAGAGCGACTATCTCTTTACGTTGCAGTTGCGCGATTTCCTGCTGAAGAAAGCCGGGTTGACCATGCCGGTCGAGTTCCTCAAGCGCTGGTTGTACGTCATCAACGAAGGCAAGTTCACCAAGGAGGAGATAGAGAAGGATTTCGACGCTTTCGTGAAATTGTTCACCTGGAATTACCTCCAGAAATATTTCATCAAGCAGGATAACCTCACGGTAACTCCCGAGGAGGCTACTGCAGAGGCCAAGGCGTTGGCACAGGCTCAGTTCGCTCAATACGGACTGCCGACGGCTCCGGAAGATATGCTGGCCAATTACGCCAAGAAGATTCTCGAGGACCGTGAGCAGGGACAGAAGATCTACGAGAAGCTGTATGAGATGAAGGTGGTCGAGGACGTGAAATCCAAGATCAAGGTGACCGAAAAGGCCGTTTCTGCCGAGGAGTTCGCAAAACTGGCCAAGGAGATTTAAGAAACAGCGGAAAATTGGTATCCGATCAGAGCTTTGAGGGTTTGATTTTTGCAATCACTCCCTCAAAGTCTGTTTAAGTAGTCGTATTCTGTTTTTTGTTTCTCTTCCTCTTTTTTTGTCGGATTCGCCTGCACCGTGCGTGGGTCCGATACGGGAAATCGAGGAGGACCGGAGGCAAGTCGCGGAAAAATTTTTGAACCGGCTTCCGATGTTTTTATTAACTTGCAAACTGTTCGGTTATGAATGAATTTGAAAAATACGCCACCCGGCATTGCGGTATCAATAGTCTGAAACTGCATGATTTCCGCTCGCAGTACGCGGCCTACGTGTCGCCGACGATCATCGAGGAGCGCCAGTTGAACGTGGCGACGATGGACGTCTTTTCGCGTTTGATGATGGATCGCATCATCTTTCTGGGGGCTCCGATCTACGACGATGCAGCCAATATCATCCAGGCGCAGCTGCTGTTCCTGGAGTCGGCCGATCCGGAAAAGGACATTCAGATTTACATCAATTCCCCGGGCGGATCGGTGACGGCCGGTCTGGGAATCTACGATACGATGCAACTGGTGCAGCCCGATGTGGCGACCATCTGCACGGGGCTGGCCGCTTCGATGGGGGCCGTGCTGCTGACCGCCGGTGCTGCGGGCAAGCGCTCGGCGCTGCCTCATTCGCGGGTGATGATCCATCAGCCGCTGGGCGGGGCCCAGGGGCAGGCGTCGGATATCGAGATCACGGCCCGCGAGATCCGCAAGACCAAGCAGGAGCTGTACGAGATCATTGCGGCCCATTCGGGCGCTCCGATCGAGAAGATCGAAAAGGATGCCGACCGCGATTATTGGCTGTCGGCCCGGGAGGCCAAGGAGTACGGGCTGATCGACGAGGTGCTGACCAAGCGGGGATAATATTTCTGTTTCAATCTGCAGGGGACGGTCGATTTCGGGAGAGAAAATGCATCGTTTCCGATCAGCGGAGGCAGAGCGGGGCGCTCGATAGGCCGAGCGGAATAAATGAAGAACCCGGTTCGATATTTCCGGTGTGCGACGTCGGAACGAGGCCGATCGACGGCCGGGTAGAGATGATGACGGGAGTTTGTTTTCGACTTTATCCCGGCAGAGGCTCGTCCGAAAGTTCGACCGGGAACGAGAACGAAATTCGAAGGAAAACTAAAGACCTATGGCTAAAAATTACGGAGAAGACCTTTACGGCAACGAGAGCGATGCGTGTTCGTTCTGCGGGGCCAAACGCCGCGACGGTGCGATCCTGTTGAGTTCGTCCAAGGGTTGCAATATTTGCAGCAAATGTATTGCGAAAGGATACCAGATGCTCATCGAAAACGATGTGCTGCATGACGAAGCCGCATCCCGTCGCAAGGAGCAAAAGAATACTTCGTTGAAATTCGAGGATTTGCTCAAGCCCAATGAAATCAAGGAGTTTCTGGATCAGTACGTGATCGGGCAGGACGATGCCAAACGCTATATGTCGGTGGCCGTATATAATCACTACAAGCGGCTGCTGCATGCTTCGGGCGAGGCGAGCGAAGTGGAGCTCGACAAGTCGAACATTCTGCTGGTCGGCCCGACGGGTACCGGCAAGACGCTGATGGCCCGCACGATCGCCAAATTGCTGAACGTGCCCTTCACCATCGTGGACGCTACGGTACTTACCGAGGCGGGATACGTGGGCGAGGATGTCGAGAGTATTCTCTCGCGGCTGTTGCAGGTGGCTTCCTACGACGTGGAGCTGGCCCAGCGGGGAATTGTCTTCATCGACGAAATCGACAAGATCGCCCGCAAGAGCGACAATCCGTCGCTTACGCGCGACGTATCGGGTGAAGGAGTGCAGCAGGCTTTGCTGAAGATTCTGGAAGGCACGGTGGTCAATGTTCCGCCCCAGGGCGGGCGCAAGCATCCCGAGCAGCAGTTCGTGCAGGTCGATACGCGCAACATTCTGTTCATCTGCGGCGGAGCGTTCGACGGCATCGAGAAGAAGATCGCCCAGCGGCTCAACACCCGGGCGATGGGTTACGGACGGATGAATGCCGATTCCGTGGACCGCAACAACCTCATGCAATACCTTATGCCGCAGGACCTCAGGTCGTTCGGTCTGATTCCCGAACTGGTGGGCCGCCTGCCGGTGCTGACCTATATGGAGCCGCTCGGCCGCGAGGCCCTGCGTTCGATCCTCACGCAGCCCAAAAATGCCATCATCAAGCAGTATGAAAAGCTGTTCGAGATGGACGGCGTGAAGCTCGTGTTCGACGACGAGGTGTTGGACTATATCGTCGATAAAGCCATCGAGTACCGGCTCGGTGCCCGGGGATTGCGTTCGATCTGCGAAGCGATCATGATGGACACGATGTTCGATATCCCCTCTTCGGGAGAGCGTCGCTTCGAAGTGACCTTGCCTTATGCCCGGGAAAAGTTCGAAAAGAAGAAATTTTTGGCGCTCAAGCAGGTCGGATAGACCGGATTTGTATTAAATTTGTACCACCGAACGCGGGACTGCGGCGGGGGACCGGTGTGCAGTCGCGCTCGTTCGATCCGAACGAGCAGAATGAGGAAAGAAGGAAGATCTTCGGCTTCGTCCTTCGTTTCCATATATTTTCTGCCGGTAACGGGCCGAGTTGTGCATATTCGGCCGATTCGTCCGGGATGGGCGCCGAATGTCGGCCCGGGCTGTGAGGCCAATACATAAAAAATATAAAAGCATACAATCTCTTATGGTTACTAAATCCGAACTCACGCGCGTTGCAGACAACATCCGTATCCTGTCTGCAGCGATGGTCGAGAAAGCCAAATCGGGACATCCCGGCGGCGCAATGGGCGGCGCGGACTTCATGGCAGTACTTTACACCGAATTCCTCCGCTACGATCCGGATCAGATGGATTATCCTTTCCGGGACCGTTTCTTCCTCGATCCGGGACACATGTCGCCGATGCTCTACTCGACTCTCGCGCTGGCCGGAACCTATACGGTGGAGGATTTGCGTAACCTGCGGCAGTGGGGCAGCGTCACGCCGGGCCATCCCGAAGTGGACGTGCTGCACGGTGTGGAGAATACGTCGGGTCCTCTGGGCCAGGGGCATGCCATGGCGCTGGGCGCCGCGATCGCCGAGCGGTTCCTCGCGGCTCGTTTCGGGGAGTGGCAGTCCCACAAGACCTATGCCTACATCTCCGACGGCGGTATCGAGGAGGAGGTGTCGCAGGGCGTGGGCCGCATCGCCGGCCACTTGGGGATGAACAATCTGATCATGTACTACGACTCGAACAACGTTCAGCTTTCGACCAAGGTCGATGAGGTGGATACCGAGAACGTAGCGATGAAATACGAGGCGTGGGGCTGGAACGTCATCACCATCGACGGCCATGACGTAGAGCAGATCCGCGAAGCTCTTACCGCTGCCAATGCCGAAAAGGAGCGTCCGACGCTTATCATCGGCCGTACGGTCATGGGCAAGGGTGCGGTTGCGGCCGACGGATCGAGCTTCGAGGACAAGGTTTCGACGCACGGTCAGCCGCTGACGGCTGCCGGAGCCGATTTCGCCGCTACCGTCCGCAACCTGGGCGGCGATGCGGAGGATCCGTTCAAGATCTTCTCCGAGAGCGGCAAGGTGTTCGACGCCCGCCGCGAAGAGCTTCGTGAATGGGTGCGCACGCAGCGCGAGAGGGAGAAGACGTGGCGTTCCGAGCACAAGGAGCTCTCCCGCAAACTCGATCTTTTCCTCTCGGGTAAGGTGCCGGAGATGGACTACAAGGGACTCGAGATCAAACCCGACGGTGCGACCCGCGCCGCCTCGGCTTCGGTGCTCTCCTTCTATGCGGAGCGGATCGAAAATATGATCGTCGCCTCGGCCGACCTCTGCAATTCGGACAAGACGGACGGCTACCTCAAGAAAACCAAAGCCTTCTCGAAGGGTGATTTTTCGGGCAAGTTTTTCCAGGCAGGCGTTTCGGAGCTGACGATGGCCTGCATCGCCAACGGTATGGCGCTGCATGGGGGCGTGATTCCGGCGTGCGGTACGTTCTTCGTCTTCTCGGACTATATGAAACCCGCCGTGCGTCTGGCTGCCCTGATGCACCTGCATGTAATCTATATCTGGACGCACGACTCGTTCCGTGTGGGCGAGGACGGTCCGACGCACCAGCCCGTCGAGCACGAGGCTCAGATCCGTCTGATGGAACATTTGAAGAATCACCGGGGGGAGCGTTCTATGTTGGTGCTG
>ERZ772901.1783-NODE-1783-length-15451-cov-18.094115_pt1 | contig 15451 bp, 15 predicted proteins | sample MGYA00512123_ERZ772901 | MGnify/ENA primary metagenome ERZ772901 (study PRJEB29015, sample SAMEA2737711) | human gut metagenome | biome: human gut; feature: human-associated habitat; material: faeces | place: China | collected 2012 ...
AGGCATTCGAGGAAGGCACCACCAAGCTGGACCGCGCCGACATGGAGAAGGCAAAGGATCTGTTCTACGACATCTTCGGCTGGGACCGCACCACCGGTGTGCCCACCCGCGAGACGCTGGAGAAGTATGATCTGGCTGACATGGCCGATGATCTGGAAAAGCGCGGCATCTACGCCCAGAACACCGCAGCAGCTGAATAAATCCCATAGAAAGAGGAACGATCGTCATGTTGTTTGGCAGACGTAAACCCGGCTACACCACCACTGTGGACAGCAGCGTGGACCCGGAGCAGGCCGTTCTGGACCTGCAGAAGGCAGAGCTGGCCGCCAAGAAAAAGCCCAAGGCAGAGGTGTTCGACATCAATGCCGCCAGCGAGACGGCCCGCCGCCTGAAGGAAACGGGCAGCAGCTTTGACGGCAGCGCCGCCAAGACCGGCGAGGATGTGATCGCCGCCGTGGAGCGGGAGACCGCAGAGCTTGCAGCAATGCAGGCTGCCGGGGCCGCACCCGAAGCCGCCGAAACTGTGCAGGAAGAGGCCGCAAAGCCTCAGCTGCTGGATTTTCTGGCCGGCGAGCCGGAGGCTGAAAACGATCCCTTTGCGGATCAGCCCACCAAGACCGCGCCGGAGCTGCCGGAGCTGACCCCCGCGCAGGAGCTGGCCGGTTACATCCGTTCCCGCAGCGCCGCCGCGCTTATCACGCCCCACGCACTGCTGGTCAGTGAGGTGGAGAACGCCGATGAGCTGTTGGCTCAGATGCCGCAGGACCCCCAGTGTGAGGATATCGTTGCCCGTGCAGGCGCAAAGGATACCTACTATTACTCCAACGCCAACATGAGCGACAACTACGCCATGATCGCCCAGCTTATTGAGGACAAAGACCTCTGTGTCATGTTTGCTGAGATGGTGCGCTTCAATGCACGGGTCTACCCCAGTGCCACCCCGCTGAAGTACTTCCAGCGCTCCCCCTACGGCCTTGCGCCGGAGGAGATCGAGCAGACCTGGAAGACCATGCAGGGCAGGCCGGAGTTTGCCGACATCGAAGAGCTGACCAACAATCAGAACGAGCGGTTCCTCTTCTCCACCCAGCATCTCACCCGCCGCTATGCAAAAGCCATCAGCGACGTGGATGATTTCTGCGACTAAAAGATCATACACAATTGAATAGGGTACAAGAGCTTCTTTGAGCAAGGCTGTCTAAACCCCGCAGGGGGCAGGACACCGCGCCGCAATGCTAAGGGCCAACGCCGGCATTCAAGGGTGGCAGGGGAAACCCGGCCGCCTTCCCGCAGAAGAAACGCTGCAATTTGAAAAAAAGAACTCCTCCCATCCACCGTTCCGGAGCGCTGCCTCCTTCCCGTTGCTGCAACAGCGGAAAAGGAAGCGGCTCCCTCGGCGTGGCGGCCTGCAGGCTGCCGCTCCGGGCCATGTTCGGTTTTTTGCGGGGGCGTTTTGATTTTCGGTCAGAACGTCTCCGCTTTTTTCACCTGCCGATCGAAAAGAGATCTCCCTGGGAGTTTGTCCGGGCCATAGCGGGCAAACTGTGCCCCGGGGAGCGATGGAGGATTTTTGCAATGAAACAGCCTTTTTGCACGCCAGCCCAGGCCCTGCGCCGGGTGCTGGATGCTGCTGCGGCTCTCCCGGTGCCTGCCACGGAGCGGGTGCCGCTGGATGATGCCTGTGGGCGGATCGCAGCCCGGGACCTGTGTGCCCGGATGGATCAGCCCCCTTTTGACCGGAGCCCTCTGGATGGCTATGCCCTCCACAGTGCCGACACGGCCGGGGCGGGGGAGAAGACCCCTGTCACCCTGCCGGTGGTGATGAAGCTCTACGCCGGGGATGCCCCCGCCGCTGCCCTGCCTGCCGGGTGTGCTGCCCGCATTATGACCGGTGCACCCCTGCCCCCGGGCGCGGACTGCGTTCTGATGCAGGAGCTGACCGACAGCGGGGAAGAGCAGGTGCGCATTTACGCCCAGCTCCAGCCCAACGCCAATGTGGTGTTCCGGGGTGAGGACATCGCCGCCGGTACCCCCATTGCCGCTGCCGGAACTGTGCTGACCCCGGCGCACATCGGTGTGCTGGCCGGTCAGGGCATCCCGGATGCTGAGGTCTTTCGCCCCCTGACCGTGGGCGTGCTTGCCACCGGCAGTGAGCTGCTGGAAGCGGGCGAGGCCTGGGCTCCCGGCAAGATCTACGATGCCAACGGGATCCAGAATGCCGCCCGCCTGCGGCAGCTGGGCTTTGCCGTGGAGCGCACCCACTGCTCGGATGACCCGGAGGAGATCGCCGCCCGGATGCAGGATCTGCTTACCCGGTGTGATGCGGTGATCACCAGCGGCGGTGTTTCGGTGGGGCAGAAGGATTACCTGCCCACAGTGCTGGAAATGCTGCACGCGGAGCCTGTTTTTGCCGGGGTGGCCCAGAAGCCCGGCAGCCCCATGATCGCTGCACAGGTGGGAGAGAAGCTGGTGTTCTGCCTGTCCGGCAATCCCTTTGCCGCTGCTGCCACGCTGGAGCAGTATGCCGTTCCGGCCCTGCTGCGGGCCGCAGGGCGGCGGGAAGAGGACTGCATCCCGGTGCACACCCGGGGCAGGCTGACCACCGGCTTTTCCAAGCCCAGCAAGGGAACCCGCTTTCTGCGGGCCAGAGCGCTGGGCGGCCTGGTGGAGATCCCCGGCGAGGGCAACGCGGAGGCGCATTCCTCGGGCAGTCTGTCGGCCATGATGGGCTGCAACTGCCTGGTGGAGCTGCCTGCGGGCAGCGGCCCGGTGGCTCCGGGCGAAGAAGTGGAGGTACTGAACTTTGTACAGTGAAAAGAAACAGGCGCTTGCTGCCGAGCTGAGCCTGAAACGCCCGGCTGTGCTGGCCGTGAGCGGTGCGCACAACAGCGGCAAAACGACGTTATTGGAAAAACTCATCCCCCTGCTGCGGGCACGGGGCCTGAAGGTGGGTGTCATCAAGCATGACGGCCACGATTTCACCCCAGACGTGCCGGGCACCGACAGCTTCCGCCTGCGGGAGGCCGGGGCCGAGGGCGTGGCGGTCTTCTCGGGCAGCCGCTACCTGCTGACGGAGGAATTCCGCCTGAACGAGCAGGATCTGCTGGCCCTGTTTGAGCGCCACGGCTATGATCTGGTGCTGATGGAGGGCTTCAAGGAGAGCGGCTGGCCCAAGATCGAGGTGGTGCGCAAGGCTGTCTTGGAGGAGCCGGTCTCCTTTGAGCCGCTGGCCATCGTGGGGGATGTTCCGGGCGCGGATTTTGCACTGGACGAGCCCGCAGCGCTGGCCGACTGGATCGCTGCACAGATGCCTGCATTGTAACAGGGGGAGGAAGAAACCATGAAACTGATCCGTACCGAAGACGCGGCAGGGCAGGTGCTCTGCCACGATATCACCCAGATCATCCCGGGTGAATTCAAGGGGGCCCGCTTCAAAAAGGGCCACATCATTCAGCCCGAGGATATTCCGGTGCTGCTGAGCATCGGCAAGGAAAACCTCTATGTCTGGGAGAAAAAGCCCGGCATCCTCCACGAGGACGAAGCTGCTGCCCTGCTCTACAAGGCCGCTGCCGGTCAGAATATCCACGGCACCGAGCCCCGGGAGGGCAAGATCGAATTGATCGCCGACTGCGACGGCCTGCTCAAGATCGACCGCAGGGCCCTGCTGGCGGTGAACAGCACACCTCAGATGATGATCGCCACGATCCACGGCGACCTGCCTGTGAAAAAGGGAGCCAAGCTGGCTGGTACCCGCATCATCCCGCTGGTCATTGAGCAGGAGAAGATGGAGGCCATGCAGGCTGCTGCCGGGCCGAAGCCCATCCTGAACGTGCTGCCCTTCCACCAGAAGAAGTTTGCCGTTATCAACACCGGCAGCGAGGTGTTCAAGGGCCGCATTGAGGACAAGTTTACTCCCATCCTCGAGCAAAAGCTGGCGGTGTATGGCTGTGAGATGGCCTTCCACAAGGTCTGCGACGATGACCCGGCGGGCATCACGGCCGCCATTCTGGAAGCAAAGGCCGCAGGCTGTGAGCTGATCTTTACCACCGGCGGCATGAGCGTGGACCCGGACGACCGCACCCCGCTGGCCATCAGGAACACCGGGGCTGAAATTATTACCTACGGTGCGCCGGTGCTGCCCGGTGCCATGTTCCTGGTCAGCTATCTGGACGGTGTGCCGGTCTGCGGCCTGCCCGGCTGTGTGATGTACGCCAAGCGCACCATTTTTGACCTGCTGCTGCCCCGCCTGCTGGCCGATGACCCCATCACCGCCGAGGATATCGCCCGTCTGGGCGAGGGCGGCCTCTGCCTGGGCTGCGCCGAGTGCCACTGGCCCAATTGCGGCTTCGGACACTGCTGAAACCCTCTCAGCCAAAGCCTTTCGGCTTTGCCAGCTCCCCCGAAGGGGGAGCTTAACTAAGGTGAAAAAATATGAGTGAAAAAAATCTGACACATTTTGATGCCGCCGGAAACGCCGTGATGGTGGACGTGAGCGAAAAGCCCGTCACGGCCCGGGAGGCCACGGCCCACGGTATCATTACCATGAATGCGGAAGCCTTTGCCGCTGTGGAAAGCGGTACCGTGAAAAAAGGCGATGTGCTGGGCGTGGCCCGGGTGGCCGGCATCATGGCCACCAAGCGCACCAGCGAGCTGATCCCCCTGTGCCACCCGCTGCCGCTGACCAAGGTGCAGATCGAGTTTGACCTGCTGCCCGAGCGCCGGGCCGTGGAAGCACGCTGCACGGTCAAGACCAGCGGCGTGACCGGCGTGGAGATGGAGGCCCTGACCGGCGTTTCCACCGCCCTGCTCACCATCTATGACATGTGCAAGGCCGTGGATAAGGGCATGGAGCTGGGCGAGATCCATCTGGTGGAAAAGACCGGCGGCAAGAGCGGCCACTATATCCGGGCGGAGGGCGGCTATGTTTGATCGTTACCAGCGCGAGATCCATTATCTGCGCTTGTCGGTGACCGACCTGTGCAACCTGCGCTGCCGCTACTGTATGCCGGACGGCGTGGAAAAGCTGGAGCGGGAAGCCGTGCTGACCTACGAAGAATTTCTGCGCTTGGCTGCGCTGTTTGCCCAGTGCGGCATCGACACCGTGCGGGTGACCGGCGGCGAGCCGCTGGTGCGCAAGAACGTGGCGCAGCTGGTGGCAGGACTTAAAGCGACCCCGGGCATCCGCCGGGTCACCCTGACCACTAACGCTGTGCTGCTGGCAGAGCAGCTGTCTGCATTGCTGGACGCCGGGCTGGACAGCGTGAACATCAGTCTGGACACCCTGCGCCCGGAGGTGTTCCGGCAGATCACCGCCCGGGACGATTTTGCCGCCGTGCAGGCGGGCTTGCAGGCGGCGCTGGAAAGCGGCCTGCCGGTCAAGCTGAACTGTGTGCCGCAGGCGGGCGTCAACGAGGGTGAACTGGAACAGCTCGCTACACTGGCAAAGGACAACGCCCTGCAGGTACGGTTTATCGAGATGATGCCCATCGGCTACGGCGCTGCCATGCCCTGCATCTCCGGCCCGGAGCTGCGGGCGCGGTTTGCCCGGCGCTGGCCGGAGCTTGCGCCCCTTTCTGCTGCGCAGGAGCACGCTTTAGGCGACGGCCCGGCGGTGTACTACACCGTGCCGGGCTGGCAGGGTAGCATCGGCTTTATTGCAGCGGTGCACGGCAAATTCTGCGCTTCCTGCAACCGGGTACGGCTGACAAGTCAGGGCTTTTTGCGCCCCTGCCTTGCCAGCGAGACCGGGTGCGACCTGCGCGCCCTGCTGCGCAGCGGCGCAGACGACGCACAGCTGCTGGCCGCTATCCGGGAGACCATCTGGGCAAAGCCCCGGGAACACCATTTTAACGATAGTTCCATGCCCGCTACCCGCGGGATGTATCGCATTGGAGGATAAAGAACTATGGGTAAGCTTCTGGCAATCTGCACCAGCCCCAAGCGGGGCACCGTAAAAACCGAGGTGCCCAGCGCCGTCCTGACCCCGGAGTGGGGCATCGTGGAGGACGCCCACGGCGGCAACTGGCACCGTCAGGTCAGTATGCTCAGCGCCGAAAAGATCGAGGCCTTCCGCAAGAAGATCTGGGTGGACTACGGTGCCTTCGGTGAAAATCTGGTCATCGAGGGCTTCGATTTCCGCAATCTGCCGGTGACCAGCCGGTTTGCCATCGGGGATGTGGTGCTGGAAATGACCCAGATCGGCAAAGAATGCCACAACGACTGCGTCATCAAGCAGCAGACCGGCGAGTGCATCATGCCTCACGAGGGCGTGTTTGCTCGGGTACTGACCGGCGGCGAGATCCATGTAGGGGACGAGGTGACCCTGCTGCCCGCATTAGAAAACCCGCCCCTGCGTGCCGCCGTCATCACCCTTTCCGATAAAGGCAGCCGTGGTGAGCGGGAGGATAAAAGCGGCCCGCTGATTGTGGAAATGCTCACCGCCGCTGGCTATGTGGTGGAAGAGACCATGATTCTGCCGGACGAAGCCAAGGCGCTGAAAGCGCAGCTCATCCGCATGGCAGACGGCCGTCAGGTGAACCTTGTGCTCACCACCGGCGGCACCGGCTTCTCCCCCCGGGACATCACCCCGGAAGCCACCTGCGCCGTTGCCGACCGCAACGCCCCCGGCATTGCCGAGGCCATGCGCTACCACAGCCTGAGCATCACCCCGCGCGGGATGCTGAGCCGTGGCGTCAGCGTGCTGCGCGGCAAGACCTTGATCGTCAACCTGCCGGGCAGCCCTAAGGCAGTGCAAGAGAACCTCGAGTACATCCTGCCCAGCTTGGAGCACGGGGTACGCATTGCTGCGGGTCTGGACGGCGAGTGCGCCCGCAAGTAAGGTTTCTCTGCCCTGTTTTCCTTGACGGGGCGTAGAAATAAATATTTTTTACTTGAAGTAAGGAGAAACAGAGATGAACGACCATCGCATTTCCCGCCGGAGCTTTCTGGTCGCAGCCGGTATGGCCGGTGCAGCCGCTGCCCTCACCGCCTGCGGCGGCGCTTCCAGCGCAGCATCGTCCGTGGCTTCCTCTGCCGCCGCTTCCTCGGAAGCAGCCCAGAGCGTGGAGCTGATCGTGTTTGCCGCCGCCTCTCTCACCGAGACGTTGAACGCTATCGGTGAGAGCTACACGGCAGAGCACCCGGAGGTGACCTTCCGGTTCAACTTCGACTCTTCCGGCACCCTCAAGACCCAGATCCAGGAGGGCGCGGATTGCGATCTGTTCATCTCTGCCGGTCAGAAGCAGATGAACCAGCTGGACATCACCGCTTCTGCCGATGTGAACAAGGACGGCCTTGACTTTGTGGATGCCGACAGCCGTGTGAACCTGCTGGAAAACAAGGTAGTGCTCTGCGTGCCGGAGGGCAGCGACAAGGGCATTGACAGCTTTGACGCACTGGCCGAGCACCTGAAGGCACAGGATATCCTGTTCTGCATGGGCAACAGCGATGTGCCCGTGGGACAGTATACCCAGAAGATCCTTACCTACTACCAGTTGGACGAAGCTGCACTGGCTGCTGCGGGCGTGATTACCTACGGCTCCAACGTCAAGGAGGTGACCACGCAGGTCACCGAGGGCAGTGTGGATGCAGGTGTCGTTTACTGCACCGATGCATACAGCGCCGGTCTGACCCCCGTGGACGAGGCCACCAAGGAGATGTGCGGTCAGGTCATCTACCCCGCCGCCGTACTGAAGGCCGCCCCCAACGCCGAGACTGCCAAGGAGTTTTTGGCTTACTTACAGACCGACAAGGCCATGACCGTGTTCGAGGGCGTGGGCTTCAGCGCCGTATAAAGGAGCAGACATGGACTGGTATCCGTTGTGGAACAGCCTGCGCATTGCTTTAATCAGCTGCGCGGCGGTGTTCTTTCTTGGCATTTTTGCGGCCTATTATATTGCCCGGCTGCCCCGGGTGGTCAAGGGTGTGCTGGATGTGCTGCTCACCCTGCCTATGGTGCTGCCGCCCACGGTGGTGGGCTACTTTCTGCTGCTGCTCTTCGGCGCAAAGCGGCCGCTGGGCATCTTTTTCATGCAGCATTTCGGGGTAAAACTGGTCATGAACTGGTACAGCGCCATCTTTGCATCCATCGTGGTGGCTTTTCCGCTGATGTACCGCACCGCGCGCGGCGCGTTTGAAAGCTTTGACGAAACGCTGGCGTGGTCGGCGCAGACGCTGGGACAGTCTGATCCATGGATCTTCTGGCGGGTGCGGATGCCCGCCTGCCGTCAGGGCATTCTGGCGGGCACGGTGCTGGCCTTTGCCCGGGCACTGGGCGAATACGGCGCTACCAGCATGATCGCGGGCTACACCCCCGGCAAGACCGCCACCATTGCCACCACGGTGTACCAGCTGTGGCGCACCAACGATGAACTGGGTGCCATGCGGTGGGTGCTGGTGGATATCGCCATCTCGGCGGTGGTGCTGCTGGCTGTGAACCTGCTGGAGAAAAAACAGAAAGCGGGTGCCCGGAAATGAGCCTTGAAGTCAACATTGAAAAAAAGCTGGACGGCTTTACCCTCCGTGCTGCCTTTACCGCCGGCAACACCTCCACCGCCCTGCTGGGCGCTTCCGGCTGCGGTAAAAGCATGACATTGCGGTGCATCGCGGGCATCGTAAAGCCGGACCGCGGACGCATCGTGCTGGACGGGCGGGTGCTGTTTGACAGTGCGCAGCACATCGACCTGCCGCCGCAGCAGCGGGGCGTGGGACTGCTGTTCCAGAACTATGCGTTGTTCCCCAATATGACCGTAGAACAGAATATCCTTTGCGGCCTGAAGACGGAAAAAGACCCCGCTGCCCGCCGCGCCGCCTGCGCCGAGATGCTGCGCGCCATGCGGCTGGAGACGCTTGCCAAGCGCTATCCCGCCCAGCTTTCCGGCGGGCAGCAGCAGCGCGCCGCGCTGGCACGCATTCTGGTGGGCAAGCCCCGCATCCTGATGCTGGACGAGCCCTTCAGTGCACTGGACAGTTACCTGCGGGAAGAGGTAGAGGGCGAGGTAGGCAGCCTGCTGGCAAACTTTGCGGGCACCGCCCTGCTGGTGACCCACAACCGGGACGAGGCCTACCGCCTGTGCAAAGAGATGATCGTGCTGAACGAGGGACAGGTGCTGCGTGCCGGTAGAACAAAAGAGGTTTTTGCCGACCCGCAGAGCATCGCCGCCGCGCGGCTGACCGGCTGCAAGAACATTTTGCCCTGCACCCCGCTGGACAGCCGCACCGTCCGTCTGGACGGCTGGGGCGTCCCCCTGCGGCTGGCACTGCCCGTTCCGACAGGCTGCACCGCTGTGGGCATCCGTGCCCACGACTTTACGCCCTGCGCTGCGGATGCGCCCAACGCCATCCCGGTAAAGGCGGTCTCCACCAGTGAAAACCCCTTTGACTGGAACCTCATCTGCACCTCGCCGGAGGGTACGGCGCAGCTGTGGTGGAAGGTGGGCAAAACCAGCCTTTCTGCCGCCGCCCCGGAGCCGCCCCAGTATCTGTGTGCCGCGCCGGAGAGCATCATGCCGCTGAAAGGTTGAGAAAACGAATGGCCTGCACTGCGTTCCGGCTATATTCAGCGGAAAGAATCATTTGAAAATAGGGGATTTCCCCACACGCAAAGCAGCCGCTGCACGGTAAGATGCAGCGGCTGCTTTGCTTATTTGTGTAAAAAGGGGAGTGCTTATGCCATATCGCGGCAGGTCACAATGTCTGCCCCGGTGCCGCAGACGTCGGTCAGCACCACATCGCCCACATGGATGGGAGCGTGCAGCACCACGCTGTCCAGCGCTGCGACTACCTCGGCCATCTGTCCCTTGGGCACAGGCTTGGAAGTCTTGACCGGGCAGCGGGAGTGCAGGCAGCCCTCGGCGCGCACGGTGCTGGTGATGATGCGGGTGGGGTGGGTCAGCTCTTCCTTGCCGTAGGCGATGCCGTTGGGGCAGCCGTTGCCGGTCACCTTGTAGTCGTTGGCTTCATCCACCTGCAGATGGCAGCCCTGCGGGCAGCAGGTGCAAATTACTTCTTTCATCTCGCTCATGCCTCCTCGATCTCAATGGTCACTTCGTCCATGGGGGCTCTGTCCAGCAGCACTCTGGGCAGGGCAATGTGTTCCATCTCGCCGGGGGCAAGGCGGTCACGTTTGAAGCGTGCGATCACCGTGTCACCGCTCTTGACAAGGATGGTGCTCTTGCCGCAGATGCGGCGGACGCGGAAGGACACGTTGGTGCTCTTTTCCACGCCTTCCAGACGGATGCGCTGCGGCAGGGTGTAGCCAAGGTCTGCGCCGGGCTTCACGGTCAGCACACGCCCCGCGGCCACAGGGCCGTTCTGGATATAGTTGGCAGCGGCTGCGCCGGCCAGCTCGCTCTCGCCGGAAACAAAGTCCACCAGATCATGCACCTGCACCACGTTGCCGCAGGCAAACACGCCGGGAATGCTGGTCTCCATGTTTTCGTACACGATGGCGCCCTTGGTGCGGGGGTCCATCTCGATGCCGGCCTGTTTGGTCAGCTCGTTTTCGGGGATCAGACCCACGCTCAGCAGAATGGTGTCCACATCGAACTCCATCTCGGTGCCGGGGATAGGCTTGCGGTCAGGGCCGATCTCGGCCACGATGGCCTTTTCCACACGGTCCTTGCCCTGAATATCCACAATGGTGTGGGAGAGGTACAGGGGAATGTCGAAGTCGTTCAGGCACTGCACGATGTTGCGGGTCAGGCCACCGGAGTAGGGCATCACTTCTACGCAGGCCAGCACCTTTGCACCCTCAAGGGTCATGCGGCGCGCCATGATCAGGCCGATGTCGCCGCTGCCGAGGATCAGCACCCGCTTGCCCACCAGATAGCCTTCCATGTTCACATAGCGCTGTGCGGCACCGGCGGTGTACACACCGGCAGGGCGGGTGCCCGGGGTACCAATGGCACCGCGGGTGCGCTCACGGCAGCCCATGCCCAGCACGATGCTTTTTGCCTCGATGATCTGGTAGCCGTACTCCTTGGAGACGCAGTGCACCTTTTTGTCCGGGGTCACTTCCAGCACCATGGTGTCCAGCTGCACCTTTACGCCGGTTTCCTTGAGCATCTCAATAAAGCGTCCGGCGTACTCCGGGCCGGTCAGCTGCTCGCCAAAGCGGTGCAGACCAAAGCCGTTGTGGATGCACTGGTTCAGAATGCCGCCCAGTTCCTTGTCGCGCTCCAGAATAAGAATGTCGCGCAGACCGCTTTCCCATGCCTTGCAGGCAGCAGCAAGGCCCGCAGGGCCGCCGCCAATAATGACCAGATCAACCATTGTTCTTTCCTCCTACCTTCGTTTCGCTGAGCAGAACGTTCGAGCCGTTCTTGTCCTGCAGGATGTCCAAGGGGTCTATGCCCAGCTCGCGGCTGATCAGTTCCAGCACGCGGGGGCCGCAGAAGCCGCCCTGGCACCGCCCCATACCTGCACCGGCGCGGCGCTTGACGCCGTCGATGGTGTTGGCAGGAACCTCGCTGTGGAGAGCTGCCAGAATCTCGCCCTCGGTGATGGTCTCGCAGCGGCAGATCACGCGGCCGTAGGCGGGCTGCTCCTTGACCAGCGCGGCTTTTTCCTCTGCGGAAAGTTCCTTGAAGCGGATGTGGCGGCGGCCGTCCTTGTAGTCAGCCTTTTCAGCGCCCAGAACACCGCGCTGCTGCAGGATGGCAACAGCTTCCTCCGCAACCGCCGGGGCAGCGGACAGGCCGGGGCTCTTCATGCCGGCCAGATCGATCCAGCCGGGTGCTTCCGGCTCCTCGCCAATGATAAAATCGTCCACGTCCAGATTGGCGCGCACGCCTGCAAAGCTGCGGATGGACTCGCCAAAGTTGATACTGGGCACACTGCGCTGGGCAGTGGCTTTGACAAATTCCAGACCGCTGCTGGTGCAGGAGGTGTCGTTGCCCTTCACAGGCTCTGCGTTGGGGCCGACGATCAGGTTGCCGTGCACGGTGGGCGCCACCAGAACGCCCTTGCCCAGCGCGTTGGGACACTGGAAGATAACGTGACTCACGCGGGTGCCCTCGCTCTTGTCCAACAGATAGTACTCGCCCCGGGTGGGGATGATGTGGAAGTTGGCGGGCTCCACCATGGAGTGTACCTTGTCCGCCCAGATACCGGCAGCGTTGATGACGCAGCGGGTCTCCACCGTGCCGCCGGGCACGGTCAGGCGGTAGCCGCCCTCGATGGCTTCGGCATTGGTCACTTTGCAGCTGCGGCGCAGCTCCACGCCATTGCGTACTGCCACCTCGGTCATGGCCAGTGCATACTCCCACGGGTTCACGATGGCGGCGCTGGGTGCCCACAGTGCACCGCAGACCTTCTCGGAGAGGTTGGGCTCCATGGCAAGGGTCTCTTCCCGGGAAAGAATCTTCATGTCGGGCACGCCGTTTGCGGTGCCGTTCTCGAACAGATGCTGCAAATGGGGCAATTCCTTCTCGTCCAGTGCCAGCACCAACGAGCCGCACTGCTTATAGGAGACATCCAGCTTTGCGCAGATCTCCTTTGCCAGAGCCACGCCGCGCACGTTCAGCCGTGCCATGCGGGTGCCGGGGGCGGGGTCGTAGCCTGCGTGGAGAATGGCGCTGTTGGCCTTGGTGGTGCAGTCTGCCACATCGTTCTCGGCCTCAAGAATGACCACCTTGTTGTCGTAGCGCGACAGTGCGTAGGCGGCAGCGGCACCGATGACGCCACAGCCGATGATTGCTACATCATACATTGTTCTTTTCCTCCTGTCCGTTCTGCCTTGGCCCGTCGGGAGCTGGGCAGCTGTTGATGGTACAAAAAAAGAGCGAACCGAAACAAAGGCAACTGCCCTTGTCCGTTTCGCTCATATCTCCTGAAACAAACAGCACTTGTTTACTCTTATGATACCCTGTCCCTGCACAAAAAGCAAGGTGTTTTGCACTTTTTGTGAAACCCTTACAAAAAACACCGGTTGCTTTTGCGCAGAATGCGGGTCACATATCCCACACCGCCTGATTGGTGGTGGAAATGGCAGTGATTCCGGCTTCCAGCGCGGCCATCACGTCCTCTTTATCAGCAATAAGGCCGCCGGCGAGCACCGGCACTTTGGCGGTAGCGCACACCCGACGCAGGATCTTGGGCATGGTGCCGGGCAGCAGGTCCAGACAGTCCGGCAGATTTGGCGGAATCTTATCCAAGCTTTCCAGTGCGATGGAATCCAGCAGGAATACCCGCAGAATGGCGGCCAGCCCAAGCTCCTTGGCACGGCGGATGAAGGACTGCCGGGTGGAGATGATGCCGTCGGCCTCGGTGGTGCTGCGGATAAAGTCCACCGCCACCTCCTTACCAGCAAGCCCTGCGATAAGGTCTACATGCACCGCGGCAAAGCGCCCGGCTTCGTGGATACGGCGCACAATGGAGGCAATATTGCAGATATCTCCGTATAATACGAATACCACCCGGATGTTCTCGTTGGTCAGCGCATTGCAAAGCCCGGCATCGTCCTTGACGGCCGCAATGACCGGCGTTTCCTGAATGGCATCCATCAGCTCCTGTTTCATGCTTTTCCTCCTGCCCGGCGTTCTGTGGGGCAATTTTACTGGTGCTCTGCCAGCCAGCGCAGCGCCATATAGGTGTAGGCTGCCGTGCCGCGGTACAGGATGCTGTCGTCAAAGCGCACCTTGGGGTGGTGCTGACCGTAGGTGTAGCCCTCCTTGGCATTGCCGGCAGCTAAGAACATACTCACGGTGGGTACCTCGTGGCTGACAAAGGCGAAGTCCTCGCTGCCGCCGCCGGGCTTGCCGCCGGTGAGCGGGGTCATATCCATAGCGCCCTTGCCCAGCAACTCGGTCATATAGGTCAGGGCGTTACCCGCCAGCGGGGTGTCCACCACCATGCAGGGGCAGTAATCGCTGAACTCCACCTCGGCGGTGCAGCGGTAGGCGGTGGCCACGCCCTGCGCAATTTCGGTCATGCGCTGATGGATCAGGGCACTGACCTTCTGCTCCGGGTCCACGGTGCGGATGGTGCCCCACATATCGGCAGTATCCGGGATGACGTTGGAAGCCTTGCCTGCCTCGAACCGGCCGGTGGTGAACACGCCAAAGCCTGCGGGGTCCAGCTCGCGGCTGTTGATCTCCTGCAGGGCAATGTGGATGTGCGCCGCTGCGGTGATGGGGTCGATGCAGGCGTTGGGCATGGAGCCGTGGCCGCCTTTGCCGTGCACAACGATGTGATACTGCTCGCAGCTGGCCATGGTGATGCCGCCGCCCGGCACCAGCACCGTACCGGCGGGCAGGGGCATGCCGGCCAGCACATGGAACATGACCGCTGCGTCTACCTTGGGGTTCTCCAGCAGGCCGCTGTTGATCATATCCAGCGAGCCCTGAAAGATCTCCTCTGCGGGCTGGAACTCCAGCTTTACCGTGCCTTCGATCTCGTCCTCATGCTCCTTGAGCAGCTTGGCTGCACCCAGCACCATGGCAGTGTGCATATCGTGGCCGCAGCCGTGCATCTTGCCGGGCAGCTCAGAGGAAAATTCCTCGCCGGATTCCTCCTGCAAGGGCAGCGCGTCCATGTCGCCGCGCAGCAGGATCACCTTGCCGGGGCGTTTGCCCCCTGCGAGCGCCACCACGCCGCACTTGCCGCAGTCCTGCGGGGTGTAGCCCATCTCGGTCAGCGCTTTTTTGACCAGTGCCTTGGTCTGGGGCAGGTCAAAGCCCACCTCCGGGTGACGGTGCAGTGTGCGCCGCCATTCCTGCAGCTGGGGCTCCAGCGCTTTGGCGGCTTCCAACAGTTTTTCCGGTGCGATCATTGTAAAATCAACTCCCTCTGAATTTATGCGGAAAACCCTCTCGGCCACGGCAGAGCCATGACGGGAGGGCTTCGCCTTACGGTTATTCTTCCCCGCCGTTATTGCCAGTCGGGTGGTACTGGGCGCAGGTGCACTTTTTGAACTTCAGGCCGCTGCCGCAGGGGCAAGGGTCGTTGCGGCCAATTTTGATCACACGCACCGGCTGACCCTTGGGGCTGCCCTTGACGCCGGGTGCGCCGTTGCCGGGCACAAAGCCCTCGCCGGTGGGCTTTGCCACCTGCTCCCGCTTGGGGGCGGAACCGGCGGCGCGCAGCTCGATGGTAAGCAGCATCTTGACGCTGGACTCCCTGATGGAATCCACCATCTGGTCGAACATATCAAAGCCCTCGATGCGGTATTCCACCACCGGGTCCTTCTGGCCGTAGCCGCGCAGCGCGATGCCCTGCCGCAGCTGGTCCATGTTGTCGATGTGGTCCATCCACTGGCGGTCTACGCACTTGAGCAGGCAGATGCGCTCCAGCTCGCGCATGACGGGTGCACCGTAGCGCACCTCCTTGGCCTGCAGGATCTGCATCCCGCGGTCGTACAGCATATCGGCAATGCCCTGCTGGGAAAGGTTATCAAAGTCCGCCACAGTGTAGTGGAAGTCGGCATCGGTGGTCAGCCAGCCCTGATAGTGGCGGC
>ERZ772901.1786-NODE-1786-length-15388-cov-2.953042_pt1 | contig 15388 bp, 8 predicted proteins | sample MGYA00512123_ERZ772901 | MGnify/ENA primary metagenome ERZ772901 (study PRJEB29015, sample SAMEA2737711) | human gut metagenome | biome: human gut; feature: human-associated habitat; material: faeces | place: China | collected 2012 ...
GAAGAAGAAGGCAATAACATCGACTCGGAAATCGAAGCCTACCTGTATGAAACACTGAAACCGTTGCTGACTCAGAATATCACGCTGGAAACATTCATCGACCGCGAGAACCATACGGGCGGCAGTATCATCAGTTCACAAAAAGTAGGTCCAAGTATTGCAGACGACATCAAGGTATCGGCCATTTGGTCTGTTGTGCTGGCTTTGATTGCCATCGGCCTGTACATCCTACTCCGTTTCCGTAACATTGCCTATTCTATCGGTTCTGTATGCGCATTGGCTTGTGACACTATTATCATTTTGGGTGCATATTCCATGTTCTGGGGTGTCCTGCCGTTCTCTCTGGAAATCGACCAGACATTTATCGGCGCTATCCTGACGGCTATCGGTTACTCAATCAATGATAAGGTGGTAATCTTCGATCGTGTGCGTGAATTCTTCAGCTTGTATCCGAAACGAAACAAGAAGGTATTGTTCAACGATTCACTGAACACTACTCTGGCACGTACTATCAACACTTCACTGAGCACATTAATTGTATTGCTGTGTATCTTCATCCTCGGTGGTGACTCTATCCGCAGTTTTGCATTCGCAATGATTCTGGGTGTTGTATTCGGTACACTGTCCTCTTTGTTCGTTGCCTCTCCTATCGCTTACATGTTGATGAAGAATAAGAAAGAAACAGAACAAGCAGGTGTTGAAGAAATAAAATAAACCTACTAAAAATATGGAAAAGAGGAAATCTCCAAGGAGTTTTCCTCTTTTCTTATATAGATACTAAAGAACATATTAGTCGTCCCCCCAAAGTATCTTCTCGGAAGGAGAGTAATTCACTATACGACTGAATAAGGTTCGATATGCAACAGGAGAAGATCCATATGTTTCTATACGCAGAACCTTTCCATTGAAAATTATATATCACTCATTATTTCCAGGAGATGAAACATTGCAACCGGATTTTCGGACTGACCTCAAAAAAAGGATGCCAGTATCATGACTGACATCCTTCGTAGCCTCGAGGGGAATCGAACCCCTATCTAAAGTTTAGGAAACTTCTATTCTATCCGTTGAACTACAAGGCCTTTATGCATACTTTCTGTATATAACAATAGAATGCGGGTACAAAGATAGTGTATTCTGCCGATTTTCCGAAAAAAGTTTTGTTAATCCGATTAACTTTACGAAATTTGTCCGTCAACAAAATGATAATATCACATTTTTTAATGTAACATATAGTAATTCGTAAGTTATGGCAAATGACATGATGGTCAAAGAACTGGAGCAAGTGGTAGTCCGCTTCTCCGGAGACTCCGGCGACGGTATGCAGCTCGCCGGCAACATCTTTTCAACAGTTTCGGCTACCGTGGGCAATGACATCAGTACATTCCCCGACTATCCGGCAGACATCCGCGCCCCGCAAGGTTCGCTTACCGGCGTCTCAGGCTTCCAGGTGCATATCGGTGCAGAGAAAGTCTATACCCCAGGTGACAAATGCGACGTATTGGTAGCGATGAACGCCGCCGCACTGAAAACCCAATATAAGTCTGCCAAATCCACCGCTTGTATCATCATCGATACAGATGCTTTCCAGAAGTCAGACTTGGAAAAGGCCGCTTTCAAGACCGATAATCCGATAGAGGAAATGGGTATTAAGCAGGATGTCATCGCCGCCCCCATCTCGAAGATGGTGAAAGACTGCCTTGCCGACACCGGAATGGACAACAAGTCCATGCTGAAATGCCGCAATATGTTTGCAGTAGGCCTGGTATGCTGGCTGTTCAACCGCGATCTGAAAATAGCCGAAGATTTCATCCGCGAGAAATTCGCCAAAAAGCCCGAAATTGCCGGGGCAAATATCAAGGTCATCCATGCAGGATATGACTACGGACACAACACCCATGCTTCCGTAGCCCATACATATAAGATTGAAAGTAAGACTACCGTTCCCGGCAGATACATGGATATCACGGGGAACAAAGCAACTGCTTACGGTTTCATCGCCGCAGCTGAAAAGGCTGGCTTGAAGCTGTTCCTCGGCTCCTATCCCATTACTCCGGCAACCGATGTACTGCACGAACTCTCCAAGCACAAGTCTCTGGGCGTGATGACCGTGCAATGCGAAGACGAGATTTCCGGTTGCGCCACTTCTATCGGCGCCGCTTTTGCAGGTGCGCTGGCTGTGACCTCCACTTCCGGTCCCGGTGTCTGCCTGAAATCGGAAGCTATGAACCTGGCAGTCATTACAGAACTTCCGCTGGTTGTGCTCGACGTGCAACGTGGCGGTCCTTCTACCGGTCTGCCCACCAAGTCAGAGCAGACAGACTTGTTGCAGGCATTGTTCGGCCGCAACGGTGAAAGCCCAATGCCCGTCATCGCCGCCTCTTCACCCACAAGCTGTTTCGACGCAGCCTACATGGCAAGCAAAATTGCACTGGAGCACATGACCCCGGTCGTATTGCTGACCGACGGCTTTGTTGCCAATGGCTCCGGCGCCTGGAAGCTGCCCAAACTGGCAGACTATCCCGCCATCACCCCTCCCTACGTGACTTCCGAAATGAAGGACAACTATACTCCGTACAAACGCAATCCCGAAACAGGTGTCCGCTATTGGGCCATCCCCGGACAAGAAGGCTATATGCACATCCTCGGCGGTCTGGAGAAAGACAGCAATACCGGTGCCATCTCCACCGATCCCGAAAACCATGACTTGATGTGCCACCTGCGTGCCGAGAAGGTTGCCAAAATCCCCGTACCTGATGTAGAAGTGCAAGGCTGTGCAGACGATGCCGATTTGCTGATTGTCGGTTTCGGCGGTACATACGGCCACTTGTATTCGGCCATGGAAGAGATGAACAAGGCAGGCAAGAAGGTTGCCCTCGCCCACTTCACTTATCTGAATCCGCTCCCCAAGAACACGGAAACCGTTCTGAAGAAGTACAAGAAGGTGGTAGTTGCCGAACAGAATCTCGGACAATTTGCAGGTTATCTACGTATGAAGATAGACAACTTCACCCCGTACCAGTTCAACGAAGTCAAAGGACAACCGTTCGTCGTTGCCGAGCTGGTCGCAGCGTTCAATAAATTAATTGATAATTGACAGTTGACAATTGATAATAACCATGCGTAATATGCGGATTATCAATGACCAGCCACCAATTATCAACTATCAATTATCAACTATCAATTAAAAAAGATTATGTGCGAATATACAGCAAAAGACTATAAAAAAGGACAACCCCGTTGGTGTCCGGGTTGTGGTGACCACTTCTTTCTGGCTTCACTGCACAAAGCAATGGCAGAAATCGGCAAAGCTCCTTGGGAGAATGCCGTCATCTCAGGTATCGGCTGCTCCAGCCGTCTGCCCTATTACATGAATACGTATGCGATGCAGACCATCCACGGACGTGCTGCTGCCATCTCTACAGGTGCCAAGGTTGCCAATCCCAACCTGACGGTATGGCAAATCTCCGGCGACGGTGACGGTCTGGCCATCGGCGGTAATCACTTCATCCACGCCGTACGCCGTAACATCGACCTGAACATGATTCTGCTGAACAACCGCATCTACGGTCTGACCAAAGGTCAATATTCTCCGACCTCTCCACGTGGTTTCGTCAGCAAGTCGTCTCCCTATGGTACGGTAGAAGATCCATTCCACCCGGCAGAGCTTTGCTTCGGTGCCCGCGGCCGTTTCTTTGCCCGCGCGGTAGCTACCGATGCTCCGGGGACAGTGGAAATATTGAAGGCAGCCATGGCTCACAAAGGGGCTTCCGTTTGCGAGATTCTGCAAAACTGCGTTATCTTCAATAACGGTACGCATGACTCCGTAGCCAAAAAGGAAGACCGCGCCAAGAATGCTATCTACTTGAAACACGGCGAACCAATGCTCTTCGGCGAGAACAACGAATACGGACTGATGCAGGAAGGCTTTGGTCTAAAAGTCGTGAAACTCGGTGAGAACGGCATTACAGAGAAGGATATCCTCATCCACGATGCCCACTGCATGGACAACACCCTGCAACTGAAGCTTGCCCTGATGGAAGGTCCCGACTTCCCGATTGCACTCGGTGTTATCCGCGATGTGGAAGCTCCTACTTACGACGATGCTGTTCATGAACAAATCGAAGAGGTGTCTGCCAAGAAGAAGTATCACAACTTCGAGGAGTTATTGATGACGAATGATACGTGGGAAGTAAAATAAACCACTAAGATTTATTAATATCATGTTTGCACGAAACAAATAAGGTGCAAACATGATATTAATTTCCTAAAAGTAAGAGTACCTCCCTATCCTTTCTCTCCCAAACATAGATACTTATTACGCCAAACATGCAGTTCTTCCATCAAGAATAACTATATTTGCCACAGTAACCATAGTAGTCACATTTTGAAAGTAATTCTCTGATTTATACTGGCTTAATATCAATCTCACAAACCGCAGGCTGATAGCTCTTTCGTTCGAGTAATCCTTCCCGGATAAAGGTCAAAAACCCTCCCACCCTGAAAAAAAATGCAACCACTGCAACTGCACCAGATTTTATTGTAGTGATAGAGCATACCTCCGATGAACAAGGCTACCAATAAGGGTCGACAACAAGACTTCAAGGGAAGAGAGGGAAATTGTGGAATACCTACTGTGGATTTTTTCCACATCTCCACACCACAAACACCCGAACTTCCCTTTTTCCCGATAGAAAATAAGCAATTGATTATCAACATTATTCATCCTTAAAAGGATAGTCTGCCTTTCGTTTGGCATACCTCTTGCTAAAATATCTGCCGAAAGGACGTAACATTTATAATAAGATAAATCAATTATTTTTCAGTAGTATGAAAATCAGGATGAGAAAACGGTGTGACATTCCACATTCAGCGTCGCACTTCCAAAAAAGTTTGATTATTGCAAGTTGGTTATTAACATTTCTTTTCACCGGAACAGCCTTTGCACAAGAGAACCGAACCATTACAGGCATTGTAAGAGATGTAACGGGAGAACCGCTTATCGGTGCCAGCGTCATACAGAAAGGCACCAACAACGGCGTCATTACCGATGTGGACGGCAACTTCACACTGACCGTTCCTGCAGATGCAACACTCTCTATCGCTTACATGGGCTATGCTACTCGGGAGATAAACCTGGCAAAACGAAAAAAGCAAGGCGACCTGAAGATTACACTCAGCGAAGATACCCAGCAACTGAAAGAAGTCGTAGTAACGGCAATGGGTATCAAAAAAGACACGAAACGTGTCGGCTATGCCATCAGTACCATCAGTGCAGACGAATTGGTAAAGGCAGGAGCACCCAACTTTGCCTCTGCCATGTACGGTAAAGCACCGGGAGTCCGCATCACACAGACACAAGGCGGTTCTGCCGGAGCTGTCTCCATCAACGTACGCGGACTGACTTCCATCACTGGAAATAACCAGCCACTCATCATTCTGGACGGTGTACCCATCCGCAACGGCGGCACGGGTAAAAGCACGGACTTCGCCGAATTTGGCAACGACGGACAAATCCGTTCCAATGGTCTGGTAGACATCAACCCAGAGGACATCGAGAGCCTCAGTATTCTGAAAGGAGCTTCCGCCACAGCTCTCTACGGCTCGGAGGCTGCAAACGGTGCGGTAGTCATCACTAGCAAGCGCGCCAAAAGCGGCAAGCTGACGGTGGACTTCAATGCCCAAGTCATGGCAAACTTACCGGCTTATCTACCAAAAGTACAGACCGTATACGGGCCGGGAACCTACAACACCGCATACAGCGATTATGAGAAACAGACGGGAGGCTTCTATCAGAGAACCCTAAACGGACAAAGCTACAAAAGCCTCCGTTCCACCACCTTGTCCTTCGGCCCGAAATACGACGGCAGCGAGGTACTTTACTGGGACGGGAAGATGCGCCCCTACCAGGCACTGACCGACAACCCGTGGAAAGAGTTGTTTCGCACCGGCTGGACCCAGACTTACAATCTCGCCATCTCACAAGGGACGGAAACCACCAGCAACCGCTTCTCCTACACATTCATGGACGAGATTCCCAATGCCCTGACCGGAAGCTTCACCAAACACAACTTCAAGCTGACCGGTTCGTATCAACTGGCGAAACCGCTGAAACTGGAATACTCCCTTAACTACATCGTACAGAATGTAGAAGACCGCCCGCAAACCTCGCTCAACCTATACAGCGGTTTCGGCAACATGTTCTCCACCTTCCTGGACATTCCCTATCTGAAACAAAGTTACGTCACCAGTCTGGGATACCGTAATACCTTTGTCGGAGGAAACGCCACGCTGACTCCTGAGGAATCATGGGCCTACGACCCCAGTTACGCCACCGGAGTGAACAACATGCTGTGGAATATGTACCATCACCATAGCGACGAGACAGAGAACCGGCTCATCGGTATGATTCGCCCCACCTGGCAGATAACCAACTGGCTGAGTCTGCGCGCCCAGGTTTCAACTGATATCACAGATGTGAAGCAAACACTGAAATATGAAAGCGAACAACCCAATTCCCTATACGACCCCAACGGTAGCTTCCAGTCCATCAACCGCCGTTACGACATTGTCTATGGAGATGTTATGTTGAACTTCAACTATAATATCAACCGCTTCGACATTGCCGCCACCGTAGGCTGGACCGGACGCTACGAAAATATGAACAATATCAGGGTCTCCACCAATGGCGGGCTTGTCACGGAAAACTGGTTCGACCTCAATGCCAGCCGCTACACGCCAAGCAGTACCCTGCAACGTATGGAACTACTGAAAACCGGCTATATGGGTACACTGAGCCTGGGATGGGACAACTATCTATTCCTTGAACTGACCGGACGCCAGGAACGCTCGTCTACCCTAAAAGACCAAAGTTTTTTCTATCCTTCCGCCAATCTGAGTTTCCTCTTCACCCAAGCCTTCCACATGCCGTCATGGTGGAACTATGGAAAACTGCGCCTCTCATACGGTATCGTAGGAAATGCTCCTGAAACCTATACCGCCAATATCGTCTACGAGCAAGGTTCGGACAACGGATTCACCTGGAACACCATTCCCTCTTCATGGGGGAATGCAGATATCCGTCCGGAAAAGAAGTACGAATACGAGATAGGTCTGGAAAGCAAGTTCTTAAACAACCGGTTGGGTATAGATGTATCTTACTACAACAACCGTGTAAAGGACCAGATACTCTCCACGCCGCAACCTTCCACATCAGGCGTAAAGAATGTGTTGATGAATGTGGGCGAGGTAGCCAACCACGGCTGGGATATATCAATCAGTGCCACTCCCATACTGACCAGAGATTTCCGCTGGGACCTGACAGCCAACTATGGTGTATATAAGAACAAAGTAGTGAAACTGGCCGATGGAGTGCCCTATCTGGAAATACTCAACTCCGGAGGCAGTGGAATAAAAATACAAGCTGTGGAAGGCCAGCCAATGGGTGACATCTATGCGCAGGTTCCCCAGGTGAACGAAAACGGTGAGTACCTCGTTTCCGATAAAGGTCTTTACCTCAACCAAACCGAATTGCAGAAAGTCGGCAACATCAATCCGGCAGGCGTAGGAGGTCTATTCAACTCTTTCTCCTACAAGAATGTATTCCTCGATTTCAGTATCGACTTCCGCATCGGAGGAGATGTCATCAACGAAATGAACCAATATGCCACCGCAGTGGGTCTGACACCCGAATCCCTAAAGTACCGCGATACGGAACACGGCGGACTGTCCTATTACTATCCGGGCGACAACAATTCCAGCGGAATTCCGGTACAAGTAGACCCTTCCACGGGTGTCGGCCCCAACGGAGAGATAATCTACCACGACGGCATCATCCTTCCGGGTGTAGTGGCCTCCACTGGCGAAAGAAACACACGTATCATTCCGGCAGGCTATTACTACAACACCACCTATAATTGGGGAACGGAGGCCGAACAGCTGACATACCGCCATTCGGTATTCGACAATTCTTATGTCAAACTGCGTGAATTGACCATCGGCTACCAATTTCCCGAAAAGATGATCTCCAAACTGGGACTGGGCCGGCTGAGTGTGTCGGTCTTCGGACGTAATCTCTTCTACTTCTACAAAGCACTGAAAAACTACGATGCGGAGTCGTCCGTCGGAACATCCTGGGCCAACCAGGCTACCGTGGGAAGTTCTACCACAGCTACCCGCAGTTTCGGTGTTTCACTTCGTGCAAGTTTCTGACAAAACAACCATCCAAAAAACAAAAAAGAGTATGAAAAAGACAAAGATATTATCTCTTGTTTCATTGGGAGCATTCCTCCTGACAACATCAGGCTGTACGGATTATGACTTCGACAGCAAATACGAAGACCCCTCCAAAGTAACCCAAGTCACCATCAGTAATCTGATGGTAGGAGTCTTCCAAAAAGTAAAGGACTATGATGTTTACGAATACAACCGGTTCTTCGGATTCGATTCACAGTTTACGGGCAAGTATGCACAAACCTTCGGCTACTCCAACACTACGGATATGTATACCCCCGGCTATATACCCGCTATTGACGGACAGTGGGACAATGTGTATTCGGCACTGGCCCAGTTCCGTAAGCTGGAATCTCTCTACGAGGAAGAAAGCGCGGCAGAACAAGCCCAGGACGAGGCATTCTATCTTGCCGCCAAAGTACAGTTGTACGATTTCTTTGCCGCCACAGTGGACGTTTTCGGGGATATGCCTTTCTCGGAAGCTTGTACGCTGCCGCTTACCAACGATGTAGGTAAATCGTATGCTCATTATGACAAGGCCGAGGATATTTATAAAACCATTCTTGATGAGCTCAAAGAAATTGCTCCACGGTTCCGTTCCATCCCCACACCGAGGAACTTCAATACACAAGACTTTATCAACAACGGGGACATGGACAAATGGGAACGCTATGCAAACTCCTTGCGACTGCGCCTTGCCATGCGCGTAGCCGCGCAAGGAGACTTGCAGGCGGAAGGCCGTACCGCCATCAAGGAAATCCTGGAAAATCCGTCAGCCTATCCGTTGATAGAGGAACAAGAAAACAACATTCTCATTGTCAACCAGAAGTCTGGGCAACTGAACTTCACCGCAGGCCACGGACTGGGTGACTGGGTAACTAACCGACTTGCTTCGGGCGCCATCATCGACCGCATGCTGGGCCATGGCAACTATGATATGACCAGCAATGACCCACTGAGCGGCGTTTATGTGAAAGGAGAAGACGACCCGCGCATCCTGCTCAACTTCAATCCCGTGAAGATTACCAACCAAAACACCGGTCAATTGGACGAACACCGTTATCTGGGCACAGACCTTACCGTGGCAGATGAGCTGACGGAATATTACAACTCGCAGGCACAAGACGAAGTCAATACCAGCAACACCGGTTTCTCACAAATCACGCAGAAAGGTTTCTTTTGGGAAAACGATAAATTCGACATGCTGATAATGGCCTCACCCGAAATCCATTTCCTGAAAGCGGAATCCTATGAAATGGGGTATGGAGTGGCAAAGAATGAAGCAAAAGCGGAAGAAGAGTTCAAAAAGGCTGTCAGCCAGTCCATCACGCTTTACTACTATTACGACTCGGTAAGTACGGGTGAAAACGCACGCCGGTATAATGCCCCCACTGCCGAAGAAACAGCCTCTTTCGCTGCTGCCAAATGGAACAGCACGGAATATGCAGACAAGCTGGATGCTATCATTACCCAAAAGTGGCTGCATTTCGGTTTCCTAGCCAGTCGTGAGGCATGGAGTGATATCCGACGTACCGGCTATCCGTCCGGCCTGGCCTTCCCCGAAGTGGCCGGTACCATCACAAATGTGCCGAACCGCTGGAGATACCCGAATACGGAAGTCAACTACAATCCCTACTATAAAGAGGTGTCAGCCGAAGACACTTACTACCACAAACTGTTCTGGGCAAAATAAGGACTTTGTTCGCAAACCCATTTTGCCCGAAGAGTATATCATACTCACCACAGAATAACACGGATTAACACAGATTGCCTTAGGAGTTCTGATAATAAAGAGCTTTTAGCAGTGTTAATCCGTGTTATCCTGTGGTGAGTATGTATTTGCCCCCTCTGTTTCTTTTATTCCGAACAGTATCCCTCCTTTTTTAGAAATCTTAAGGATTTCCCGGTAGGGAGATTGCGGGAAACCACTGTCTTTAATGAACGACGGACAAACATCGCTTCCGCAAAAACTGAACTATAACATAACGGACTAAATGAAAAAGTATCCAAATGACTTGATTGGCGACATCATGAAAGCCTTCGGCAAATATGCCGACCGACCGGCATTCGTCATCGAAGACACGGCCTGCACTTATGGAGAGCTGGCAACTTGCGTACAGAAAATATCCTCCCTATTCAAGGACAGAGAAGACAAAATTATCGGCATCGTCGCAGAAAACAGACTGGAAACATACGCATCCATACTATCTGCACTGATTTGCGGAAAGACATACGTCATCCTGCATCCTTCCTACCCCAAACATAGGAACGACAGAATTGCCGACTCGGCAGGCATTCGCCTCGTGCTGCATACCGAGAATATCCATGTCTTGAACCTCGACACCCGGAATCTGGAACTGATATGTACCTCCGAAATAGAGCAGGCAGAGAACTCCGCCACGTTCCATGCCGCAGAAGACATCCTCCATACGGCAGAAGAGGAAAATGCCTACATCATCTTTACCTCCGGAAGCACGGGCGAACCCAAAGGAGTACCCATCTCCCGCCGTAACCTGAATGCTTTCTATACCGCCTACCACCGCCTCGGCTGGCAACTGGACGAGAACGACCGGATGCTGCAGATGTTCGAACTCACTTTTGACGTTTCCATCGTATCCTTTCTATATCCGCTGACGCTGGGTGCTTGCATATACACCGTTTCTCCGGAAGGCGTGAAATACATCAACGTAATTGAAACTCTGGAAAAATACGACCTGACCTTCGCTGCCGTGGCCCCTTCACTGCTCCAGCTGCTACGTCCCTATTTTCCGGAGATACACCTCCCCGCACTTAGATATCTAGTGGTTACTGCCGAGGCTTCTGACGCGGAGCTGTTGGATGCTTTCAGAAAATGTGTCCCCAATGCCTCTTTCATAAACCTATACGGACCGACAGAGGGAACCATCTACTGCACTGCCTACCGGATACCCGTCACCTCCTGCAAGCATCACAACGGCATGACCGCTATCGGAAGGCCTTTCGAAGGCATCGATGCCCTAATTATGGATAACGACGGTCGCCCGCTGCCTACCGGAGAAACCGGCGAACTATGGATTAGCGGCAATCAAGTGATGGGTGGATACTGGAATGCTCCCGAAAAAAACGGGGAATGCCTCGTAGAGACCGCCAATGGAAAAGTATACTACAAGACGGGAGACCTCTGCCGGATGGATGCCGACGGTGACATCATCTATTGCGGACGAAAAGACTCACAGATAAAGATACAAGGATTTCGCATCGAGCTGAGCGAGATTGAACATGTGGCAAAAAACTTTTTCAACGGTGAATGCCGTGTAGTCGTCATTCCCAAATACGACAACGGCAATCAGTGCGAACTACATCTCGTCGTAGAGAAGAAACAGCTCGACAAACAGCAGATGGAGGAATATCTGTATAGCAGGCTTCCCTACTACATGATTCCCAAGCATATGCATTGCCTGGAACAGTTTCCGCTGAACACCAGTAGCAAAACAGACAGAAAGAAAATACAAGAACTAATTTAAACTTGACAATGGATACACAGACTATTTTGAATGAAATGAGCCTCATCTTTCGGGAGGTACTGAAAAGAGAGAACATTGTACTTGACAATGAGACCACCGCCCAGGATGTGGAAGGATGGGATTCACTGACCAACATGCAACTGATAAACAAGATAGAGAAGAAATTCAATGTACGCTTCACCTTCAGAGATATTGTAAAACTCAAAAACGTGGGAGACATCTGCCATGCCATTTTAACCAAAACCAACTAGGAAATGTCATTCATATCCCTGAACTTCGTCGTACTGTTTGCGTGTACTTTCATTCTATACCATACGCTTCCTTCACGATTCAGAAAAGCGACCTTACTGACAGCCAGCTGCCTCTTCATAGGCTTCTACCACCTCACTTTTCTGATAACGGCCCTCATCCTCACGCTTACCACCTTCTACCTTGGCAAATGGATAGGACAGGCCAAGCGGGAAAGCGGCATGAAGGGAATTTATTTTTCAGGTGTGTGTTTTCTGGTTGTAAGCTGGTTGGCATTCCGGTATGCTGACCGGCTTACAAACTGCCACATTCTCTTTCCACTGGGAATCTCTTTCTATACTTTCCAGGCCATTTCGTACCTGACAGAAATCTACTGGCAAGAAGAAGAACCGGAAAAGAGCCTGCCCGACTTCATGATATACATGCTCTTCTTCATGAAGTTCCTTTCCGGTCCCATAGAAAGAGCAAGTGACATGCTCCCCCAACTGAAGTCCTGCAAAGCCACGGACTATACATCCATGGTCTACGGAATGAGACTGATTGTCGTGGGACTAATAAAGAAACTGATACTGGCCGACTCCATCGCCCCATACATAGACGGTGTCTTCGGGTCGGTATACACAGCCTCAGGCGTGCAATTGCTGATGGCATGCCTCCTATATCCGATAGAGCTGTATGCCGACTTCTCCGGATATACCGACATCGCATTGGGAGGAGCGCGCATGCTGGGATTCAAGCTCAGCCCAAACTTCAACCGGCCGTTCATTGCACAGACCACTGCCGACTTCTGGCGCCGATGGCACATGTCGCTTTCATTCTGGGTACGCGACTATCTGTACCTCCCGTTGTCCTCGAGCCTGCGTGGATGGGGACAATGGGGCGTATTTCTAAGTCTGGCGCTGACCTTCACGGGACTGGGTATCTGGCATGGTGCCGGATGGAACTTCGCTGTCTACGGACTAATTCAAGGTGTCATCATCTTCTACGAGATGAAGACCACAGCATTTCACCGCAGACTGAAAGCCCAATTGGGAAGCCGCTTATATGCCACATTATCCGTCGTAAGGACCTACCTACTTTTTGCCGTATCTCTGATATTCTTCCGGGCAAGTTCTATGGCCGAAGCGTTCCACTACATCAGCCACCTCTCCTTCGGCGTACATTACAGTTGGAAGGAAATGAACATCGGAATGCCGGACCACAACAGCATTGTGGCAGGAAGCGCACTCGTACTGATATTGGTTTACGAATATTTCATGTCCAAGCATGATTTGCTAGAAGCCCTCGGACGACAGCCGGCAGCCGTAAGATGGAGTATCTATTATCTGCTCGCCATAATACTTTTCACACTGGGACAGTTCAACTCGGACAGCTTCATATATTTACAATTTTGACAATAAAGACACATGATGAAGAAAAACAGCGAACGGAACGCAGCCATACGTTTCATGAAAAAGCTCTTTATCCTTTTTATCCCTTTTATAGCCCTACTGGCAGTCTATTTCCTGGACGACCCTTTCATGGTCCTGAAGAACTATGAACGATACGACCAAACCCCGGTTGTACTAAACGAAGGGCACGTGGGGTGGCAGATGTATCTGAACAACCGGGATACCATCCCCATCGACTCCTATATCATGGGAAACTCCTGCACTATGGCTTATCAATGCCATGAATGGGAGAAATACCTCCACGGCGGAAGAGCCGTACGGCTATTCGGAAATGCCGAAAGCCTTGCCGCCGTCTGCCTGAAGCTGAAGGCACTGGACAAGGCAGGTGCAACAATCAAGAACCTGCTGCTGATTATCGACAAGGAATCATTGCACAACGACCGCTGCCTGACCGGACATTCCAACATTCTGCCACCCGCCATATCGGGAATAAGCAGCTTCAAGTTTCAGAAGGAATTCTGCCAAGCCTTCTTCTACCCGAACTTTCTCTTCCCCTATCTGGACTACAAGCTGTTCCACACCTATCGCCCTTACATGAAAGGGGTGATAAATCCCTATGGCTCCACCCGAAACCCGGTAACCAATGACGTGTTAAATCCCAGAGAGAAAATGATAAAGGAAGAGGGAGATAAGTACTGGGAAAACCGGAAAGGAGAATTCACCAAAGAGAAAATGAAGAATTATAGAGACGGGAAATACCGGGAAGCCCCCCAAGTGCTCAGGGAAAAACAAGTCAGCTTGTTGCAGGAAATAAAGTGGATTTGCCGGAAGCATGATACCGATGTGAAAATCATTATCAGTCCCGACTACCTGCAAGTCAACATAAACCCTGCCGACGTAAAGACACTGAAGCGCTTCTTCGGAAAACGGAATGTATTTGATTTCACCGGTATCAACGAATACACGGAAGACATCCACAATTATTATGAACCGGGTCATTATAGGCCCGCACTTGGGAAAAGGCTGATGGAAAAGATATATGAACCTTATATCTTGTCACCGAACGCCAAATCTCCGGCATCTCCCAGCCCGGGAACGATATAGGAATGCTCGTTCATCTCCGGGTCGATTGCTGCACACCACAAGGTCACTTCATCTCCAGGGAACAGCTTTTCCAGATGCTCTACGCCCTGCTGGCTGGCTATGACACAAGCTATCTGCAACTTGGCCGGCATCCCCTTGGTGACGAAGGCCTTCCAGGCCAATTCCATACTTTCTCCCGTGGCAAGCATCGGGTCTACAATCAATAATGTCTTCTTGGACAAATCCGGAGTAGCGATGTATTCGATGTGTACATCCACCGTACGGCATTCCTTATCCTTATAATAACGGTAAGCGGAAACAAAAGCATTCCCGGCATGGTCGAACATATTCAAAAACCCAGTATGCAAGGGCAGCCCAGCACGGAAAACAGTGGCAATCACCACCTCGTCATCGGGTGTGCTGACCGACGCCACCCCCAAGGGAGTCTGTACCTGCTTGACAGAATACGTCAGTTCCTTACTCATTTCATACGCCATTATCTCTCCAATGCGTTCAATATTACGGCGGAAACGCATACGGTCGCCCTGGACTGCTACATCACGAATTTCTGCCACGTATTGGTTCAAGACAGAATTTGTCTCGGCAAAGTTGATAACCTTCATAATTATAGAATGTTTTGATGTGCAAAGTAAACGAATTTCACCCAATTTGCAACATTCAGTTAGCAGATATTGTTATGGTTTTATAAAAGATTTCCTATTAGAGAAAAATTTCTCTAATAGAGCTTTTCTTTAAAAAGAAAGTATTACTTTTGTAGGCGAAAAACAAGGGACCTGCTGAAAAGCAGGAAAAAAAGAGCTTTTCTACACCCGTTTTTCCTTGTAAATCAAAGGTAAAAGAGATTAAGGAAAGAGATTATAAACCAAATACCAATTTTTAAAATCTTAAAAGAAATGGCAAATTTAGATT
>ERZ772901.1793-NODE-1793-length-15314-cov-3.068353_pt1 | contig 15314 bp, 9 predicted proteins | sample MGYA00512123_ERZ772901 | MGnify/ENA primary metagenome ERZ772901 (study PRJEB29015, sample SAMEA2737711) | human gut metagenome | biome: human gut; feature: human-associated habitat; material: faeces | place: China | collected 2012 ...
TTCAGATTGTAAGCTTGGAAGCGCTGATAGATGTGTGCCATGGCTACTTTTATGATGTCGGCGGCACTTCCCTGGATGGGAGCGTTGATGGCATTCCGTTCGGCATAGCCCCGTACCACCCCGTTTCTTGAGTTGATGTCCGGCAGGAAGCGCTTGCGGTGGAAGATGGTTTCCACGTAACCTTGCTCGCGTGCCACCCGGATGCTTTTGTCCATATACTCCTTCACTTGCGGGTAGGTTTCAAAGTAGCCGTCTATCAGCTCTTTGGCTTCTTGGCGGGAAACGCCCATGCGTTCGGCAAGCCCGAAGACGGAGATGCCGTAGATGATGCCGAAGTTTGCCGTTTTTGCCTTGCGGCGCATGTCGGCGGTTACGTCGTTTATGTCTATCTTATATATCTTGGCAGCGGTGGCGGCGTGGATGTCGTGTCCGCTGAGGAAGGCGTCTATCATGTTCTTATCTTCGCTGAGGTGTGCCATGATGCGCAGCTCTATCTGCGAGTAGTCGGCAGAGAAGAACTCGCAGCCGGTGTCGGGGATGAACGCCTTGCGGATTTCCTTTCCGTCTTCGTCGCGGATGGGGATGTTCTGCAGGTTGGGATTGCTGGAGCTGAGGCGTCCGGTAGCGGTCACTGCCTGGTTGAAGGAGGTGTGGATGCGTCCCGTGCGTGGGTTGATGAGCTGGGGTAGGGCATCTATATAGGTGCTCAGCAGCTTCTTCAGTCCGCGGTATTCCAGTATCTTTCCGATGATGTCGTGCTTGCTGCGGTAGCTCTGCAGCACCTCTTCGGAAGTGACGTATTGTCCGGTCTTGGTCTTTTTGGCCTTCTCCACGATTTTCAGCTTGTCGAAGAGCACTTCGCCTACCTGCTTGGCGGAGCTGATGTTGAATGTCTCGCCAGCCATCTCGTAGATTTCCTTCTCAATCTCCTGCAGACGGACGGTGAAGTGTTGGGACGATTGCTTCAAGGCTTCCGTGTCGAGCAGCACTCCGTTGCTCTCTATATTAACAAGTACGGGGACGAGCGGCATCTCTATTTCGTAGAACAGATGTTCGGCACCTTGCTCCTTCAGTTCCTTTTCCAGCACGTTTTTCAGTTTGAGGGTGACGTCCGCATCCTCGCAGGCATAACGGTAGACATCTTCGGGTGGAAGGTCGCGCATGTTCTTTTGGTTTTTGCCTCGCGCTCCAATTAGCTCATCGATGTGGATGGTCTGGTAGTGCAGGTAGATTTCCGCCAGATAGTCCATGTTGTGCCGGAGTTCGGGTTGCAGCACGTAGTGGGCGAGCATGGTGTCGAAAAGTTTTCCCTTCACCTGCACTCCGTAGTTTTGAAGGACAATCATGTCGTACTTGATGTTTTGTCCCACCTTCATGGATTTCTCGTTTTCGAAGAGGGGACGGAACTCGTTTACAATTTTTAAGACTTCCTCTCGTTCGGCGGGAACGGGTACGTAGTATGCACGGTTTTCGGCATCGCTGAAGCTCATTCCTACAAGTTCGGCGTCCATTGGCTCGGTTCCGGTAGTCTCGGTATCTATTGAGAGAATTTCGCTTGTAAGTAACTTTTGAATAATTTCTGCTCTTTTGTCTTCTGTATCAATGAGTTGGTAGTCTACATCGAGCATTTCTAACCGCGTCAGGTTTGAATTTTCAGAAACGCCCGTCCCCTCGCCCGCAAAATTTGCAAACAAATCGCCTTGAATCGGGGCGCTGTTTTCGGGAGTGGAGGTTTGCGGCTGGGCAAACAGAGTCCCGGCAAAGAGGTCGGGTACCGGAGAGGTTGGAGTAGGGGAGGACGAATTGCCGCTTCCCTTTTTGAGTACCCGGTCGATGAGTGTGCGGAATTCCAACTCCTCGAAAATCTTGCGGAGTTCCTCTTCGTTCGGTTCTTCGCGGACGAGCGAATCCATGTCGAGCTGAATGGGAACATCTGTTTTGATGGTGGCAAGGAATTTGGAGAAAGCAATCATCTCCCGGTTTGTCTCCACTTTCGTTTTCAGTGCGCCTTTCAGTTGGTCGGTATGTTCCAGAAGGTTTTCGATGCTGCCGAATTGGGCAACCAGTTTCTGTGCGGTTTTCTCGCCCACACCCGGACAGCCGGGGATGTTGTCGGAAGCATCGCCCATCAGTCCGAGCATGTCGATGACTTGTGCGGTGGATTGTATGCTGAACTTCGTCTTTACCTCTTCCGTACCCATGATTTCGAATCCGCCGGTGTGCTTGGGACGGTACATGAAAACATTGTCCGATACCAGTTGCCCGTAGTCCTTGTCGGGAGTCATCATATAGGTGGTGATGCCCTGTCGTCCGGCTTCGGTGGCAAGCGTGCCTATCACGTCGTCTGCCTCATAACCGGCTACCTCGAGGATGGGGATGCGGTAGGCACGGATGATATCCTTTATAATAGGAACGGAGAGGCGGATGGCCTCGGGCGTCTCCTCGCGCTGTGCCTTGTATTGCTCGTAGGCCTCGTGGCGGAAGGTGGGGCCCGACGGGTCGAAGGCTACTCCTATGTGTGTGGGATTCTCTTTTTTGAGCACTTCTTCCAGGGTGTTTACAAAGCCCAGAATGGCCGAAGTGTTGAATCCTTTTGAATTGATTCTCGGGTTCTTGATGAACGCGTAATAGGCTCGATATATCAGTGCATAGGCATCGAGCAAAAACAGTTTATCGATTGAATTCATACATTTAATCCTTTTTTTCATGGTAAAAGTACAAAAAAATACCGTATTAACCGTTTTATTACTATTTTTGTAGGCAAATAGCGATGCATGGACAACTCATCATTGATAAAATCTCCGATTTCTGAGGAATTGGAGGACTTCAAGAAGCTTTTTGAAAGTACCCTCTCCAGTTCCAACCTTTTGCTGAACAGCGTAATTGCGCATATCCGGCAGAAGAACGGGAAGATGATGCGCCCCATTCTGGTGCTTCTGGCTGCGAAGCTTTTTGGCAAGGTATGTCCTGCAACCCTGCATGCTGCGGTTGCGTTGGAACTTCTTCATAATGCCAGCCTTGTGCACGATGATGTAGTGGACGAAAGTACTGAACGCCGTGGACAACTCTCCGTTAATGCCATTTTCAATAATAAAGTAGCCGTACTGGCAGGCGATTATCTGCTTGCAACAGCGTTGGTGCAAGTGGGCATGACCCGTAACCATGACATTATCGACATCGTCTCCTGCCTGGGGCAGGATTTGGCAGATGGTGAACTTCTGCAGCTTTCCAACGTCAGCAATCTCCATTTCTCCGAGGAAGTCTATTTCGACGTTATCCGCAAGAAGACGGCCGTGCTCTTTGCAGCTTGTACGAAGGCGGGCGCTCTCTCGGTGGGAGCCAGCGATGAAAAGGCGGAATCTGCGCGTCTGTTCGGTGAATATATCGGGCTTTGTTTTCAGATAAAGGATGATATTTTCGATTACTCCGAGAGCAAGGAAATAGGCAAACCTACCGGAAATGATATGGTGGAGGGGAAGTTGACTCTACCTGCGCTTCATGTGCTCAATACCGTGAAGGATAAAACAGCGGAAGAAATTGCCGTAAAGATAAAGAATGGGGAGGCAACGCCTGGCGAAATAGCCCATTTAATCGAATTTACCAAGCAGTATGGTGGCATAGAGTATGCTTCGCAAGTGATGTATGACTATAAGGAAAAGGCTCTTTCTTTGCTGGCTTCTTTGCCCGATACGGAGGTAAAAGTAGCGCTAGCCGGGTATCTGGATTATGTGGTAGAGCGGGAAAAATGACGGAACTGTTTCCGGTTGATAATATGAGAAAGCCTGATGGAACCCACTCCATCAGGCTTTATTTATAGGTAAATACAGCTTTCTCTTAGAAGAATTTCATCTCTTCACCCTTGATTTCCGAAAGCAGCAGGTTGGCAAGACGACTGGTTCCCAAGCGGAACAGTTCGTTGTTCAGCCATTCTTCGCCGAGCACTTCCTTGACGATGGTGTAATAAATCAGTGCATCGTTCACGCAGTTGATTCCTCCTGCGGGCTTAAAGCCTACCTTGATACCCGTCAGCTCGTGATATTCCTTGATGGCCTGGCACATAACCAAGGCGGCCTCCGGCGTGGCGGCAGGCTGCTGCTTGCCGGTGGAAGTCTTGATGAAATCGGCACCCGAATACATGGAAAGGATGGATGCTTTTTTGATGTTCGAAGCCGTCTTCAAAGCTCCGGTTTCGAGGATTACCTTCATGTGGTGCTCTTTGCAGGTTGCTTTGAGTTCTTGTATCTCCTCGCACATGCCTTCATAGTCTCCAGCCAGGAACTTGCCCACCGAAATAACGATGTCTATTTCATCGGCGCCTTCCATCAGTGCCATGGCAGTTTCTGCCACTTTCACTTCAATGAAAGTCTGGGAGGAGGGGAAACCTGCTGATACACAAGCTATTTTTACATCCTCCACTTCCAGCGTGTCTTTTACGACTTCTGCAAAATTGGGGTATACACAGATGGCTGCCACATTCTTCAGGTCGGGGAACTCTTCGTCGAATTTATTCACTTTCTGGGTGAATTTCATGACGCTTTCATCGCTGTCTTCACTCTTCAGGGTGGTAAGGTCGATGCAGTTGAACAGGAATTTCTTTACCTCCGGTGTATTGTTTGCCGGTACCTTCTCTGCAATGATTCTGGCAGCTTGTGCAGCTATTTCCGCATCATCCAGTTGGGTGTTGTACTTTGCCAGGGCGGCGTCATACTTACTCTGGGTAGGCTCATTCTTCTCCATGGTCTTTCAATTTAGGGTTATTGATATGTCTTGTCTGGTCACGTCTGGTTTTCTTCTCGAAGTTGCGGCAGAAGGCGTCTGTCAGGTTCACTCCGGTCTGGTTCGCAAGGCAGAGAAGTACCCAAAGAACATCTGCCATCTCATCGTCGAGATTGTCTTTTTCTCCTTTCTTGAAGGATTGGTCGCCATACTTGCGTGCCATGACGCGGGCGAGTTCGCCCACTTCTTCGGTCAGTATCGCCATATTGGTGAGTTCGCTGAAATAGCGCACTCCGTATTCCTTTATCCAGGAATCCACTTGTTTCTGTGCTTCTTCTAACGTCATTATTCCTTGTTTTTTGTATCTATACAGATGGTCACGGGACCATCGTTCATCAGTTCTACTTTCATATCGGCACCAAATTCGCCGGTACCTATTTCTTTACCTAATGCTAAACTCAGTTCCCGGCAGAATTGTTCGTACAGTGGGACGGATATTTCCGGCCGTGCTGCCCGTATGTAGGAGGGACGGTTGCCTTTCTTGGTGGAGGCGTGGAGGGTGAACTGGCTGATAACCAGTATCTCGCCGTCTGCTTCAAGAATGGATTTGTTCATTACGCCGTTTTCGTCATCGAAAATGCGCAGGTTGACTATCTTCTTGCAAAGCCAGTCAATATCTTCTTTTCCATCGGATTCTTCGATGCCTACGAGTATCATGAGGCCCTTTCCAATGGAGGCTTTGCAGGTTCCGTTGATGGTGACGGAAGCGTGTCCGGCACGTTGTATCACTACTCTCATGTTGTTTTTGTCTTTTTGAGGGGACAAAGTTACGAATTAATTCGTTGTGTGCATGGCTTTGCAGGCTGATTTATCAGTCATTATTTCTCTGAGAAATAGGTCTGGATGATTTTGGCTTTCGCTTCTCCCACCACGGCGGCAAGCTCCTCGGCAGATGCTTCGCGGATACGCTTCACGCTTTTGAACTCCTTGAGCAACGCGCTTTTCGTCTTTTCACCGATACCTTTTATCTCGTCCAGTGCGGAGGCAATCTGCCGTTTGCTGCGCTTGTCGCGGTGGAAGGTAATGGCGAAGCGGTGCACTTCATCTTGAATCTGCGTCAGCAGTCGGAAGAGGGGGGTGTTCTGTTTCAATCCGATGGTCTGGGGAGGGTAGCCATACAATAGCTCGGAAGTGCGGTGTTTGCCATCTTTGGCAAGTCCGGCGATGGGGATGTTCAGGCCAAGCTCGTCTATCACCTCTTTTACGGCGCTCATTTGCCCTTTTCCACCGTCGGTGATAAGAAGGTCGGGCAGGGGTGCTTTCTCTTCTATAGCGCGCTGATAGCGCCGTTTTACGACCTCTTTCATGGAGGCATAGTCATCCGGTCCCTCTACGGTCTTGATATTGTACTTGCGGTAATCCTTCTTGGAAGGTTTCCCCTTGACGAAGACCACGCACCCGGCCACGGGGTCGGAACCCTGGATGTTGGAGTTGTCGAAACATTCTATCTGCATGGGCAGGCGGTCCAGGTGCAGCTCTTGCTGTATCTCTTTCAGCAGGCGCACGGTCCGTTGCTCCGGATTCAGCTTTTCGGCTTGCTTCAGGCGGTCGGCTTTGTACTGCTTCACATTGAGGATGGAGAGTTCCAGCAGTTTCTTTTTGTCTCCCCGTTGCGGAATGGTAAAGACGACATCTTTCAGCTCCATATCCAGCTCAAAAGGCACGATGATTTCACGAGAAAGGCTCTTGTATCTTTCCCGCATTTCGATGATGCCGAGAGAGAGCAGTTCTTCTTTGCTCTCATTCAATCGTTTCTTGTATTCAAAGGTGAAAGCCTGGTTGATGGCACCGTTCGTAATGTGCAGGTAGTTGACAAAAGCGGACTTTTCATCGCTGTCTTCCTCGATGGAGAACACGTCGATATTGTGCAGCACGTTGCTTACCACTTCCGATTTCGCCCGGTAGTTTTCCAGCAGCAGGTATTTCTTCTTTATCTTCTGTGCTTCTTCAAACTTCATTTCGGCTGCCAGTTCCTGCATTTGCTGGAAAAGCATCCGTTCTATCTCCTGGGTATTCCCTTTGAGTATTTCCTTGATTTCAGCGATGTTTTTCAGATACTCTTCCTGACTTTGCTTCCCGATGCAAGGTCCTGCACAGTTCTTGATGTGGTATTCCAGGCAAACATTGAACTTTCCGGCACGTATGTTTTCCGGAGAGAGGTTCAGGTGGCATGTACGCAAAGGGTACAGATGCTTGATGAGGTCGAGTAATGCGTACATGGAAGGTATATGGCTGTAAGGGCCATAATAGGAGGAACCGTTACGGATTATCTTCCGGGTTCTGAATACACGTGGAAAGTATTCGTTCTGCACGCAGATGCTGGGATACGTCTTGTCGTCTTTCAACAGTACGTTGTAGCGAGGCTTGTATTTCTTGATAAGATTGTTTTCCAGCAATAGCGCGTCTTCTTCCGTATTCACCACGATATATCGGATATCTGCAATCTTGCTGACCAGTACCCTCGTCTTTCCCGGTTCGTGCTCCCGGTTGAAGTAGGAAGACACTCTTCGCTTCAGATTCTTTGCCTTTCCTACATATATAATAGTCCCTTCGGTATTCAGATATTGGTAAATACCGGGACTTTCGGGAAGGTTGGATACAATCCCTTTGAGGTAGTCGTTAGTTCTGAGTTCTTCCATAATACCGACGTTTCACCACAGATTACACCGATTAGCGCAGATTTCTCTTCGATAAAACTGTGTTTTGTGGTGGATAAATAATCTGTGTTAATCTGTGTAATCTGTGGTGAAATATGAAATGGCTAAAGCGACAGCACAGCCTCCACTTCCACATCATCTCCAAACACATCCTTGCCATGAAGCTCTTTCAGCTCGATGATGAAGTTTACATACACTTTCTTGGGGTTCATCTGTTTCACCAGTTTGCAGGCGGCTTCCATTGTTCCACCGGTTGCCAGCAAGTCGTCGTGTAGCAATACTACATCGTCTTCATTGATGGCATCCTTGTGCATCTGCACGGTGTCTTTGCCATATTCTTTATCATAGCTTTCTTCAATGGTTTCTGCAGGAAGCTTTCCCGGCTTGCGGATAGGTACGAAGCCTGCCCCCAGTCTGGTGGCGAGAATGGGGCCCATAATGAATCCTCTTGATTCTATACCCACTACTTTGGTGATGCCTTTGTCTTTATACATCTCGTATAGTGTGTCCGAGAGTTCCTGCAAGGCGGTAGGCTCCTTGAACAAGGTAGTTACATCGTAGAATAGAATTCCCGGAATGGGGAAGTCGGGTATTTCTCGGATGCTTTTGGTAAGAGTTTCTTTGCTCATAATCAGTTTATTTAATACGTTTATTGAATTCTTTGTTTCACGTGGAACTTTGCGCTCTATCGTCCGCAAAGTACCAGTAGCACGTTGATGTCGCTTGGAGATACTCCCGGAATCCGACTCGCTTGGGCTATTGTTTCCGGATCTATCTTCATCAGCTTCTGTCTAGCTTCGGTAGAAAGGGATTGAATGGAATTATAGTCAAACTTACCTTTTATCTTGATGCTTTCCAATCTTGCCAATTTATCCGCAATAATCCGTTCGCGTCCGATGTATCCCTCGTACTTGATGAGTATTTCTGCAGCTTCTACAATTTCTTCCTTTCTATCGGATATTTTATCCAGTTCTCGTTTAAAGGTACTGACGTGTTCGGCAATGTTCTCAATCGTTATCTGCGGACGGTTTATCAAATCTATCAATTTGCATCCTTGGCGCAGTGGAGTTGTGCCGAGCTGCTCCAATACCGGATTGATTAATGCCGGTTTCATCGAGTAATTCCGCGCGAAGTCTATAATCCGGTTCACGGCTTCACGTTTTTCTGTCAGCAGCTTGTACCGCTCTTCCTTGGCGAGTCCCAGCTTCCAGGCTTTTTCCGTGAGTCGCATGTCCGCATCATCCATACGGAGCAGGATGCGATATTCGGCACGGGAAGTAAACATACGGTAAGGCTCGTCCACGCCTTTTGTTACCAAGTCATCGATTAAAACGCCGATATATGCTTCATCCCTTGCAAGGGTGAACGGCTCTCCGCCGTGGCAATTGATGTGGGCGTTGATGCCAGCCATGATTCCTTGTCCGGCAGCTTCCTCGTAACCGGTTGTTCCGTTTACTTGTCCGGCAAAGAACAGATTCTTTATATTCTTCGTTTCCAGCGTATGTTTCAGTTGGGTGGGGTCAAAGAAGTCGTATTCGATGGCATAGCCCGGGCGGTAGATGACGAGGTCTCTGAACGCCGGTATCTTTTTCAATGCTGCAATCTGGATGTTCATGGGCAATGAAGAAGAGAATCCATTCAAGTAGAGCTCTTGGGTTGTTTCCCCTTCGGGCTCCAGGAAAAGCTGGTGCTGCGGTTTGTCGGGGAAAGTCACAATCTTGGTTTCTATACTGGGGCAATAACGTGGGCCGATACTTTGGATTTGTCCGTTGAAAAGGGGGGAATCCGGCAGCCCTTCCTGCAGGATGCGGTGTGCTTCTTCGTTGGTGAAGCAGGTCCAGCAAGGGAGCTGTTTCAAATGGCGTACATGAGTGTCCATGAACGAGAACTTGTGGAAGTCACATTCTCCGTCTTGGATTTCCATATCCTCATAATGCACGCTGCGTCCATCTATGCGTACGGGGGTTCCCGTCTTCATGCGTCCAAAGGTGATGCCATGCTTTGCGATGGATTCGGTTAATTGGTAGGATGCTGGTTCTGCCATACGTCCACCTGGAAGCATGGTACGTCCCACGTGCATCAGTCCATTGAGGAAAGTTCCTGCGGTGAGTACTACACATTTGGCATGGAACGTTACTCCCCATAATGTGACTACTCCCGTAATCTCAACGTTTTCAACGAGGATTTCCTGCACGGTATCCTGCCAGATATGCAGGTTGGGGATATTTTCCAGAATTTCTCTCCATGCCCAGATAAATTTGTTGCGGTCGCACTGTGCGCGCGGGCTCCACATAGCGGGACCTTTGGAACGGTTCAGTATACGGAACTGTATGGCTGTCTGGTCTGTCACCAATCCCATATATCCTCCCAAGGCGTCTATTTCGCGTACTATCTGTCCTTTGGCGATGCCTCCCACTGCCGGGTTACAACTCATCTGTCCGATTTTGTTCATATCCATTGTGATAAGACAAGTCTTCGAACCCAGGTTTGCAGCAGCGGCAGCGGCTTCGCATCCTGCGTGTCCGGCGCCGATTACAATAACGTCATACTTAAACTCCATTCGTTCAGTGTATTTTAAAACTGTGCAAAGTTACGAAAAAAGTTGTATGCCGGGACGTGTCATATCTTAAAATCCGGATATATCTTCTTTGGCATTGCTTATATTTCCGTATCCAGCATCATACTTATTGCTTGGAATGCTTAGGTTGTAGACATATTGCTTGTGTTTGGCTTAAAATACAATCAAAATGAAGCTTTTTGAATACTATTGCTTTTCTTTTTGAAAAAGATACATACCTTTGCAGCGTTTGGATATTAAAAAGTGTTTTGATTGACTAATTTTAAGGAAGAGAAGCATGAGAAAGAAATTCTTCTTGTTAATCATTGTCTGCCTGGTTATGGGGGCAGGAGTGATGGCTCAGACGTCTACGGTCTCGGGAACAGTATTTGCCGAGGACAACAATGAGCCGATTATTGGGGCATCGGTATTGGTGAAGGGTACAACGCTGGGGGCCGTGACCGATATCGAAGGTAAATTTACAATCTTGAATGTGCCGGGCACGGCAAAGACAGTGATTGTCTCTTTTGTAGGTATGCAGAAAGTAGAAGCTGCCATAAAGCCTGCTATGAAGGTGGTGCTGAAATCGGATTCGGAACTGCTGGATGAAGTGATGGTGGTGGCTTACGGCACGGCCAAAAAGAGCAGCTATGCAGGTTCGGCTTCTTTAGTGAAAGCGGATGCGCTGAAAGACATTCCGACGACCAGCTTTGAAAACGCGTTGAACGGTAAAGTGGCGGGCTTGCAACTGACGAATAATTCCGGCCAGGCGGGTTCCGCACCGGCCATCCGCATCCGTGGCATAGGTTCTATGAATGCCGGGAATGAACCGTTGTATGTAGTGGACGGTGTTCCGGTCTCTTCGGGCAATACGGGGCAGATGAGCGGTGAGCTCTATTCTACCAACAACATCATGAATACGTTGAACCCGGAAGACATCGAATCTATTTCTGTATTGAAAGATGCGGCGGCCAGCTCGCTTTATGGGTCGCGTGCGGCAAACGGCGTCATTCTGATTACTACCAAAAAAGGACAGATTGGCAAGCCGGTGGTGACGCTGAAAGCCGAAGTGGGCTTCACGCCCTGCTGGGCAACGGACAACTATGAAACGGCCAGCGTACAGGAGAATGTGAATATGCTCTACACCGTATTTCACGATGCCCGTACAAGCGGTAAGGGCGAAACGGACGAAAAGGCGGCAGCCTATGCCATAGGCCAGTTGAACAGCCGTTTCAACAAACATGGCTACCAATTTACCACAAATGGTACGGGAGCTTACGAGAACGTCAATATCCTTGAGTACGACAACTCCGGGCGTGGAGGCAAATACTACGATTGGGACAAGGCATATTTCCGTACCGCCATTTATCAGACCTACGATATGTCCGTCAGTGGTGCTACGCAGAATACCAACTATTACACTTCCCTTTCCTATACCCAGGACGAAGGACGTTTGAAGATGAACAGCTTCGACCGTGTTTCCGGTCGCCTGAACCTCACCCAGAAGGTGAGGAAATTCCTTGAACTGACCACCAATGCCAGTCTGGCGCGTACCAAAAAAAGCGGTTATAATGATACACGCAACACGGGTAGCAATTACTTCATGCAGACCCGTAACTTGCTGTGGGGACTCTACTGGCCCACTGATTACAAGACCGGCGAGCTCTGGACCGAACGTTACGGTAGCTACGCCTACAATGGGCTTTATTATGACAAAGAGTGGGAGAACGGTTCTACCAGTACCAAAATCATGGCTGCGGAGACGCTCACCCTGCATCTGATGCCGGGCCTGGACCTTCGTTCTATCTACTCTTACGACAATACTACTGTAAAAGACCATATCTATTACAGTGCCAATCACTATAAAGGCTCGGCAGACAATGGAAATGTCAACGAATACCGTACTACATACGAGAAGATGGTTACCTCCACTACCGCCAATTATACCGGCACCTTCGACAAACACACAGTTGGCACCATGGTGGGTTTCGAAGCGGAGAAGAACAAGACAGACTATGTGCGTGCCACAGGAAGCAATCTTGCGGTCAGCACCATTCATACAGTTTCTACTGCCGGAACGCAGACTTCTGCCGGATATTCCTGGGGAAACTCGATGGTGTCCGTGCTCTCCAAGTTAGATTATAATTACGATGAACGCTACTTCATTTCCGGTTCTTACCGCCGCGACGGTTCTTCCCGGCTCAGCAAGCAGGAACGTTGGGGAAACTTCTGGTCAGTGGCAGGAGCGTGGAACATCATGCGCGAGGGTTTTATGAGCAAATATTCTTTCCTGAGCAACCTGCGTATACGTGCCTCTTATGGTATTAACGGTACGCTGCCTTCGGACAATTACGGCTATATGAGCTTGATGAGCTATACCAGTAAGTACATGGGTAACCCGGGCGGTACAATCACTACCGTCACCAATGACAAGCTGTCTTGGGAGACGAGCTACAACACGAATGTGGGTATCGACTTCGGCTTCTTCGGCCAGCGTCTGCGCGGTACGGTGGAATACTTCAACCGTGATTCGAAGAACCTGCTCCAGGATGTTCCCATTTCGATGGTTACGGGATTTTCCTCTACGTTGCGGAACGTAGGATGCATCAACAACCATGGGGTAGAGGTGGAGTTGAGTGGTGACATCATTGATAGTAAAGGATGGTTATGGAGTGCCGGTGTCAACGCAACCTTTCTCCGTTCTGAGGTGAAAGAGTTGTATGGCGGTGCGGACATTATCTGGTACGACCCCACCAGTAGCGACAGCCGTGCGCAATATGTATACCGGGAAGGTCAGTCCACGCTGGCTTTCTATGGATACGAATGGGCAGGTGTGGACAAGACCAACGGCAAGAACGTCTACTATGTAAATGACCCCAAGAATGGCAAGGCCGGAGATTTTGAGTATAACGGACGCGGAGCTACTTATGACTATAACAATGCCAACTACACCATCATCGGCAATGCCGTTCCCAAAGTGTATGGGGGCATCAATACCTCGGTCTCCTACAAAGGCATAGCCCTTTCGTTGGGCTTTACCTATAAGATAGGAGGAGACTTGTATGATGGAGCCTACATGGATGTGGCCGACGACGGTTATTATTGGGAGCGTATCCGTGCTAAAAGCTACTACAACAACCTTTGGACGCCAGACCATACGAACGGTACAGAGCCCCGTATCGAAGGTGTAGACCTCGATGACCCACAACAATACAGCAGCCGCCACTTGTTCAATGCCAGTTATCTGCGCTTGAAGAATCTCTCATTGGCCTATACGCTGCCCAAAGCCATGACCCGCAAAGCTTTCATCGAGAATGCCCGCCTTTTCTTCACTGCCAGCAACCTTTGGACAATAGCCAAATACAAGGAGGCAGACCCCGAAGTGAGCGAATACGGCACACGTGGTTGGGAAACCCCTATCGGAAAAACATTTGTCGTTGGCGTTGAATTGAAATTTTAATGAACTGGAGGAACTAACAATGAAAAAGATATATCATTTATTGGCACTTGTGATACTTGGTGCCTTTACATTCACTTCGTGTGACGATTTTCTGGATATGCAGCCCACCAACTCCGGAAATGCAGAAGGTGCTGTCGGTACGGTAGCCGATGCTCAGGTGGTTATCAACGGTGTGATGAGTGCGATGACCTCATCGTCCTATTACGGCAGAAACCTTTTTATGTACGGTGATGCCAAGGGCGGTGACCTCACGATTTTTGCTGCCGGACGCGGACTGGATGCATTCTATACGTTCAACCACACTTCCAACAGCAATACTTATTCCGGTTTCTGGAGCCGTGGATATTACTGCATTCTGCAGGTCAACACCTTGTTGAGCAACATTGAGAAGCTGGAAGAATCGGGCAGTATGGAAGACTTTTCCGAAGCCAAAGGGCAGGCGTTGACTCTGAGGGCGCTGTTCTATTTCGATTTGGTCCGTCTCTACGGGCTTCCTTACAATTACAACAAGACCTCTTATGGAGTTCCCAATGTAACCGAGCCGCTTACGGTGAACGCCCAGCCCACCCGTGCTACTGTGGAGGAGAACTATCGCCAGATTCTGCAGGACTTGTCGGACGGGGCGGCCCTGCTTGCCAAGAAGAAGACAAAGCAGAGCGGATATGCGGACTATTACACCAACATAGCCCTGCAAGCGCGTGTGAAACTCTATATGGAAGATTATGACGGTGCTTTGAACGCTGCCCGGGAGATTATAGAAAGCGGTGTGTACAAACTGTATGAGCCTGCCGATTGGACGGCTTCCTGGAGCAAGCAGTTTGGTTCCGAGTCCATCTTTGAGCTGGGCATCACCACTGAGGAATCAGACCTGGGAACTTCTTCTTTGGGCTTTTACCTGATGCGCTACGGACAGTTGAAGAATGCCATGGGCTGGTATCTTGCCAGCGATTATTTCCTGAACCGTCTGGGTGAAGACGAGACGGATGTGCGTTGGGGAATCATGGACAACGATGAATACTGGGTGGACAATGAGATTGAACGCAAGGGAGCCTGCTACAAGTATATGGGCAGTACCACTCTGGCAGGTGACGGCAAGGCAACCAATACAGCCGTCAATATCAAGATAATCCGTCTTTCCGAGATATATCTGATTGCCGCCGAAGCAGCCTTGCACTCCACGAAGCAGGAAGCAGGCGCAGATGCCGCCGCCGGTTACCTGAATGAAATCCGCAGGCGTTCTCCCGGACTGGCACCGGCCACTGCCGCTACCATTACCGATGATATGATTCTGGACGAGCGCAGCAAGGAGCTTTTTGGTGAAGGACAACGCTTCTTCGACATGATGCGTATGGGCAGAACCATCGAATTCAACGACGATTTTCAAGATATTCCGGTGAGTCACCGTGGAAAAACAATCGACCGTACTTTCGAGAAGATTGTGCTTCCTATTTCGCAAGATGAGATAAATGCCAATCCGGCATTGGAGAACCAGCAGAATCCGGGATATTAGTCATTCCCTGCTGTCTATTGTTTGCTACTCCTTGTATATCAGGGAGGTATTTTGCCAACAAGTTGTCACTGCCTTGGCAAACTTTTGCCACGCCTATGGCAAAGTTTTGCCAACGCGGTGGCAAAGTCTTGCCAATGGGAAGGCAAAACCTTGTCATAGGCGTGGCAAGAAAAGCGGAAAAAGGTGCCTTTGATGAATTTCTTTGATAAAATGAGATGGTAATACCTTGATATTCCACAAAAATACTATTTATTGGTTCGAAATTTCTATTCTTTTTTTCTGAATCGGCTTATCTTTGCTTTCGTAGAAACCAATAAAAAGTTATAATACTATGAGAAGATTTTTCCTCATATC